>Ga0224507_10000182_pt1 | contig 24315 bp, 24 predicted proteins | sample SF_Jan12_sed_USG_3_FD_170159 | JGI IMG/M metagenome (GOLD analysis project Ga0224507, IMG submission 170159) | Sediment microbial communities from San Francisco Bay, California, United States - SF_Jan12_sed_USGS_13 | ecosystem: Environmental > Aquatic > Marine > Sediment | place: USA... | reverse complement strand
CTCTTTCTCCATCCGGAATATGAATTGTCGGCCCCGATAACGCCGGCCACGGGAGAAGTTGGGGCCTGTCACGAGGTGTGCCAGGACATCCTGGCCAGTGCGAATCTGCAGTGACTTGGGCGCACATGGGAAGGCGCCGATGCGGAAGCTGCACCCCCGGTGCGTGGCATAATCCGGGTGATCAACGGAACTCAATAGCCTCGCGCAAAATCCACCAGGTAGTCTGGCTTATCCCCGGCCAGGTACCGCCTTAGGTTTGCCAGGAACAAGGGGGCAATGTCTTCCACGAAGCTCACGGCCGAGGTGTGGGCGGTGACAATCACACCCGGGCAGGTCCACAGTGCATGCCCCGGCGGCAGGGGTTCACGTTCAAATACATCCAAAACCGCCCCGGCAAGTTGTCCGGCTTCCAGAGCCGACACCAGGGCCTGCTCATCCAGCGACTCGCCACGCCCCACGTTGATGATTACGGCGTGGGAAGGCAGGGCTCCGAGTATCTGTGCATCCACCAGGTGGCGGGTTTCCGCGGTTCCCGGCAGGCTCATTACCAGGTAATCCGCCTCTATCACCGCCTGGGCCAATTGATCCACCGAAAAGTGTTTGTCGACCAGAGCTGATGGCGAACCGGATCGTGTGACGGCGCTGGTGCGCATGCCAAAATGCCGGCAACGCAGGGCGCACTCGGCGCCGATGGACCCCAGGCCAAGAAACACCGCATGTTTGCCGGCGAGTTTTCCAGGAATCCGATGGTCCCAGACCCCTCGTCGCTGAGAGTCGGAGCGCTGAATGACCTGGCGTTCATGGGCCAGCATATAGCACAGGGTGTACTCGGCCATCTGGTTTCCGAACACGCCTTTCACGCCGCTGAGGAGGTAATCGCGTGGCAACCCGTCTGCGAGCAACGCCTCGACGCCTGCCCAGGTGGACTGTGCCCAGCGAAGTCGGGTAAGTCGGGGCAGGGCGCCGACCAGTAATCTCGGCGACGCCAGAACCACTTCTGCCAACGCGGTATCCTCAGGAAGCTCTGACGGATCTGTGGCCAGCATGACCTGCAGTCCTGGTAAGTCAGCGTTCTGCACAAAGGCGTTATAGGCATCTGCCTGGGGGTCCAGAATAAGCAGGGTTGTCATGACAGGGAGGTCCGGGAAAACATTCTAATCAATGGGTATGGCGGTACGCTTGATCACAGTACGCAGGGCGAAGCCCGACTGCACCCTGGCCACTGCCGGCAAACGGGTGAGTTGCTGATAGTGAATGCGTTCAAAATCCGCCGCGTTGGCGACTACCACCCGTAGCAGGTAATCCGAATCACCGGTCATCAGGTAGCACTCCATAACCTCGGGCACCCGTTGAACGGCGGCCTCGAATTCCTCCAGGTCTTTTTGTTGCTGCCGTTGCAAGGTGATACGCACGAACACGTTGCCCGGAAGGCCGGCCTTGGCAGAATTCACCAGGCCCACGTAGCCATCAATCACCCCTTCTTCCTCTAGCACCCGGACCCGTCGCAGGCAGGCAGATTCCGAGAGATTCACCCGGCGGGCCAGTTCCACATTACTTATGCGACCGTCCTTTTGCAGTTCGCGAAGAATGGCCCGATCGGTCTTATCTGGCAGCATTTTCGAATTTTCCATCATTACTAGGCCCCATAGCAGCGGATTCTTGCGAATTTGACCTCAAACAGCGTTTCATCGCAAGTTAATTGCAGTAATGAAAAGGTATGATATTCGGCTACCGGCTGATATAAGACCGGTCTATTTTGAGGGAGTTTCCATCATGCTTATTGGTGTACCTAAAGAAATTAAGAATCACGAATATCGTGTGGGCCTGGTGCCATCAAGCGTCAATGACCTGGTCCACGCTGGTCACGAGGTCATCGTCCAGACTGGCGCCGGCGCCGGTATCGGTAGCAGCGACGACGAATACCTTGCGGCGGGTGCTCGCATTATCGGCACCGCGAAAGAGATCTTCGAAAAGGCCGAAATGATCGTCAAGGTGAAAGAGCCACAGTTGGTGGAGTGCGAAATGCTGCGCCCCGGTCAGTTGCTGTTCACCTACCTGCACCTGGCTCCCGATCCTGACCAGACCTCTGCCCTGATTAAGAGCGGCGCCACGGCCATCGCTTATGAGACCGTGACCGCAGAAGATCGCAGCCTGCCGCTGCTGACCCCAATGAGCGAAGTGGCCGGTCGCATGTCTATCCAGGTTGGCGCTGCCGCCCTGCAGAAGGCTTCCGGGGGCTCCGGCGTGTTGCTCGGCGGCGTTCCTGGTGTTGCTCCCGCCAAGGTCGTGATCCTGGGCGGCGGCGTGTCCGGTACCGCTGCGGCGGAAATGGCCGTTGGCCTGCGCGCAGAAGTTGTCGTTATTGATCGTTCTTTAAAGCGCTTGCGCGAATTGTCGGACCTGTTTGGCAACCAGCTCAAGACCGTCTACTCAACGGTCGATGCCATTGACCGCTACGTGACCGATGCGGACCTGGTAATTGGCGCCGTGCTGATACCCGGCGACGCGGCACCCAAGCTGGTCTCCCGTGACATGGTCAAGCGGATGCGTGATGGCTCTGCCCTGGTTGACATTGCTATCGACCAGGGAGGCTGCTTTGAAACCAGTCGCCCCACCAGCCACGCCGAGCCGGTCTACATTGACGAGGGTTGCGTTCATTATTGCGTAACCAATATGCCCGGCGCGGTTGCCCGTACCTCGGCCTTCGCCCTGAACAACGCCACGCTGCCTTTTGTGCACGCACTGGCCTCCAAGGGCTGGGAACAGGCTGTGCGTGACGACAAGCACCTGCTGAACGGCCTGAACATTCACGCCGGCAAGGTTACCTACAAGGCGGTGGCCGACGCGCTGCACCTGGAATACGTGCCGTATGGCGCTTAATTCCTGAGTAAGTCGAAGCACTAGAGGGCAGGCAGCCTGCAGGTTGCTTGTCCTTTTTTTTGGCCAGCAATTACAATAGCGGATTACCTTGAGCCGACCTACGCAGTCAGCTGGGCAATGATCACGCGGAGTTCAGCCATGTATGATTTCAAACAGTTTTACATCAACGGTCAATGGGTAGACCCGGTCACCCCACGCGAGCTCGGGGTTGTGAATCCGGCTACCGAAACCGTGGTGGGCACCATCTCCATGGGATCTCCGGCGGACGTGGACAAGGCCGTGGCAGCGGCCAGGGCCGCCTTCGAGTCCTTTGGTCGTACCAGTCGGCAGGAGCGTATCGAACTGCTGGAGGCCATTCTTGCGGAATACCACAAACGCAAGGAAGAAGTCGCCTTGGCGATTTGCGAGGAGATGGGCGCTCCCATGTCCCTGGCTCGAGGCGCCCAGGCGGACTCCGGCGACCAGCAGATCGGCGGTGCGCTCGAGGCCTTGAAGGCCATGCCCTGGGACGAAAAAGTCGAAGGTGCCCGGGTTGTCCGCGAACCCATCGGCGTGGTTGGCCTGATCACACCATGGAACTGGCCTATGAACCAGGTGGCGGCGAAAGTGGCCCCGGCCCTGGCAGCTGGCTGCACCATGATCCTGAAACCCAGTGAAGTATCACCGCTCAGCGCCTATATTTTCAGCCAGGTGCTGCACGATGCCGGCGTCCCTGCCGGCGTTTACAACATGATTAACGGTGATGGTCCTGAGGTGGGTGCTCCAATAGCCTCCCATCCGGGCATCGACATGGTGTCGTTCACGGGTTCAACCCGGGCTGGTATCGCGGTAGCCAAGGCGGCGGCGGATACCGTGAAGCGGGTTGCACAAGAACTCGGCGGCAAGTCACCAAATATCATTCTTGATGATGCCGACCTGGTCCGCTCAGTCCGTTCGGGCACGGCCATGTGCTTTCACAACACCGGACAGTCCTGTAATGCGCCTACCCGTATGCTGGTACCCGCAGATCGGCTGGAGGAGGCCGAGGAAGTTGCCCGCGGTGTCGCGGAGCGCACTCGCGTGGGAGATCCCAAGGCAGAGGGTACCGGCATGGGTCCGGTGGTCAATGAGATGCAATGGACCAAGATCCAGGGGCTGATCCAGGCCGGTATCGATGAGGGTGCAAGGCTTGTGGCCGGCGGCACGGGTCGTCCGGAAGGGCTGGACAAGGGTTACTTTATCAAGCCAACCGTATTTGGCCATGTGAGCAACGACATGGTGGTGGCCCGGGAAGAAATATTTGGTCCGGTGCTGGTCATCATCCCCTACGAGGATGAAGAAGACGCTATTCGGATTGCCAATGACACCCCTTACGGATTGTCGGCATACATCTCCTCGGGTGATCACCAGCGTGCCCTGCGGGTTGCCAGCCGGATTCGTGCCGGCATGGTGCACATCAATGGCGCCCATCTTGCTGACATGGCGCCGTTTGGCGGCTACAAACAATCGGGTAATGGCCGGGAGTGGGGCGCTCACGGCGTAGAGGATTTTCTGGAATGGAAGTCGATTTACGGCTATGACGCCTGAGTCTTAAACCGGACCTCACTCCAAAGAAGAAAGCCGGCGTTGTGCCGGCTTTTTTTCTTAGCTCGCATGACTAGAAATCGTCATCCAGTTCCATAGCATCGAGTTGTTCCATCTGCTCGATCAGGTTGATCGAAACGGCCACAAAATCGGTATCGGTGATGATGCCCTGGAGCTTGCCGTTGTTGACTACTGGAAGGCAGCCAATCTTGTGCTCTTCCAGGAAGCGTGCGCACTGGCGCAAACTGGCGTGCTCATCCACCGACACGATATCGGTAACCATCACGTCGGCCAGGGTAATGCAACTTGGGTCGGCCCGATCTGCGGGTTCCCGCAAGGTGGAGTCCGATGCTGCCAGCACATCGCTCATGGTCACCAGGCCAACCAGGTCACCCTTATCATTTACGATAGGCAGGTGCCTGATACGCTGTTCCACCATTAGCTGCCTGGCATCCTCAAGTGTGTCATGGGGTTCCAGAGTGTACAGGTCGGCAGTCATGACCTCAGCAACGGTAATCATTGAAAAAGAGTCTCCAGCTAGTGCGACGGATTAATCAGTGCCTTCAGGAAAGAGTGTATGAGGCATGTTTGGCTTTTTTAATACGGGCATTCCACTAGAGACGTTTTAAGATGAGAACTAGTTGCCCATCCGCAGAGCAAACCCATTACAATATGCGGCTGATCACCCGTGCCCGGGTGGCGAAATTGGTAGACGCAAGGGACTTAAAATCCCTCGGGGGAAACTCCGTGCCGGTTCGATTCCGGCCCCGGGCACCATTCCTTCCCGGCCTTGCTCCAGGCCCCGGTCAGATTACACCTAGAGTGGCCCCTGACTTTTCTCGACTGCAATTTTCCTGTATTCATTGACCTCAGGGAACCTAGATTCCCTCCGCGAGTCGGTAAAAATTCAGGACAGCCCAAGGCACGGCGAATCGTTACAACGCAATCACTGGGATCGATCGAATCTCGGGAATAGCTCCCCGGATAGTGTTATCCACGGTCGACAGGGAGGGGTATGAAGTCTGTTTCATGGAAAGAGATGGCGGAGGCAGTCGGTGTGCTCAGCATCGTGGCGGGCCTGGTACTGGTGGCCTGGGAGGTTCGCCAGGCTAATCATATCGCCAGGACCGAGGTCATCATCACCACTCTTCAGCAGTGGAACGAATACAACCTGTCTCGTTTCGAAAATCCGGACGTGGCCCAGTTAAGCCTGATTGCGATGAATCCAGAAGACTATGAGATCACGCCCCTGGTTCGCTCGCGCTTTAGCGGTATGGCCTGGCACTTCGTGAATATTGCCTGGACCTCCCAGATGGCCTATGACGCGGGCCTGCTACAGGAAAGAGATTTGCTCAATGCAAGGGCGGATCTGAAATGGTCGCTGGATTTCATGCCCGGATTGACCCCGGAGTTTTTGGCGATCTTTGACCAGATTCCCTACATGGAAGGGGTGTACGTGTTCGAACCCCTGGCTGAAGTGGCCGCGAGGAGGGACATTCCCGGTATAAAAGACGAACCCCTCCACGAGGAACCCGTCAAGGATTCCCCGTGAGTAGAGCAATAAGTGTGCCTGGCGAGTAGGAGCTAGATGTGGAGAATGAATACCAGGGGAACGGCAACTAACCACCACCACCACAGCGCTGAGCCCAGGGCCTGGCCCAGGAACTTCACGGCACGATTGTGGCTACGGTTTTTCACGATATGGCCTGCATAAGCTGCCAATGGACCGGGAACTATCACGAAAGTCCACGCCATAAGGAAATGAACGAATTTCACTGCAGTCACTCCAAAAGCGCTATTTGCGCGCGGCGGTCACTCGTTGCCTGGGGAGGGATTTCCTGCGCCAGGCGAGATGGCCTTGAAAACCTCGAGAGGGGCGCTTTTATACCGTTGTTCAATGACCCCCGGAGGGCGCCCGAACGACTCTCTTGCCGAACTAATTACGCCTTACCGGGGCAACGACAAATACGGACTTGTACTAATACCCCGAGCAACAAATACCCCGAGCAATAAAAAACGGACCGGTTATTAGCCGGTCCGTCCTGTGTTTCCAGCGGGTCCCGGGACCCGGCAAGAAGTCCTAGTCCTCGGCAGAAGCCCCGCCAGCCTTGTTCCAGTTCATGGCTGAAATCTGTCCTTGACGGGCGTAATCAGCTGCCTCGCCCAGTACCTTGGCGGCTTCCTGGGGAGCATGGAAGCCCATGGAGTTCTCTGCGGCGATGAAGTCCAGGCGCCACTGGGCCTTGCGCTGAAGTTCCAGGGCCTCGTTCAACTGCTCGTCACTGGCGCCTGCGGCCTTGGCGGCCTGTACGGCATCCAGCAAGTCCATCAGCGCAGCTCCGCCACGCTGCAGCAGGGAGTAGTTGCGCTGCTGGATAACATCGACGCGTTCTGCCATTTCTGTTTCCGACTCACGGTGGCAGGTCTGGCAGGCACGAGAGATGTTCAACAGCGGACTGCGTACCCAGTGATCGGACGTCTTGGTGGCACCATCACGCTGGTACGGCATGTGGCAATCGGCGCAGGCGACGCCGCTGCGGGCATGAATGCCCTGGCTCCACAATTCGAATTCAGGGTGCTGGGCCTTGAGGATTGGCGCGCCGGTTTCCGTGTGCTTGTAATCAAAAAATCGGCTGCCGTCCTCGAACTTGGTGTTATTCCAGAAAGACTCCACATTGTCGGCAGTCATTCCTTCGCCCCAAGGGAAGGTAAGGGGCATGCCGCTGGAGCAGTAATACTCCACGTGGCACTGGCCGCATACATAGCTGCGCATCTCGGTGCGAGTGCCATCCACGTTAGGATCGTAGGGTGTGCTGCGATCACCCTCGCGCCATTGCTGAACTGACGGCAGGTGAGGGACGGCCGCATCGCCTTCGGCGAGAATCTGGATGCCATTAATGAATCCGGGGCGGGTGACCCGAAGCGCCATGGTGGCCGGTTCGTGGCAGTCCACGCAGGACACGGGATGTCCATGACCCATCTCATGCAATTCGGCGTTCAAATCCTGGTATGACCACTTGTAGGTTTCCATGAAACCGGCCATGGCATCGCCATTACCCAGCTTGCGGTACAAGGGCATGACCGAGCCGTGGCAGTGCAGGCAGGAACCTGACTGGGGCTTGGTCTGGCGAAGGGTCTTTTCCTGGTCCTCCAGCATGTAGGCATGCCCCCGGCGATCCCGGTAGTCGATGGAGAATGCATAACCCAGGAACATCCGTTTCAGCCACGGATCACGTTCGATCTTCTGTTCAGGCAATGCCTCGCTGCCACCGTGGCCCCCGAAGGTTGTCTTGGTGCTGATGGCAGTACGCTTGTAGGAATCGTACTGCTTCGGCCAGTTCTTGCCCCATTCAGCCGGGTCGGTGGTGTCTTCGGTCACCTCCACCAGCTGCACGTAGGTCTGTCTGGCTTCGCTCTTGCGTTCGAAGACGTTTACCAACAAAGCAGTAACCGCCGCTGTTGCGACCGCAACAATGGCAATGGCTGCTATGACGCTGAATGTTGACCAACCGCGTTGTACAAATCTCATAATCCCGCTTCCTCTTCCGAGTAATTAACCTCGGGACCTCCAAGTCCCGTGGTTTCCCCATGTCCCACCGTCACGTGGCAATGCACGCAACGGATGTCATCCGGCCCACCGTTCACACCCAACACCATTTCGTGGACTGCATCCTGATGACAGTTCAAGCAGGCGTTTTGAAGAATGCGAGCATTCTTCCCGGTCATGATGATGGGTTCGTGAAAATTCTGGAGGGTAAACGCCTTGGAGTGATGCCAGCCGTTTTCGGCCTTGGCCAGGTATTTACCTATGAAATCGTGGGGCAGGTGACAATCGATACATCCGGCGACAGCGTGGTGGCTGGATTTCTGCCAGGAGTCGTACTGGGGCTGCATGATGTGGCAATTTGCGCACACTTCAGGGTCCGAACTCATGTACGAGAGGCCCTTGGCGTAGAGGAAAGTATAGCCTCCGATCCCCAATCCCAGTCCTAAAAAGAGGATTAGAATTAATATAAACAGGGACTTGCGGCGTTGGCTTGGCTCTCTACCCATGAATAACGATCCCTGTTTCTTTATCTGCTGCATCACGACCAGTCGATCAAGATTAGATGCGTAGGGACCGCACCGCAATACGGAAACTACTTACTGAGAAACGTTTCAGGATGACAGAGAAAAAGCCGAGGAAACTGGGTAATTTCCAGCGCCGCGGAAGGCTGCCGGAATATCTGGTTCAGGACGGGGGAGACGCTTGTAGAGCATGGAGGCTAGGGTCGGAATCGAACCGGCGTACACGGCTTTGCAGGCCGCTGCATAACCACTCTGCCACCTAGCCATGCTCAAGCGAGGCGAGAATTTAACACACTCTGAATCGAAAAACAGGGTCTATCTGCGTTCCAGGGAAAAAACCGGCGCCAATTACGCTGGTGCGGGGGCGCCTGTCCCACCCGGGAACACGATCACACAGGCTCGCAGCCGGTTTTTACCGAAACTGGTCATGCGTTCGAACTGTTTCCGAAGGATCGGGAGATTGGCATTGTCGGTCGCAGTACGCATGTGATCCGGGTCTGCATCCGGGTCGTTGATGTATACGAACCTGTCATCCATGCCAACGATGACCACCCAGTGGGGAGCTTTGCTGCTACTGAACCGATAGGTGCTGAGGAGAACAAGGGGAACACCGCCGGCCCGGAGGGCCTTCTCGATCTTCCTCATGCTCACCGGCGCGTAGCGCACATCGATCCCTGATTCCTGGGCCTGTTTGCGGAAGTCTTCGTGCACCACTCGCATAACGTCCTTTTTCTCCTCGCTGCGTACACCATTGAGGAACAAGGGGCCCTTGTGGCTGATGTACGCCTGGACGGCAAACCCCCGGCGGTGTGCGGCCAGCGCCAGGCCATGGGGGCCACATCCCCCGTGTCCGGACATCATGAATATGGTGGTGGACTCGCGCCACAGCTGGAGCTCCCCGGTCCGGTCCATGGCCCGCCCTGGTTCCAGGCTGCGCATGGCCATCAGCAGGCAAGCCGGACCGCAGGTGAATGGCGTGGTCTGGGAATAGTAGGGGACCTTCAGTGCGGTACCGCCCGGCGGCTCAAACAGCACTCGCTTTTCATAGCGCAAGGCATCCGAATTGTCGTCGTAATACTGGCGATACAGGCCGAAGCGGAAGTAACCCGCTTTCTCGTACAGCGCAATAGCACCCGCATTGTCAGGGTGTACCTCCAGGCGTAAATAGACACAATCATTCTCTACCGCCGCCGCCTCTGATCGGATCAGTAGTTCCCGGGCCAGGCCGGCACCGCGAAACGCCCTGTCGACTGCGATTGAATACAGCCGCGCCAGGGAGGTGCCCTTGTGAAACAACAGCAGGGTGTATCCAGCCAGCACGCCATCGATTTCAGCCACCAGGAAGAACGCATGGGCCTTGCGAATCATCCAGGCAAAGTTGCGCCGGGTGAGTCGGTCAGTGGAAAAAGCCCTTTCTTCCAGCGCCACAAGGGCATCCAGGTCACCGGTAGTGGCGGCACGGTATACCGGCTCTCGCTCAAGGGCTTGGGGATTTACGTTTCGGGTCACTTCAACTCCTCGGACGATAATCCGTCCAGAGCCATCTGGATAACCTGGCGGGAACGAGATATTACCGCTTCCTGCCAGTCGGTGGCCGGCGGATTGAAATGCCGCATCATGGACTGGCGAACTTGCTCGAGTTGTCCGGGCTCAGTCTGTGAAGAAAATGATTTATGCAGGGCATGATCCCGCCGCAGGGATTCCATTAGTTCAGCAAACGGATAGGTTCCGAACTCCAGAGTCAGGAAGCAAACCCTGTCGCCAAAAGCCCGCTGCCATGCGAAATCAATCAGTCCCAGCTTGGGGACGGAACTGGAGGTTCCCAGGGCCGGTTCGGCAACATTCGCGCCGTACCAGCGGCGGGCCATCTTAACGCCCTCGCTACCGGGTGGATGATCGCAAATCAGTTCTCCATAGCCATAGGGTCCCAGGCCGGTATGCAGATCAAGCACTGCGATGCGTTGGCGACTGGCCAGTTTGAGATCGACGAATAATCCCTCCAGAACCTCTCGGGACCAGGCAGGTTTCGCGCCACCATAAAACGGACCTTGCGGATCGTTGAATTGTCCACCACTGACGGCTTGGTGAAAGCGGGTGCTTCCCCAGTCGCGTTCATAGTCTGCCAGGCGCTTGCTTGCCCGCTCCCAATCGGAAAGGTTCTCCGGGATCAGGCTGGTGCGTAGCAAGTCGTAATCTGGATTGGCGGGAAGCGCTTGTGAAAAATCGACAAAGTTACGATTCAAATCCACCCCGTCTTCATTGACCCTTCTGCAATTGAGGAATCCATGAGGATTGACGGCATGGATGTGTAATACAGCCAGCTCCCCAGGCAAGGTCTGCCCGGAGCGCTCCAGCATTTGATCAAGCTGGATGGCCGAGCCGGCAAAGCCCTCCACTCCGTGCACCGCGGACTGGGTCACCAGCACCCGTGGGGCGTCCGGGTTGCCTATCCAGGCATAGTCCAGGCTCAGTCGTTCCCCGTCCGGCCCGGCAAGCGGGTGGGGTATGGACTGACGATGGCAAGGTATCCCCAAGCCCTCGGCGGCGAGGGTAAATCGGCTCCTGGCCTGGAGGTAATCACTGGAAAACAGGCGGGCGAACCCGGAGGAATCTGGCGGCTGCGACTTCATAATGGATTGTGTCCTGGCCGGCTTCTGCGACGGGCCTTCCAAATTGTAACGTTCTGGCCTAGATTCACGCGGTCGATGTTCTGCGATACGCGGGTTATCGGTACACTTGCCATGCTAACTTTTTAAAGGGAGTTACCTGATGCCCAAGCATCTCATAGTCATCGAAAACGCGAAAGACTGGAACCTTGAAGCCGATGACCTCCAGGTAGTGGATTATCAAAGCTATTTGATGGCGCCTCATTCACCCACCGATGTTCGGGTCATCAACCTGTGTCGCGGGTACCCATACCTGGGTAGCGGGTACTACACCTCGCTGATGGCTGAGGCCAGGGGGCAGCGCGCTCTGCCTTCGGTGCGCACTATTAGCGATCTTAGTCGCCGCGCTCTGTATAGCCTGGAACTGGGTGACTTGATGTCCCGCCTGAACAAGGTGGCCAGCAAGGTGGAAGAGGTGGGCGAAGAGGGCGCAAAGGAACTGCGTTTTAAAGTCTTCTTCGGCCAGTCCCAGATTCCCCAGCTGGAAGAACTTGGCAGGCAGATTTTCGAGGCCTTGCCCGCGCCCATTCTCTCGGTGCGATTTAAGAAGGGCACTCGCTGGCGGCTGGAGTCGGTGAGGGCCATCGGCCCCCAGTACCTGACGAAGGCGGAGAAGGAGGCCCTGGGCGAGGCCTTTGGTGAATTCACAAACAAGAGCTGGAAGCGACGCAAGAATACTCCGAATGCACGCTTTGACCTGGCCATGCTGGTGAATCCGGAAGAGAAGTTACCGCCAAGCAGCAAGGCATCGTTGAATTTCTTCATCCAGGCCGGTCGACAACTGGGTATCTCGGTGGAGACGATTGGTCCCCGTGACTTCGGTCGGATCGCGGAATTCGACGCGCTGTTTATTCGCGAAACTACGAATGTGAATCACCATACCTACCGGTTCGCCAAGAAGGCCGAATCCGAGGGCCTGGTGGTGATGGATGATCCCACCTCCATTCTGCGTTGTACCAACAAGATTTACCTGGCTGATTTACTCAGCCGGAACAAGGTGCCTGCACCGCGTTATCGTTTGCTGACCGAGGATCAGGACCCCGTGGAGCAACTTGGTGATATGAGCTACCCGGTAGTGGTGAAGATTCCCGATGGCTCTTTTTCACGCGGCATGTTCAAGGCGAAAAACGCAACGGAGCTTCGAGACAGATCTGTTGAGCTGTTCGAGTCATCCACCGTGCTGCTGGCCCAGGAGTTCGTCTATACCGACTACGACTGGCGGGTGGGGATGTTAAACGGACAGCCGATATACGCTGCCCGATATTTCATGAGCAAAGGGCACTGGCAGATCTACAAGCACGGTTCCGGCGGCAAGGTATCCTCGGGCAAGGCGGACACCTTTCTGGTGGAGGATGTGCCCAAAGAAGTTCTTGAGGTGGCAATCAAGGCATCCGGACTGATCGGCAATGGCCTTTATGGGGTCGATCTCAAGCAGGTGGGGGATCGGGTGCTGGTGATTGAGGTCAACGACAATCCCAGCGTGGATCACGGTTACGAAGATGCGGCGTTGGGCAAGGAGCTCTACCGGGTTATCATGGCCGAATTCCTGCGCCGCCTGGAACTGCGGGTGCAGGGCGGAACACCAAAATAACACGCGCCTGCCTACCTCGTTTCCGGCAAGTCAGCCTGGGTGCGTGATGCGTCCATACAAGGAATTCAATCATTACTCTGACAGCTACATTCCGTTCAACCTGGGCGCTTTTCCTGGGTATTGCCCTGATGATGTTGGGGGTGGGACTGCAAGGCACCTTGCTTGGCGTGCGCGCATCCCTGGAAGGATTTCCCACGGTGGTTACCGGCGTCATCATGTCGGCGTACTTCGCGGGCTTTGTCGGTGGCTCGCTGATGACTCCCATCATGGTGGCGCGGGTGGGTCACATCCGGGTATTTGCTGCCTTGGCGTCTACCGCCTCCATTGCCGTGCTGGTTCACGGTGTGGTGGTGGTCCCCTGGGTGTGGATGGTCATGCGCCTGCTGTCCGGTTTTTGCATGGCAGGTCTGTATATCGTCTCCGAGAGCTGGATTAACGACCGGGCTACCAACCAAAGCCGGGGCAAGCTGATGTCCCTGTACATGGTGATTGCCTTGGGCAGCCTGGGCCTGGGCCAATTCCTGCTGAACATGGCGGATCCGGCTGGGGTCTTGTTGTTCTTGTTGGCCTCGGTGCTGGTATCCCTGGCCGTGGTACCCATTTCACTGACCAGCGGCAGTGCTCCGTCACACGACGAACCCCAGTCAATGGGTATTCGGGCCTTGTGGAAAGTCTCCCCCCTTGGGTTGGTGGGTGTCATGGCCGAGGGCATGGCGGCAGCGGCCTTTTATGGCATGGGCGCGGTTTACGCCAAGGACCAGGGGATGGATGCTTTCGGTGTGTCTATGTTGATGGCGGTGGCCACTTTCGGAGGCATGGCCTTGCAGTGGCCGGTCGGCCACGCCTCGGACCGGCATGACAGGCGCACCGTAATCGCGGTTGCCAGCGTGGTGGGCTGTCTGGCGGCTATTTCGGCGGTTTTTGTCAGCGGCACGCTCCAGTTACTGGCAGTGGCCCTGCTCGGCGGCATGATGTTGCCGCTGTACTCATTGTCGGTGGCTCATACCAACGATTACCTGGAGCCATCCCAGATGGTGGCCGCAAGTAGTACCATGATCCTGATGTCCGGTGTTGCAGCCATATCCGGACCGCTGCTGGCATCATTAAGTATGCAGGTGCTGGGGCCGGACGGGTTTTTCTGGTTTATTGGTATGAGTATGCTGCTGGTGGCGGCGTTCGCGGTATACCGGAGCATACTGACCCGCCTGAAGAACGGGCGACGATAGGGAGGACCGGCGGGCTCAGCCCCCCCGGCTTCCTGCGAGGAACTCCTGCAAAAGGCTTACCAGGGCCTTGTTGTGCTCCTCAAGGCCCACCGTCACCCGCAGGCAGTCGCCCAGGCCGTATTCCTTAAGCGTCCTGGTAATTACGCCACTGGAACGCAGGTGAAAATCAGCTGCCGCGGCTTCCTCGTCCGAGGCGAACCGGGCCAGCACGAAGTTGCCCTTGCTATCAGTCATGTCCAGGCCAAGGGCCGAGAGCTGCTCATTCAGCCAAGGTAGCCATCTGGCGTTGTGATCTCTGGCTCGCTGTTCATGATCCTGGTCCCTGATTGCAGCCACCGCCGCCCTGGCCGCCATGGTGGTCACGGTAAACACGCCGCGCAGACGGTGCAGCGCCATGGCTAGTTCCAGGGAGCTGTATGACCAGCCAAGGCGCAGGCCGGCAAGACCATATATCTTGGAGAAGGTACGCAGAATAACCACGTTACCGGGGTATTCGCTTACCAGTTCCAGTCCGGAAGTGTAGTCCTCATCCTGAACATATTCGGCGTAAGCCCCGTCCAGGACTAACAGCACGGACTCGGGTAGCTCACGACGCAGGCGCAGGATCTCCCCGCTGGGAAGACTGGTCCCCGTGGGGTTGTTCGGATTGGCCAGAAACAGCACCCTGGTACGCTCACTCACGAGCCGGAGTAGGGCGTCCACGTCAGTGGTCAGGTTCTTCTCCGGTGCCGCCACCGGAGTGGCGCCGCAGCTCAGGGCAGCAATCTTGTAGGCGATAAAACCGTGGGCACTGTAGAGAATTTCATCACCCGGGCCGGCAAAAATACGAGCTATCAGGTTAATCAGTTGTTCGGAGCCCGCCTCGCAGACAATGCGCCTTGCATCCAGTCCGTAGCGCTCGGCCAAGGCGTGCCTGACAATGGCGGCGCTGCTCTCCGGATAGCGTTCCAACTCGTCCATGGCTCCCAGCGCAGCGGACCTTGCCTCCGGCGAGGGCCCCAGCGGAGTTTCGTTTGATGACATTTTTGTAATCTTTGTCACCCCGGCTACCGCCGAGTCTCCCGGCAGGTAGGGTTCAATTTTCAACACGTGGGCGAGGGGTTTAACCGGTGATTCCATTTTGAAATATCTTCCTGAAAGTAGCTCTTACCAAGCGGTTTGAGACGTGTTTCCCAACGTACCGGGCCGGGAATTCTAGCATGGGCCCAGCCCAGACATTGTGTCATCGACACCCATTAAAACCAGGATTAAAAACCTGTCTTTGAAGCAATGTAGAGGGGGGTGATTTAGAAAAAGTCTAGCATGGCCTTACGGGTATCCGTATCCTTACCGAGTCGGTATGCGCATTTTCCGATATTGCGCGGGCTGGACAATCTCGGCAGAATTCGCACCATACTGATTTTTCAGAAATTATTTTAATAAAACAGATATTTGAACCGCCTATGAGTATTTCTGAAGCCAGCCTCCAGGGCCGGGGTTTGAGCCTCTGGCGAGGTGACCGCTGCCTTTTTCAAAACCTCGGTTTTGAACTCACCAATTCCCAGTGGCTGCATGTCAGTGGGGGTAATGGAAGTGGCAAGACTACGTTGCTGCGAGTGCTGGCCGGTCTGACCATGCCTGAATCCGGTGATATCTACTGGGACGACAGGCGAATCAGCCGCTCGCGGTTCGATTACCACCGATCGATGATCTATATGGGGCACCTTGAGGGTCTCAAAGGTGACATGAACCCCGAGGAGAACCTCCGCTTCCATTACCAATTGCGTGACAAGAAAGCGGGTGAACGCATTGAGATTGCCATCGAGCGCCTGGGACTTCAGCGTTGCCGCTCGCTTCCTTGTCGTTCCCTGTCTGCCGGCCAGCGTCGCCGGGCAGCCCTGGCGAGAGTGCTGGTCTCCAGCGCCACCTTGTGGATCCTGGATGAACCATTCGCAAACCTGGACGTCAAGGGCAGGGAACTGGTGGAAGAACTGGTATCCGAACACCTGGAGCAGGGTGGAATGGCTATCCTCGCCGCTCATCACGAAATGCATATCAATGGCGGCACCCGGGTGCCACTGGAGCTGAGCTGATGCAAACCCCTGGAATGCTGGACGCAGGGTGGGCCCTCCTGGTCAGAGATATCAAACTGGGTTACAGGCGAATTGGCGAATTGGCCAACCCGCTGGTATTTTTCCTGGTGGTGGCGACACTGTTCCCGCTGGCCACCAGTCCTGAAAGAGAACTGCTGATGGAAATTGGCCCGGGCATTGTCTGGGTCGCCGCCTTGCTCTCCTCGGTGTTGGCTCTGGATACCCTGTATCGCTCGGACATGGATGACGGAACCATGGAGCAGATGGCGCTTAGCCCTCAGCCCCTGGCATGGTTACTGCTGGTCAAAACCGTCGCTCACTGGCTGGTAAGTGGATTGCCCCTGGTGATTCTTGCGCCGCTTGTGGCCCAGGCGTTTTTCCTGCCTGCCGAGGCGGGACCGACCATGGTGGCCTCTCTGGCCCTGGGAACGCCGACCCTGAGCCTTATCGGTTCTATTGGTGCGGCACTGACTGCCGGACTCAGACGGGGCGGGGCGCTGGTAGCCATGTTGGTGCTGCCACTATCAATGCCGATTCTTATTTTTGGAGCACGGGCCACCGACCTGGCAATGGACGGACTGGATGTTACTGGTCCCTTGAACCTGCTCGCTGCGATCATGTTCCTGGCGCTTAGCCTTGGACCAATTGCGGCGGCCGCCGCCATCAGGGTAAGCCTGGATTAACAGAAGGGAGATCAATATCGTGTGGACCTGGTTTCACAAGCTTTCATCACCGCCGCATTTTTACCGACTGTCCGGAACCATGATCCCGTGGTTTGGATGGCTGGCCGCCGCGTTAATCATTCCCAGTCTCTACGCCGGCCTGGCACTCGCACCCGCTGATTATCAGCAGGGCGACGGATTCCGTATTATTTACGTGCATGTTCCCAGTGCCATGTTGTCGCTGTTTGTTTACATGTTTATGGCAACCGCAGCAGCGATTGGCATGATCTGGCGCATGAAGCTGGCCCATGCCGTGGCAGTGGCGTGTGCGCCCATCGGCGCATCCTTTACCTTCCTGGCACTGGCCACCGGTTCCATCTGGGGCAAGCCCATGTGGGGCACCTGGTGGGCATGGGACGCTCGTCTGACTGCTGAACTTATCTTGTTGTTCCTGTACCTGGGTTACATGGGGCTACGTGCGGCTATTGACGACACCAACCGTGCCGACCGCGCCAGTGCGATCCTGGCCCTTGTGGGTGTGGTCAATGTGCCCATCGTTCATTACTCGGTTACCTGGTGGAACAGCCTTCACCAGGCCTCCACCTTGCTGAAGAAGGGCGGTCCGTCTATCCCGCCGGATATGGCTATTCCCTTGTACGGAATGATTCTTGGCTTTCTGTGCTTTTTCGGCGCCGTTTCCCTGACACGGGTGAAACGTGAGGTGCTGGTCAGAGAGCAAAACTCGAAATGGGTTAAAGATATGGTGACAAGCAAATGAATTTAATGGAATTTATTGATATGGGCGGCTATGGCGCCTACGTTTGGAGCTCGGTTGGCCTGGCGCTGACCGTTTTGATCCTGAATGTGGTCACCGCACGCCGTGCCGTTAAAGTTGAACTTGAACGCCTGAAGAGGCGCTATGGAAATGAACCTACGCAGGGAGCCTCCTGATGACAGCTAGACAACAACGCATGCTTATCGTGGTACTGGTACTGGCCGGAGTTGGCGTCGCCACCACATTTGGTTTGCGCGCATTCCAGGAAAACCTTTTGTACTACTACACACCCACCCAGGTACAGGCGGGCGAGCCTCCCCTGAACCGCAAGTTCCGGGTTGGCGGACTGGTTGTTCCCGGCACCGTGGGCAACGAGCCCGGAAAACTGGAAAAGACGTTTGACCTGACCGATAACGGGGCGATGGTCACCGTACATTTTGCCGGCATCCTTCCGGATTTGTTCCGCGAGGGGCAGGGCATCATCGCCCACGGCAAACTGAACGATGAAGGCGTGTTTTACGCCGAGGAAGTTCTCGCAAAGCATGATGAAAACTACATGCCGCCTGAAGTGGCCGAGTCCTTGAAGCAGATCCATGGAGAGGAGCCGAGCCAATGATCCCCGAACTTGGGCAATTCGCCCTTATTGTCGCCCTGATCCTTAGCGTGGTGCAGGGAGTTGTGCCGCTGGTAGGCGCACAAACCGGCAACCGTGCCTGGGTGCGACTTGCATGGCCCGCAGTGAGCGGCCAGGCAGTATTCGTATTCCTGTCTTTTGCTTGCCTGGTGTGGTCATTCCTGCAGAATGACTTTTCTGTTGCCTACGTCGCGAACAATTCAAATTCGGCATTACCGACATTGTATCGAGTCTCCGCCACCTGGGGCGCCCATGAGGGTTCCATGTTGCTGTGGGTAGTAATGCTGGCGTTCTGGGGCGTAGCCGTGGCCGCTCGCAGCAAGCATCTTCCCGAAATGTTCGCCGCCAGGGTTATTGCCGTGCTCGGTTTGATCAGCTTCGGTTTCATGCTGTTCACGTTGATGACATCCAACCCGTTTGACCGGCTGATTCCCGCCGCGTTTGATGGCAGAGACCTGAATCCGCTGTTGCAGGACCCGGCCCTGGCAATCCACCCACCGATGCTTTACATGGGTTATGTGGGCTTTGCGGTGGCGTTCTCCTTTGCCATTGCCGCCATGCTGGAAGGCAAGATGGACGCTGCCTGGTCACGTTGGGCCAGGCCCTGGACAACCATTGCCTGGGTTTTCCTGACCCTGGGTATCGCCCTGGGAAGCTGGTGGGCATATTACGAACTCGGCTGGGGCGGCTGGTGGTTCTGGGATCCGGTTGAAAATGCCTCATTCATGCCATGGTTGGCGGGCACGGCCCTGATTCATTCCCTGGCGGTGACTGAGAAACGCGGCCTGTTCAAGAGCTGGACCTTGTTGCTTGCGATATCTGCATTCTCCTTGAGCCTGCTGGGTACATTCCTGGTGCGTTCTGGCGTACTGGTTTCTGTTCACGCTTTCGCTACCGATCCCGAGCGCGGCCGGTTCATCCTGGCGTTCCTGGTAACAGTTATCGGCGGCGCCCTGGCCCTGTATGCCTGGCGGGCACCGTTGCTCAAGTCCGATGAGGGTTTTGGCAAGGTCTCAAAAGAAACCTTCCTGCTGGCCAACAATGTGCTGCTGATCATCGCACTCCTGGTGGTGCTGCTCGGAACCTTGTTCCCCTTGTTCATGGATGCCATGGGTGGGGGCAAGTACTCAGTGGGTCCCCAGTACTTCGCTGCAGTATTTGTCATTCCGACAATCCCGCTGGTGCTCTTGATGGGCTTCGGTATGCATTCAATATGGCGTCGTGACAATTTTTCGCGAATCGCTCGTCGCCTGAGAGTGCCGATGGCCGCTGCCATTGTGTTGGGCGTGGCACTGCCGTGGATGCTTTACGGCCGGCCCAGTGTGATGACCGCGATTGGCTTTACCGCTGGCCTGTGGGTAATCGGAACAGCTCTGTTTGATCCTGTAGGCGGCCTGCTGGACAAGAGCCGCAAGGTGCGCGTCACTCGCGGTACCTGGGGAATGATCGTCGCCCACTTCGGTATCGGCATATTTATCCTGGGCGTGACCGCGACTGAGTCCTACAGTATCCACCGGGACCAGGCCCTGCGGATTGGTGAAAGCATTGAGGTCTCCGGGTACAAAGTGACGTTTGAGTCACTCAAGCCGGCTACCGGACCCAATTTCACGGCTACCGAGGCAAGCTTTGTGATCACCCGTAACGGTGAGCATGTCGTCAGCCTGAACCCCCAGAAGCGTACTTACCGGGTGCAACGCAACCCCATGACTGAAGCGGGTATCGACGGCAGCCTGGCTCGCGACCTTTACGTGGCGCTGGGCGAACCGCTGGGTGGGGAGGCCTGGAGCATGCGCTTCCAGTACAAGCCACTTGTGCGCCTTATCTGGCTGGGCTGTATCTTCATGGGACTGGGCGGACTCATCGCAATCAGTGACAAGCGCTATCGCGTCGTCGTTAAAAAAGAAAATAAAGCTAGTGGCCGGGAGGCTCTCGCGGGAGGAACCAGCTGATGTGGCGTTCTCTTATTCCAATCGCAGTATTCGCGGTCCTTGTCTGGTTCTTCAATCGAGGACTGGGCATGGATCCCCGGATAATTCCTTCTCCGCTAATTGGCAAGCCTGCTCCGGAATTTAGTTTGCCGGTTTTGGGCGATCGCTCTCGCCAGGTGGCCATGGCTGATTATCGTGGCCAGGTGGTGATGGTGAATGTCTGGGGAAGTTGGTGTAGCGGTTGCAGGGCTGAACACCAGACCCTGCTGGCCATCGCTGCCACCGGTGAAGTGCCGATCATTGGCCTGAACTGGAAAGACGAGGATCGGGACGCAGAGAAATGGCTGCATGATCTTGGCAATCCCTACCAAGTGAACCTGGTCGACGTCGAAGGACGTACGGCGATCAACTTTGGCGTGTATGGCGCACCGGAAACATTCCTGATCGACAAGCAGGGCAATATCATCCACAAGTTCACCGGACCAATTTATTGGCAGGCCTGGACCGAAGAGCTTCTTCCCCTGGTCAGGCAAGCCAAGGAGGCTACATGAAACGCCTTTTGACCCTGTTGATACTGATGACCTGGCTGCCAACAGCCGGGTTCGCCATTGATTCGGAACTTGCCTTCCAGGATCCTGCCTTGCAGGCTCGCTACGAGCGGCTCAACGCGGGACTGCGCTGCCTGGTTTGCCAGAACCAGACTATCGCAGACTCGAATGCCTCACTCGCAGTTGATCTTCGCAGCCAGGTCAAGGAGATGATCATTGCCGGCAGGACCGACAAGGAAATTCTTGACTACATGGTGGAACGCTACGGCAATTTCGTGCGCTTCAAGCCACCAGTCAATAACGAGACGATTTTCTTGTGGGCAGCGCCTGCAGTGATGGTGCTTGGTGGCTTGTTGATAGCAGTATCTATCGTGCGCCGCCGGTCGTCGTTAGCGGTTGATGACGAAGAACAGGCCCCCCAGGGAGACGCCTAAATCATGAGTACTTTCTACATTCTCGCCACCGTTATGGTGGTTATGGCCATGTTGTTCGTTGGCTGGCCCCTGGTTCGCACTTTCGGCGAAAAGGAAAGCAGCAGCCGCAAGAACAACCTGGTGGCAGGCCTGATTATCATGCTGGCGATCCCGGCCTCCGCAGCCTGGTTCTACGGTGACGTTAGCACCTGGGACTGGAACCAATCCGGTAGCCAGGGGGCGCAGCAGGCAGAGCCTCACGACACAAGCGCAGGCAATCTGGCCAGCATGGCAGAGAAGCTGGAGGCTCGACTGAACGCCGAGGGTGGAAGCCCGTCTGACTGGATGCTCCTTGGCAGGACCTACCTGCGTTCGGGTGGCACCGCAAAGGGAATGGCTGCTTTCGACAAGGGAATGGCGCTGGGTGGTGAGAACGATCCTGCGGCACTGCTCCAGTATGGCCAGGCCCTTGTAGAGTTGGACGAGGCGTTTATTTCAGGTCGTGCGGGAGAGTTGTTTGAAAAAGCACTCGCCCTGAATCCTGAAGATCCAGGTTCCTTATGGTGGGGCGGCTTTGCTGCACTGGCCGCAAACCGACTGGCTGACGCCCGGGCTCGCTGGAGTAAATTGCTGACCCTGAGTCCGCCGGAAAATATCGTCACGATACTCAACGAGCAGATTGCTAGCATTGACCAGGTTCTCGGCGGGGCGCCGGCCCCGGCTGTGGCCGCCGCCACTGTCGAGCCTGCTGTCGAGAAACCAGTGGCCAAGGCTATTCAGGAAAATATTCCCGAGGGAACCATTGCCCTGCATGTTAGCGTTGATCCCCAGCTCGACCTTAGCGGATTAAAGGGTCCTGCCGCGGTGTTCATTATCGCTCGCCAGGCAGGCGTACCCGGACCGCCCATCGCCGTTATCCGCAAGACTACTGCGGATCTGCCGGCCACAATTATGCTCAGCGATGCCAATGCGATGATCGCCGGTACCAGCCTCACCGGTATTGAGGAATTGCAGCTTATTGCCAGGGTTTCCCTGAGCGGCCGTCCGATGGCCGCGGCGGGTGATCTTTACGGACAACTTGACTATCGCTGGGAAGACGGCAACTCTCTGGATTTGGTAATTGACACACTCGCCAAATAAGTGAATTTGCACGATCTCAAGAGCAAACTACCTGGAGTTCGCCACACACCGGTGCCGCGCTCCAGGCATTTCAAGCACCTGCCTTCAACGGCATGGCACATGCTGCGTGGCGTAAGCGCTAACAGAAAACCCCACCTGGATGAGTCGGAAAGCCTTCCGAGCTTGCGCACCGAGGCAGAGAGGGTCACGGCAGGTCGTTACCGACTGAACCGTTATCGGCGGGCTTGTCGCTTCAAGGCCCGGGACTACATGCCAGTGACCTTCCCGCAAATCCTGGCTATGCCTTTGCATACGGCACTGGTTGCCCACCCGGATTTCCCGTTACAACTGCTCGGCTTGATACACCTGCGTAACGACATTATTCAGCACCGGCAGATCGGCGCTGATGAAGTATTGAGGATCGAGGTTCGCAATACCGCTCACCGGGACGTGGACGCTGGGCAGGAATTCGACCTGTGTACCGATGTCTACGTTCAGGACGAATTGGTGTGGGAAAGCACGACCACGGTTTTAGCCCGGATTCGCGGTCGCAACAAGAAGGCAGATCGCCAGGCTGAGCAGGAAGTCGAGCCGGAGGAAACGCGCCGCGAGTCCTGGCAGGTGCGTAGTTATTACGGCCGCCGATATGCGCGTATTTCCAGGGACTTTAACCCTATCCACCTGGCCAGCATCACGTCCCGCTGGTTTGGTTTTAAACGGCCTATCGCACACGGCATGTGGAGCCTTGCCCGCTGTCTTGCAGCGGTGGATGCCCTCGAACCCATCACCGCAATCAAGATTGAAGCACGCTTCATGTTGCCGATTTTCCTGCCCGCCTGGGTGACCTTTGTTACTGGCGAGAACGGGAACCGGAAGCGCTTTCGTCTGCTTGATGCGTCCGGTCGAAGACCGCACATCCTGGGCTGGATTACTCCCCTGGATTCCTGATCCCGCCATGCCTTCTGCGGGCATTACCAATTGTATTTTTCAGGCTCATCGGAGACATTGATCTTGGCGGTGCGTTATTACCGACAGGATGTGGGTAACCTGCCGCAAAAAGCGGCAAGGTCGATTTACCACAACAGTGGTGGACGGCATGTACGAGCAAGGATTCTCGCCTGAAGCCGAGGTGAGCCGCGCCATGGAAAAGGTGCTGACGGTTGAGCGTTCAACCAGCAGTGCAGTCAAGGCGGCTGGTGAGTCGGCAGATACTGTACGCAGGGCAGCCACGGAGCAAGCCCAACGCATTATTTTGCGTGCCGAGCGGCGCATCATCACCAGCCACCGCAACGTCGATATCCAACTCAGGGAGGAGATCGCACGAATCCAGGCGGAGGCCAGCCTTACTGTAGACAATTACCCGGATCTGAAACTCAGTGACGAGGAACTGGACAAGCTGTCTCGTGAGACAGCCCAGTGGTTGACCAGCGATGTCACTTTCTGAGCGCGCAGCATTCGGGTACATCCGCGCCAGGATCATGGACCGGCACAGTCAGCGGCTGGGCAAGGAGCAGTGGCAACAACTAGAGCACTCACGTGGACTTGACGCCTTTTTGCAAATGGCGCGTCAATCCGGACTGGCGGGCTGGATTCATCATTTTGAGAGTGCTGATGACAGCGTGGTCTGGGAACGATCCTTGAGAGCCGACTGGCAACGATACCTCGCCCGCTTGGTGGCATGGACCCCCTCCCGTTGGCAGGCCAGCCTGGCATGGACAGGGATCCTGCCGTATCTGCCTGCCATGGCCCGGGTGTTGGGAGGTGATGCTCCTGCGGACTGGATGAGGAGTGAGGTGTTTTTCCTGGGAATGAGCGTGGATGAGAGCGAGGTTTTTCGCTCGGAACTCGCTTCCGGCCCTTGGGCGCGTTTACTGCAGTTCTGGGAAGGCAATTCACCACTGAGCGCATGGTGGCTCGCCTGGCAAACCCTTTGGCCCGAGAAGCACGACGAGTGCATTAAATCCCTTGAACCAGCGTTGGTAATACTTGATCAGCCAGGTGCCGAGGAGAGCGAAAAGCTCGAAAGGTTTTTCATACGGGTGTTGCGGACTCAGCAGCCAACGGTGCTTCCGGTTACTGCACACCTTGGGCTGCTGAGCCTGGATCTTGGAAGACTACGGGGTAACCTCCTCAGCAGGCAATTGCGGGTGCAACAGGTGAGGTCGACGGC
>Ga0224507_10000181_pt1 | contig 24329 bp, 18 predicted proteins | sample SF_Jan12_sed_USG_3_FD_170159 | JGI IMG/M metagenome (GOLD analysis project Ga0224507, IMG submission 170159) | Sediment microbial communities from San Francisco Bay, California, United States - SF_Jan12_sed_USGS_13 | ecosystem: Environmental > Aquatic > Marine > Sediment | place: USA... | reverse complement strand
AACACTTTTATCTTTTGCAATAACCTTCTTCTTAGCAGCGATTAACCTAGGCCCACTTACCACCTCAAAATCAAGATCAAAACTAACAACAGTACCTATTTCAGGCTCACTTTCAACCTTAATTTCCCCTCCCATCAATTCAACAATTCTTTTACATACTGATAGACCTAACCCAAGACCATCATATTTACGAGTAGATGAACCGTCCAACTGGCAAAATGAGTCAAACAAACGACCGACCTCGTCCTCATTCATACCAATACCTGTATCCCGTACAACAAAATGCAGCCTACAAACAGAAACATTATGCGATACCACTTCAACCCCAAGGACCACCTCTCCTGTCTCAGTAAATTTAATTGCATTATCGATAAGATTATCTAAAATACGGCTTAAACGAAAATGATCACCAATCAACTGCTCTGGCAACTCATCCGCAAGCTCATCACGGTAAACAAGACCTTTTTCCGAACACTTGAAAACCACACGTTCCCTTAGACTGGTTAAAAAATCCCTAAGAACAAACCCCACCGGATTGAGAACCATCTTACCGGCCTCAATTTTGGAAAAATCCAATATATCGTTAATCAAATCTTTCAACCTAGCCGTTGCCTGCACCAAATCATTTATATAATCAGCCTGTTGAATACTCAGCTCACCTTCTTGCAAGAGGTAAGTCCCAACAACCAAGGCATTAAGAGGGGTTCGCAATTCATGACTGATATTGGCCAAGAAGTTACTTTTAGCCTGATCTGCTGCCTCTGCAGCATCCCTGGCCAGCATAATCTCCAATCTCACCCGATGACTTTCGGTGATATCACGGGAAATCCCATGAACACCTATTACCCTATTAGAGGAATTAAACTTCGGAAGACCGGAAACTTCCATAATATGAAGTTCACCATCCTTACCCTGTATTTCCATCTCGTGAACCGGTGGTTTTTCTCCCCTAAGTGCTTTTTTTATGTTCTCTCTACCAACCTCATTAATAGGATTAAGAGTTAGCAGATCATCGTAATGTTCTATAAATTCTTCCTGCGAATAACCTAAAATGTCAAAAACTGAAGGGCTTACATACTTAAACATTCCATATTCATTAGTAATATAGAAAATGAAATCTCCACTCGCCCCCTCCACAATAGCCCGGAGATCTTCTTCCTTTTTCATTAAAGCATCTTGCGCTTGTACTCTAAAAATATAAGCACTTATCTGCTTAGCCAGATTGTTGAGCAAATGACGCTCTTCTTGTCGAAATGGTCCTTCATACATCTCTGGACGCGACTCGAGGTAGCAAACCTCCACCCCTCCAATGCGCTTACCATCCCTTTCGACATCCACCCACTGACGCCACTTAGTAGAGAGCCAATTGGGGGTTTGCACCACCATGTCCAATACTTTTATACGACTACAAGCAATTTCTGGATAAAGCCAAGAGTAAGGAAGCAAATTTACTATTTCAGTTAAATCCTCAATGGGCGAAGTTACCGGCCTGGCCATCAACTCCGAAGCCTTATAAAGAAAATGAAGCTCTTTAATACTAGATACCAACTCATGGGTACGAAGTTTGACCCTTTCCTCCAGCCTTTGGTTTAATTCCAGAATTTTATTTTCATTCTTTTTCCTTTCCGATATATCAAGAATAACACCACTTATCTTCAGCGGATGATTGGCTTTGTCAAATATAACAGTACCTTGAGAGCTTAGGTATCGTATGGAACCATCTGACGTAATCACTCGAAAATCTGAACTGAATAAACCTTCCCCTTTAATTGCTTTCCTCAACTCTCCAATCATCCGTTTCCTATCTAATGAATGGATATTAGCAAGAAACTTTTTACAATGATGTTTAGTATCATATGGTAAACCTAACATAGCATTTGTACGATCATCCCAAGAGATACTTTTATTTCTAACATCCCAATTCCAAACACCTATATTAGAAGATTCAACCGCTAATCCAAATCGCTGTTCACTATCCAATAATGCCAACTGAGCCTCTTTCTGTTCAGTTATATCCTGTACAGTACCCAGTGACCTAACCGGTTTTCCTATTTCATCATACGAGGTCTCACAAATTTCCAAAATCCAACGAACTTCACCGTTTGGCCTCACTATTCTATGAGTAAGCTCATATCCACGTTTATTCCCAACGGCATCAGCAAAAGAGGACATAACTTCCTCTCGCTCATCAGGGTGAAGTGCATTGACAAAGTTATCCAGATTTACAGAAAAAGCCTCCTTCGTATACCCAAAAATACGATACAACTCATCGGACCATATCATCTCATTGCTTTGATGGATCAATTGCCAATGCCCTATATGAGCAAGTTCCTGAGCCTCCTTTAACAAGGCTTCACTCATCTTAAGGGTACTTTCAGCTTGCACCTTAGCACTAATATCTCGTATCAAACCCACCGCAAACCACACACCATCAGACTTAATAGAAGTTACAGAGAGTTCAGCTGGAAAATGAGTTCCATCTCTTCGAAAAGTACTCACTTGACGGGTTTTGCCGATTACCCCCCCTTGCCCTGTCTCCCTGAATCCTTCCATTTCAGGGTAAGCTTTATCACGTACCTGTTCTGTTACTATATAATTATGCAATTTCTTACCAATCATCTCATCACAGGTATAACCGAACACCCTCTCAGCCGATTTGTTCCAATAAAGAATCTTATCATGCCCACTAATTACTATAATTGCCTCATGAACCGCATCAGTGACAGCTCGAAATTGTTCCTCACTCTTGCGACGTTCAACAATCTCCTTACGGAGCTGTTCATTCACCCCCAAAACTTGCCTCTCACGACGAATCAACACTGCACTTATCACTATGGAAGCACAACATATAAAGATAAGAGCCAAAACAATAACCCGTCGAATTGAATAGTAACTGCTATAAGCTTCCCCTTTCTCAATTTCATAGGTTAAGCCAAAGCGATATTCACTATTCCACAACCATGAACCAACTACCATTACACCGCGAAAGTCCCGATATCCATCAACATCTACCCCTGGCTCGCCAACAAGGGCTCGTTGAGCCATCTTAGTCAATGCCCAATTTTCACTGTCAATTTCAGGTTGATAACCTGAAAGTAAATCTCCACCTGGATTTTTTAGTTTCAAAGAAAGAATAGCTCTTTCCCTATCCGACAAAAGACCAACAGCCCGTAACTGCGATTCAAAACGAACCTCAGAAATTACCATCCCTTTATCATTGAAGATATATGACTCATCAGCATCTTTAAAGTGAGCCACCATTGCTATTGCAGTAAACTCATCAGACGGATCTATTCGAACAGCAAAAGCCGCAAGTACTACATTATTTTCAATTACCGGAACAACAACAAACATAGTAGGCGCATCGGCCATTGGCACCCCCTTCCTATCTGGCAGAGGAACATCAGAACGTATGGGCAAAACTACCTGTGATTTTCCCATAAATACGTTTGGTAAATAATTTCCCTTCTGATACAAAAGATTTACTAGACTTAAATTTTCATCTCGCATTGAACCAATATTGATACCGTCCGGCGCAATAAGAAACATCCCTGCATCCCTATGATGGACTAAATAATCCCTTACAATTCCGCGGAGCCTTCCCTGTGCTGCCACCTTAGCAAGATCTTGACCATTGACCTTATTCTCCAAAAGCTCCTTGGTTAATTGTATTATATCTGGACGTGCTGCAATAAGGACAGCATCATCAACACGATCATGAATCCACAATATGATAGATTTATGTGTGCTTTCCAAAACTACCTGAAGGGCGTATTCAATATTATTTTTCGTTTCATTATGAATTTTATCAAGAACTTTCCAAGAAAGGATGACTACCAAAAAAAAGATACAACAGAGTACAACCAACCCCCTTTGCCATCCCTTAATCCTTTGAACCAAGTTCTTAATAAATCTTAAAGCCAAACTGATTCCTCCATGATAGTTTGCATTTGGTTAGCGTATATTAATTAAGTAATATATCTTTTTCACCATATCCTGTGAAAGATTACTAACATATAACTATTCATCATTCTTACCTAAATTAAATTTATTCTATGCTTAAAGTTCAATATGTATAAGTTCACCTAACTTTTTTAAACGCAACACGGCTTCTTGAAAATGCAGCAAATCAATTTCTTCTGCTATACCTTCTACCTCTTCATCATATTTCTCACTAAGAAACGATGCAACTTCAGCAAGTACACCCTCTGCCTTCAGATCATGTCGTTCCAAACTCTGTTTCAACTCTAAACATAGACGCGTCACTTCCTTGGAATCCCATTTTCTTTGACGCCCACCTTGTTTTAAAACTTTAGACGATCTTTTACTCGGCAGCTCACTCTCCAAAATCATAAATGCCTTTTGAAGTGCCTTATCCACTAGCTTTAACAGTTCTAAAACATTACTTTTCCCATCCTCTAAGGATTTCTCAAGATCAGTTGCAGCAAGATACACCTGGGTTATTCCCAAGTTTCCTGCAACACCTTTCAAGGTATGAGCAAGCAAAAATGCAGTTTCATAATCCTTCTTTGTATATGCTTCCCACAACCTCAACAATAAATCTTTATTATCTGGAGTAAAAGTTCTTAACAATTTCAAATACAAATCAACATTACCACCCATCCTCTTCAAGGCTCCCCCGGCCTCAACACCCTCAATCAAAGGCATTAATATTGCTGCATCCTCAGTATCCTCAGCACTCACATTATTTTTCAATCCAATTTCATCATCACTCAACCTTCGGGGTTTAATCCATTCCACCAAAATCCCATACAATTCATCAGGATCAACAGGTTTGGTTATATAATCATTCATCCCAGATAACCTTGATTGATCACGGGCCTCTGCCATAGCATGTGCTGTCATGGCAATAATCGGTAAACTTTCCCTGTCCTTCTTGTCCAAATTGCGTATCTTCCGAGTTGCGCCAAGTCCATCCAAAACTGGCATTTGAATATCCATTAGTATCAAATCAAAATCATTTTTCTTTACCTCAGCTACTGCTTCCTCACCATTCATCGCCTTAACAACATTTATACCAACCCTAGCAAGAAGCTCTCCAGCAACCTATTGATTTATTAAATTATCTTCAACGAGAAGCACCCTTGCTCCTCGTATTTTACTTAATGCAATTTCTAAATTTTGTTTTTTCCCTCTATAGACTTGTCCAGGCTCACATACCAAGTCAAACAAACCGATTACTCCATTATATAGCTGCACTGCGTCCCAAGGTTTTGCAATATAAGTTGTCTTTTCATTACTATTTGTTAATAATTCTTTATCCAAAGGTTTCTCAACACCCAAAATAATAGCTCTTACCGTTTTAAAATCCTTGCCCAATTTAACTCGTTTCCATTGTTCATCACCCATCGAATCCAAATCAAGCACAAGGACACCATACAACCTATCTTTTCGTGAAAAATCGGCAAGATCACGAAGAGCTTCCTCATAGATTGTCACTCTCTTAGACTCAATACCATTAACATCTAGAACTTTTTGACAATCATAAAACTTTTCATCATCACCCATAAGTAAAAGAACTCTAATTTCATCTTTATTTACACAAAGTTGTCGCGATATTGGCTCAAATTTCTTATTTTCATCATAACCAAAACTCAAGTCATAAGTAAAAGAACTGCCAATCCCAAACTCACTTGAGACTATGATTTCCCCGCCCATCAACTCGACCAATTGCTTACAAATAGCTAAACCTAACCCGGTACCTCCATATTTTCTCGTAATGGTCCTATCAGCCTGTTTAAAAGAACTAAACAAACTTGCAAGCTGAATTTCACTCATACCTATTCCAGTATCCCGAACAGTAAAACGCATAGAGATTTGCTCAGAATCCCTTTTTACCTCTTCAACTATTAACTTTACTTCACCCTTTTCTGTAAATTTCACACCATTAGTAACTAAATTAATCAGAATTTGACTCAAACGAAAGGGATCTCCAATCAGAATATCGGGTACTCCCTGTGACACCTCTACAATAAATGATATGCCCTTTTTCGACACATTTTGCTCTACAATATCGCATATTTTATGCAGAACATCGGTAAGCGAAAATCTAATCGTTTCAATTTTCAACATACCTGCTTCTATTTTTGAAAAATCTAGAATATCATTTATCAATAATAAAAGAGCCTCAGATGCTACTAAAATTTTACATATATAATCGTACTGTTTTGCATTAAGATCCATATCTTTTACTAAATGAGTCAATCCTATCATCGCATTTAGAGGAGTACGTATTTCATGACTCATATTCGCCAAAAAATCACTTTTCGCCTTGGTTGCAGCCTCAGCCAATTCCTTCGCCCGATATAATTCTTCCTCATTTCGTTTTCTCTCACTAATATCATTAACTATTCCAACAGCACACCACTTTCCCCTAACCTTAACCCCAGAAAGTGAAATCTCCACAGGTATAAGCTTCCCATCTTTTTTCAAAGCCAACATTTCAATATTTTTACCAATAAAAGGGCCCTTACCAGTTTGGGCAAATGCTGCTACACCATTCCGACACTCAAGATATGACTCAGGTGGCACCAACAACTTGTGAACATCAGAACCCAGCACTTCATTCAGACCCCAGCCAAATATCTTTTCAGCCGTATCATTCCAATAGATTACCAACCCTCTTTCATCAACCATTATAATTGCGCTTTGAGCGGAAGAACTTATTATTCTAAAACGCTCTTCACTATCCCGTAATTTCTCTTTCTCCTCTTTACTTTCAGTGATGTCTTCCTTAAGACAAGCAAAATTTGTTATTTCTCCAGCTTCATTTCGGATCGGCAAAATAGCAACGTTTTCCCAAAAAAGGTCTCCTGATTTCTTTTTATTACATAATTCACCGTGCCAAATATGACCTGACTGAATGGTACCCCATAAATCTTTATATATTTCGTTAACCTGGACACCAGAGTTTAGAATTCTTGGATTTGCCCCTATTACCTCTTTGGCTGTATACCCTGTCACCTCTGTAAACTTATGATTTACAAATTTAATATCACCATTTACATCTGTGATAATAATAGTGATCGGACTTTGCTCAATGAGATGGAAATATATCCGCAACTCCTCATTTGAACCACGCAACTGTTCCAAGACGTCTTCTGCTTGTTTACGCTGAAAATCAAAATCCTGCATAAATCTCAAAGCAAATACTCATGACTCATCTAACTCCTGAGTTCGTTCATCAATCCGTAGCTCAAAATTTTCATTTAACCTTGTCAATTTCTCCTTTGCCAGTAACTGAGACGTGATGTCATAATTAACTCCTATCATCCTCATTGGCACCCATCTGTTCTGCGGAATACAGCTCCTTTTGCTTTAAGAAATCAAACTGATCCATCCCCATGTATTATCTTAAAAACGGTATCAAGCTCCCTCTCCCCCAGTAAAGAATCTTGAATTTCCTTCACCGTTGCATCAAGCTATTTAGGATGAAATCTTTTTTGCCAAGAAGCTACGCAAGCATCAAAATGTTCCCGTTCCAGACCGTACAAAGAATACATCACATCATCCCATACCAACCTGTCACTTTCCACATACCAGTCAAAGATTCAAATATGTGCGCTTTTAGTTACAAGACTCAAACGCTCGGACAAGTCATTCAACTCCATTTTTACCAATTCACTCTCTGTTACATCCCTTATCATTCCTTGTAATTTTGTCGGGTCCCCTTCCTCATTTACCAGTACCTCTACCAATTGGCTAAGATACACTTCTTCACTATTACGTCTTATGCGATAATCAATCATATATGACGTATTTTCCTCCAGAGCTTTTCCTATAACTTCACACACTCTTTTCTCATCTTTCTCATGGACCAACCTCTTAATTATAGAATTTAAATTATCTAATGGCTGAATATTTTGGCCCATAATACGACATAATTCTTCAGAATAATAAAATGTATCGTCCTCAACATTCCAATCCCAATTCCCTATATGAGCTATCTCCTGCACCCTAACCAAACTATCCTGTGCTAGAGCAAGCTGTTTTTCCAGATTCTTTCCTTCGCGAATATCGAAAAAACATCCAATTACTTATTACTTATCATCAATTTTACAATTAGTAAATTCACATTTACCTAATGCTTCTGTCCCTTTTCTAGATAAGCCCTTAACTTCAGACAATTTTTCCATTAACCATACCATCTTCTTTCAACAATAGTTCATCCAGCACCTGCCGTACATCTTCCTGTTGAACCATTGGAACAAGGAAATCATGTATACTCCTTCCAATCACTTCATCTACTTTATAAGCAAAAATATCTTCAGCCCGTTTATTCCAAAACCTTATAGACCCACTAACATCTATCAAAATTATGGCATCTCTAACCGTACGAAAAATTCCATCTAACTTTTCCTCACAAAAGCGATATCGCTTACCCATGTCATAATAAATATTATATACAATTTTAATATGATAGATTAGATATATTAATAAACTAAATAGCCCCCCCCACACACATAACAATAATAGAATACACTGACAGAGGTACACCTCCATCACTTTGAAAGATACTGGTATTTATAAATAAATTACTAAAATCCATGACAGCTCATCATAATTCAAATTACTTACTTAGGAGTTACACACATTACTGACAATAATACGCAAGTGGCAATAATAATAATCAGTCCCATGTAGATTATCGAACGACCCTAACTCTGATCCTGATAGAGGACAAAAGACTGATGCAATGACAACAAACTACCTTTCAGTAATCCAATCACCCATATTTCTACTTAAACAATTACCATCCAACTACAGATTATCAATCAAATTTGGTGAAGTCAAACTTGATACGCATAGAGGAATATAGCATTGGGCAAGACGATAGGGAGGGAACAAGTTTCAATGATTTTTTTTTCTTAGTTCAAACCATAGAACAAAACTTGTACTATAGAAAAAAAAAGCTAGCATAAAAAACAATATATTAGCAAGCCGTTGTCAATACTTTCCATTATTAATTTGCTTAATCAAAGAAAGAATGTGTAGTATATATTGCAACCTTTTAATAGCTCATGGATCTGTCATTAAAAAAAGTTCTAATCCAACCCATTATGTATTCACACAGCCACCATTTCTAATCCGCTATGCTTACTCCTAACCATAAGGTTTGACAGAGAACATACCTCTATGACCACATCAAATTCTCATAAAAATATTTCTGCTCACAACTACGGCTCCGTTAACAATTACCGCTCTTACCTGAACCTCCTCCTTGATAACCACCAGTTCCGTCGATTATGGATTGCATCCATTATCAGCCAACTAGGCAACTGGTTTAATTATATAGCAATATTTGTCCTACTAAATCAATTCACTGGTTCTGGACATGCTGTCAGCTGGTTCTTAATCGCCAAATATATACCAACCACCTTTTTGGGACCTACTGCCGGAATAGTAGCTGATCGAATTTCCCGTAAAACCATCATGGTTTTTTGCGATACGGCAAGAATATTTGTAGTACTTGGTTATTTGTTTGTAGACGGGGCAGACATGGTTTGGTTAGTGTACCTACTTGCTCTGGTACAGGAAAGCATATGGACCTTTTATGATCCAGCTAGACGTGCTTCCGTTCCGAATGTCTGTCGCGAAGGGGAGCTACATATTGCAAATGCCCTAAGCGGTGCAACATGGTCAATAATGCTCGCCGCTGGAGCGGCCCTTGGGGGAATTGCTACAACTCTCTGGGGATGGCAAACCGCTATTTTACTTGATTCCATAACATTTTTTCTGTCAGCCTTAATTTTGCGTAAACTTATTTTACCACCGGCAAATACTACGCAAAAAAAAGATTTTTCTTTCCGTGATTACTTAGGCATAGACGACATTATCGCCGGCTGGCGCTATATTAAAAAAAATCGGAAAATAACATCAATTTTAGTAGTGAAAAGCGGCTGGGCATTTTCTGGTGGCATCCTTGTAATGTTGACCATTTTCGGAGAACAAGTTCTTACTGAAGGAAGCAACGGAGGAGGCAGCGGTATATTATACAGCTGTCGGGGGGTGGGGGCGGCCATTGGCCCTTTACTTGCTTGGCGATTATTGGGTGAAAGCGATCAAGCCATGCACAAGGCTATTGCTATTGCTTTCTTCATAGCCGGATTTTCCTATATGCTCCTAAGCATGGCTCCAAATTTCTACTGGGCTGGGCCACTGGTAATGATAGGTCATATCGGAGGGTCAATACAATGGGTCTTCAGTACCACCCTAATACAAAAAATGGTACCAGACACCTTTCGTGGCAGGGTATTAGCAACAGAGATGGTACTTTTTACTTTTATTTTAAGTCTATCAACGTATTTTACAGGATCAGCAATTGACACAGGAGTTGCCCCCCGAGAGGTTATGTTTTACCTAGGTGCTCTTTTCTTAGTTCCAGGTATTATGTGGTCAGGGTATATTTATTTTTTTTATAAAGATTTTAAAAACAAATAAAATTATCAAGTTAAAATAATAATTTTATTTGTTCCACTACCTGCCGCCCTCCAATCATAACAGCAACTTTTCCCACAACCCTTGACGCATGAGGGCTTACCAGCTCGATGTTATAGAACTTTTATTAACGACCCAATGAACGGTAACAAAAACTTAATAAGTACCACCTATACCTATCGTTTTCTAAACAATTCTAAAACTGCACAATTTTACATAAAAATTGATGCTGTAATATTTTAAGTTGATTTAGCTTTAGGGTCGCGGAAAATAATAAATATCCCAAAATGGCGCAGGATTTTTAGTCGTCTTCAAGAAGAAGTAACAGGCGCATAGCAGCGTTATGTAACTGTTGCCTTGACAAAGAAGACGGTTAAAAAGACTAGCCAGATGGGGTAATTTATTTTTTCCGAGGCCCTTACCCTATTACGAACAGATATGCTTCCTAAGCAAATTACAAAAAATAATTAACTATTATAGCACATTAAAAGCCGTCTACTACAGAGAAATATTTAAATTTCTCTATAACAGTCCACTAACTGATTGTTTGAGATTATGGACCTAATAGAAGTAGGCTATAAATAGGAATAAGTAGTGCTGCCGACGCATTATTATATCTTATCGTTGCATAAACCTGAGTTACCTTTAATTGAGCCGAACCGGCAATATTTCGACCAACAAATACTTGTAAATTATTAATATCAAAAATATCAAGCTCCCCTCCATCAGAATCTTTAAAATATTCTTCAGAGACAACCTTTGTATAAGCTCCTAAAGGCGCATTAAGTGAATGCTGTACCTCTATCACCGTTTCACTACCAGTTTTATAACCTATATCAATATCACCATAAATAGGTAACGGATCAATAAGTATTGGAGTCTCAAGATACCTTGCAACAACAGTAACCTGCACACTTACAATCCTTGTATCCTCATCCATGTCTTGAGGATTGTCAAGATGAGCATAGAAAAATTTTGTAGGCCCCCCGCAACAAGCCTGGGCATAGGAAATATCATAATCGTTAGTATCTAACGCAGTTGCCCAAGTGGTACCGTCTTTTACTGTGAAGTCTGGATACCATACACCATTATATTCATACCATGATGTTTCAGCCAAACCGCTAGGTTTTAAAATCGCGTTTTCACCCAGTGCACTTGAAACACATATTACAATCAAAAATACAATTAAAGATAACAAAGAAAAAATATTTTTTTTTACACTCATAGCAGATCCATAAAAAATACAGTTAACAAATTAAAATTAAATATTTTTAACATTCATTTTCAAGCATTATGTAAAACCAAATAATTATAAACAATCCAATTAGTAGTAGATACTATGTATTTTATTTTACGTAAGCATATACGACAATAATAATGATTATATAATATTATTATAATTGGTCACTGCGTTAACTTAATTAAATTATAAAAGATTAAGCTGTTCCAACTTGCGAAAAACTTTTTTGATTTAACAACTTGTTTCTGCAAGATTTACTATTACGATAGAGAAGCACACCCATCATCCGGATAATGAAACTATAATAACGATTAATTAAAGAGATATCTCATTTTCCATCCCCTGTGACCACTTACAGAGTTGTACTGTATTAAATCAACTAGTTACTAACCTTGTGACCAGGTACATTAGATCTCCTTAATCGAAAATAACTAAAAAACGCAAAATAATACATGAAAAGCATTTAAGGAAAATAATTATGCTTAACTTTAAGCAATTATCAACAAATTAAGGATATACAGTTAATAATCAACACGATATAACCATTAACCAATGCAGCAAATGTGTGCGGGGAGGCTGGTGATCTTTAGTAAATTCTTTGTCAATCCTGTCTAATCGCGTACAAACATCGTATTGATTAACACAAAGATAATTACTAACACACTATCCACTCTATACTGTTGCCACATAGTACATCATACCACTTATTGAAAAAAAATTAGAAACGAAAACGTTAACACTAAAAAATATAATTTACCAACAAACTATTTTATAACAATTTTAACAAATAAACTCCCTATCCACCCAAAACATACATTATAAAATATAGCTCTTAGACAACGTTGTTATAGAAATAATACCTATTACAAAAACATCTTTTAACAAAATATTGTTTACTAAAAAAACATAATAATGATACAATCAATCAACCCAAAACACATGCAGCCAAGGCGTTTCCTCGGCCATCAAATCAAAACCCAACTGGATATATCTTGACAGACCAGGGAAGCAAATTATAATCAATTGGAAATGACAACATCAAAGATTGATAAAAAACATCTAAAAAATAATCTCTCGTAATCTGTCACTTTATTCGGTAATAATTCCATATCAAATATGTATCGATCTAACGTCTTTGCTTTAAAAGGAAGAATAATATTAAGTCTCAGCCTCATGCTCCTCCCAACCTTGGGAATGGTCATAATCTTTTACCTTTGCTTCCATAATCATACATTAGTTATTGAACAGATGATACATGAGTTCATTAACGAAAAAAAACCAGTTTTACGAACCGAACTTCTCGTTCAGCAAGCTCTATCCCCACTCATAATATACTCCCTCACAGGCGACCAGAGTGAGCAGATTCGATACAAGAACTTAGTGACAGATATAGATGAATCTTTTCTCCAATGCTTGAAAGAAAAATTCCACCAACCTAAAGAAGAAGAACACCTTACCCAAACTTTTTTAATTTGGGAAAAATTTAAAAAAAACGCCGACTCCCTTTTCCTCCTCAACACCATCAACAACAACACCGAAAAGGTACAAATCATCACAAACAAAATAGAACTACTACACCTTGAAATACTCAAACATTTTAGCCTGTTTCACGAAATAAACGATCGAGAACTAGTCAAATATTCTCAAGAGCTTACAGACAATAAAACCCTTTTCACTATTGCTATTCTTTCCATCATCAGCCTGGGATTAATTCTTTCTATGATTGGCGGATTCATCCTTTCCAGCCTCCTTCTCACGCCACTACAAAAACTATATCTCGGAGCCAGACAATTAGCAGCTGGTAACATCGCCCACCGCATTGAAAACCATAGAAATGACGAGCTGGGGTTACTTATCCATACCTTTAACTGGATGGCTAATGAATTACAAAAAACCCAAGAAAAACTTCATTCCCTTGCCACTAGTGACCCCCTAACCGGCCTTAGTAATCATAGGAATTTTTTTCAAACTCTTGAAAAAGAACTAGACCGATCCCAGCGCTACCAACACAAGCTGTCGGTGCTCATGATGGATATGAATGATTTTAAAATAATAAACGACACAATGGGCCATCTTGCAGGAGACCATGTACTTAAAAACGTGGGTAAAATGCTTCAACAATACACCAGAAAGTCAGACCTGGTATGTCGATACGGCGGTGATGAATTTTCCATATTACTACCAGAAACTCAATATGAGGAAGCCCTTGAATTTTCAAAACGATTAAGTGAACATATTAAGAATCATAGCATCAAGATCCCAGAACAGGAAAATTCAATTAATATATCCATCAGTATTGGAGTTGCCACCTTCCCACAACACGGAGCCGACCACATGAAACTCATGTCTGCTGCAGACAAAGCACTTTACGAAGTAAAACGAACGAAAAATAATAAACAGTAATTCTATTTCAAGCCCATAAACTATAGTCTTATAATAGTAAGACTCTTATAGCTTGTTTAAACATACTCACTTGGGTTCTCGAAAAAATATATCCTCACATCTTTGACCTTTGATGTACCTGGTCACGTGGTAGGTAACGAGCCAAGTTGATACCCCGCGAGATATCGAGAGATCACAGGACTTTATCTTTATACAGTTGCCGCTGCTCGCTATAGCCCTTCTAAGCGAGCAGCGGCAACTGTAACTGTCCACCGGTTTGTAAAAAAGAGTTTCATAACATCGGATTGTTAAGCATTTACCAGTGCTGCGCATGGGTGCAAGCAGGCCGGTGAGCTATAGTTAATCCTATGTGAATCCGGTCTGATCGTACGCAGGCGTAGTGCTGGTGAACGCTTACGGGGCAACCCATTAAGATGAGGCACCTGTAACCACTTACTCTTTAACTAAATTTGGTTAACGTAGCACCCTAACCTCAACATCAACCACCCCACTTTTAATACTTGCTATTTTTGCAAAGGCGACTCTACTAAGATCAATAACTCGACCCTTGACAAAAGGACCTCGATCGTTAATACGTACGTCAACATACTTACCGTTTTTTCTATTAATAACCCGAACATTAGTACCAAATGGCAGCGTTTTATGCGCAGCTGTGTAAGCATAGTTATTAAACCGCTCCCCACTTGCGGTTTTACGAAATTGAAATTTCATCGCATAATAAGAAGCTTTACCCCTTTGTATTTTGCCTGTACTTTTAAGAGATCCCTGATGATGCCCCCCGCAACCAGCAAAAAGCAAACAAAAAGACAAAATAAATATACCAAAAAAAAATGATTTCTTTTTCTTTAACACATCATCAAACACTGAAAACATATAACCTCCCTTTCAAAAAATCCGAGCCCCCCATCCCCTTAGGAACGAAAAACAAATAACTTCCTATTCTAGCCTCCGCCTTCAGGCCGTATTTTCCATCTCCTATGGTCGTAAAGCCCAAGAAATAGCTCTGCTATTCCTTTGGTTTTGCTCAATATAAGCAAACAGGTCCAAGCTAAATTCGAACACAATAATTACGAAATTTATTTATTTTGTGATCCTTAACAATTACTTGTATCGAGTCTCCTGGCTGGCCGGTTTATATTTAACATTAAAAAGGTAAGCACTTAACATTACGCAACCGTTCACCACATAGCCGTCAGGCTAATTCGGATAAAAAGATAGTATTGCAGTATAAAATAAACAAAACCGTTCACTGGGTTGTAAAGATAAATTATATAACATCGGACAGGTAAGCGTTTACCAGTGCTGCACATATGTGCAAGCAGGCAGGTGAGCTATATTTAATCCTATGTGAATCCAGCCTGATCGCGCGCAGACATGGCGCAAGTAAACACAGACCCCGAGATAGGATAATTTATTTTTTCCGGGGCCATAATGCTACTGTACACTTTAAATTATCTAATAGGTGCAGGAATATTGATCACTACCACCTCACTGGTTTGAAACATGGCATAATAGTACTTTTGCCTAATAATATCACGAAAACTTATAATTCGTTCCACGTAGTTAACAGGCTCAGTACCCCGAGCATATCCATGCTTCACTGTTTTATAATATTTCTTTTGGGAAAGCAAGGGAAGTACAGTCTTCATTTCCTCCCATGTATCAGGGTTTTTACCTAGTCGACTTGCCAACTGCCTCGCATCACGAAGATGGCCGAGTCCTACATTATAAGCAGCCAAAGCAAACTTTAAACGATCATCCCCTTGCACAGACTTCGGGATACCTTTCAATACCCTAGATAGATATTTCGCTCCCCCGTAAATGCTTTGAACCGCATCTAGACGACTTTTTACTCCCACGGCCTTAGCAGTGGTCAAAGTAAGCATCATAATCCCCCGCACTCCGGTGGGACTTTTAGCCCTTGGATTCCAATGGGACTCCTGATACCCCTGGGCGGCCAATAAATCAAAAGGAAGATTATTCTGCTCGGCCGCACCTTGAAAATACTCCTCATATATAGGCAAACGACTTTTCATATGCTTATGAAAAACTGATAAATCCACGTAATTGAAAATATCACCATACCCATAGTATCGATCATACAACTTCGCCGCTCCGCCAAATTGCTCCATGGAAGCAAACCAGTCGGCAAGTTCACCCTGTAAACCCTTAGCTTCATCCCGAAGTATCCAGGACAACTCCTGTTCCTCACTAAGGGAAAAGGCTACAGTCAACTGAGGAAAATAACGTTTATTAATTGAAACAACGTTACTATCCGCCACCGTACACTGTTGTCGTTTCTCCGCTACCAATTCCAATATCTGCTCGGTGGAGTAATCACTGGTAATTTTCCAGCGTAGCTCAGGATGTTCTCGTTGCAACTGGGATAGTTTCTCGGCATAACTACTGCTTTCTGACACCAACAGTTCTACCTCACCCAATCCGCTCAAGTCCTTCGGCATATCAACTGAGCGATGACACACCACCTGCTGACGCACTGAAAAATAATCAGAACCAAAGAGAAATGTTTGCGCACGATGCTCTGTTTTGGTCAAACCTGCAGCTGCAATATCACCTTCACCGTTTCTAATCCCGGCCAGAATTGAGCTCACGCTATCCAGAACCCTAATTTCCACTCCAACCCCGAGATACTCGGCAAACATTTTTGCCATCTCATACTCGTAACCGGCAGGACCCTCTGGCCCTTCATAATAGATGGTCGGCGAGTAGCGAGTCAGTACGACCAGTTTGCCCTTACTTCGAATCTCCTCAAGAGGAGTCGGTGCACGTCCTTCGCCCTGCCAAAAGGCCAGGGTGGCAAAAGCCAAGGCTCCCAAGAGGGCGAGCCACAGCTTTTTGCCATCAAATGTTTTTTTGTCGTCCATAATGACGATTCACCCTGTTGAAGTGCTAACAGCACAAGGGCGTCCTCCTTTGCAAATATATTAAAAATAAAAAATATAAAAAATCGTAATAAAAACATAACTTCGTTTTTTATAAGGGTCGCGGAAAATAATAAATATCCCAAAATGGCGCAGGATTTTTAGTCGTCTTCAAGAAGAGGTAACAGGCGCATAACAGCGTTATGTAACTGTTGCCTTGACAAAGAAAACGGCTAAAAAGACAAGCCAGATGGGGTAATTTATTTTTTCCGAGGTCCTAAAGTTAATATCGAAGGGAAAGCCCAAGGTATCCACCTTCCAAGGTAACGTCTCCTGTCTTGACCCAACGGTAACCGACCCGCACAAAGACATAGCGCTGACCAACAAGCAAGGAGGCGTCAAATTCGTTTATGGTATTATCGTTTATTATCGCCCAAGATGGACGTAATTCAAAACCTAAATAATCAATGGGATGAAATAATATCGGAAAGCTCCACAAAAAGCCTGAATAGGAGTCCTCACCATCCATAGTGAGCACCCCGAATCCAAGATCACACTCAAGTACATCACCAAAACTCATACGAAGGAGCGCATTCACCTGCCTAAAATCAAGCTCATCGGACGGTTCATCTTCTCGATAAGCGGTATGACGATACTGCAAGGCTACCGGGCCATATCCCAATTCAAAACGGTAACCATTAGCATGCACGTCCTGCTCAACAACCTGGTAAGTAAAATCAAAAGCAGCATAAGGCAAAAGCGGCTCACCATCACGACGCAATGCGATATCGCTATCTTCCAGAGAGGTCGAAACCCGCTCCACACTGTTGATCACTCCGTAACCGCCTCCGATAAACAAAGCAAGCCATAAGTCATCCAAGCCGGAGTCGTATTCTGTGTCGAAATATTCATCGGAAGAGTAAACGTCCTCCTCGACTTGCTCGTTATCTTTTTTCTGCACCTCTTGCTCAAAACGTCCCAGAACAGACCCTTGGGCTAATCCATTTCCGGGTTGGAGCATTAAAACAACCAAAGCAGTAAACCCCGCAACAACTCGACATAAACAAACGATAGTCCAACATCTCGTTTTTACCATTATTCACTTACTCCGTTGGTCCATCGCAAGACAGTAATTTATGCGCCTTGTTCAACATATCCACAAGTTTTTCCTTGGGTACTCCTGCTCTTTCGGCAACCTTTGCAAAATCATATTGTTGAACGGCCGCCGCATTATTACCGGGAACCCAACGGACATCCAGTCCCAATTGCCGGTATCGACTTCGACCATACTCCAACAGATCCCAACCCACGGCCAAATTATAAAGCCAGAGGATAAAGGAAATATTTATATAACCAGGGGTACGGGTCCATGAAGGCCAATCCGTCCAATTTTCATCGGGCCGTCCCATCCCGGTAGCTTCCCGCATAACAGATTGCCATCTCATATAAATTTTTCCAACCTGCTCACGTCGCGCCTTCAATTCTCTAACAACGGATACATGTTCGTTAAAATCATCGGGCCGGGCTGCGCCCACAGTGATGGTATGTATTTCATCGCGGGACAAACAAAACAGATCATTAAATTGCATGGGAGTTAAAGGATGAGACAAATCAACTAATTTTTGAGGTGGACTATGGAGCATACCGCCTTTATCAGAAGGACTAATAATCAGCACTCCCAGATCTCGCGCAGCCGCCTCCTCAATTACCGACGTATGAGCCTGAAAAATAGTGTACCAATGCAAATTGAGATAATCAAAGCCCTCATACTCTTCACACCTGATAGCTTCTAAAAGAACATCAGTGGGACCATGCCCGGAAAAACCGATAAATCGTACTTTTCCAAGATCTCGTAACCTTCGGGCCGCAGCAAGACAACCGTTTTTTCGACACACCTGCCAGAGAGTTTCAAAATCATTCACTCCATGGATCGCTAAAAGATCGACATGCGCTACTCCTAACCTACCAAGGGAATCAATTACGGCTGCACTAAATTCTTCTGGATCGGAGCTAGGTGCCACCTTGGTTTGAAGGATATAGCTTTCTCGTGGATATTTTTTTAACACCGCGCCGAGTTGACTCTCTGCGGTCCCATAAGCACGGGCGGTTTCCAGATGATTAATTCCCAGGGACAAAGCCCGATCCACCACCTGTTCTAAATTATCTTGACTATCTTGAGAAACATTTGATATCTCGTGGCAATTCCAGGAATACTTTGCCCGCATCAACCCAGCAGTAATTACCGGCATAGCCAGTCCCGTTCGACCGAATCTACGAACGGGCACTTGGATTGCCTCACAGGCTAAATCAGCTTGCATCTTTATTTTGCCTTAACTAAAAAGGGAAGCATTCACTATCACCACGCCTACGCCCAATCAGGCCGGATACACATAGGATTAACTATAACCTGCACCCATCCGCTGCCACAACAAACGCTTATCATGTCGATATCATATGACTTTTCTTTTTAAGCCTGTGAATGTTTATACTAAGAGAATAAACCTCAATCAGTGGGAGGTTCTGATGGGGACATAGGAACAAGTAAACCGCATTGAGCACCCAAGGCACGTACTGTAATCATAAATGAGGAGGGCATGGGTAACGGTCTTTCTTCTTTCAAAATCCCCAACGCCCTAGCCATTAAGAGAGAAGGCAGAGAATTACCGCCCTCCTGATTATCGCAAATGACCTGCATCCGCAATGTATCAGTTAGATATCCGCAATATTTTGGGAATCTCTCAGACACTCCTCGAAGTTCATCCTCTACCCGCTCTCGATTGGCAACGACAAATGCAGCAGCTTCACCCTCTGGATTTGGTGTCCCAAAAAGACTGTTAACTACCGCTCCGGCCAATAATTTAATCTCAGAGGATGACAAATCTGACTCTCTTTGCTCAAGATCCTTGCGCAAAGCGTCATAAAGCACCATCCGCACCATATCAATGGCCTCACGTAAAGGAGGAATCAACTTACTATCGAGCTGTTCGCCATTTTCTTGGTTATCGCTCATAACACCACCTTTACCGCCGGGTCATTATGCAGATCACGATACAAACGTATACGATGGTCTTCATCAACAACCGTTGTTTCGAAACTGATACTCCGATAACGCCCACTACTACTGACGTTAGAGTCTTGAACCTTATATTCCCGTCCCTCGGCACAATTTTTAATAGCAACCAGCACCGCCTCACGATCAACACCGATCACTTTAAACTGCCAGGAACAAGGATACTCAATCTTCGCTTTACACGAAGTATTAGGGATATGTAATGGTAAATCTTTCATAATCGGCCTTATAACCCAAAACAAAGAGCCCGGCAAGTCGCAATTACTAAAAAGTTCTTGAACTCAACCAGGCAATATTCCGGCTATCTTTTGTTTTAACGTGGAAATTCTTCTCAATGAAGTCTGAATATGCTTTTCGGAAATTTCTTTTCTCGTAATCGCTTCCTGCAGAGCACTTATCGCCTCGGCAAGGGATCCACGATCACGAACTAGATTATTGCCTATGACAAGCAAATCTACCCCGGCTTTCACTGCAGAGCAAACAGCTTGCCCCAAAGACCACTCATCGGTAATGGCGCGCATTTGCAAATCGTCTGAAATAATCACCCCTTCGAATCCAAGCTCTTGACGTAAAATCCCTTTCAACATCCTTTCCGAAAGGGTGGCAGGAAGCCCTGAATCATCCAATCGACGATTGACCACATGGGCAGACATCACGGCATCAACACACCCTTGTTTGATCAATGAACGATAAGGGGCCAACTCATCCACATGCCACAACTCGCTTACATCGGTAAACCCCAGATGGGAATCTTGGCCACTGGAGCCATGCCCTGGAAAATGTTTCAAGCAACAACAGATATTTTTTTTATGATGTTCAGCTATAAAGGCGGAACTATGACGAATCACCTTGTCTGGATCCGAACCAAAACTTCTACCGAATCGACCGATGACCGGATTTTCAGGATTACGATCCAGATCAACCACCGGAGCAAGATTGAAATTCACCCCGCAATCTTTCAAAGATTGGGCAAGCTGTCCTGATCTGGCCGCAGTCTCCATAATGTCGTCACCTTGTCCAAGAAAATGGGCCGACACCGTGGAAGAAAAACCATCCTGCTCCCGTAAACGGCACACCTGGCCACCTTCCTGATCCACAGCTATCAATAACTCAGTATGGGCATAGCGTTGCAGGTCCAGAGTTAACTTTGCAAGCTGCTGCGGAGAACTAATATTCTGTCGACTTCCATCCACGTTACGAGCAAAAAGAATTACCCCCCCTGCCCGTCGATCAACAATATCCTCTACCACCGGGTGTTGATCATCTATTTCGCAACCATCAAAACCGATTAAAAAAAGTTGACCAAGATCCATCACCACCCCACAAGGTTCAGAAAACAATAAGCCCCGACACCATAAATCATCACCACAACCAGGCATGGAACAATGTATTTATAAGTAGCCAGGAGAGAGACATGAAAATAACGCCTGGTCAAAACATAACAAAGATGAACAGGAGATAGCATCATCCCCACATAGCCCATACTAAAAGCAAGCACCAGCGCAGAACCTTGACTCAACGTACCGAGATTGTCTACAATCCCCACCACCAAGGGAAAAGCTGGTCCGGCAAAACCGATGGCTATCCCAGTGACCAACCCAGCTAAAAAGGGAAGAAAAGCAATAATAAGTTCCGGCGGAACCGCCGAATGAGCAAGTTGATCTCCAGCAGCAGGCAACAACCCCGATGATTCCAAAAAAAATTGAAAAATCAATACTCCGCCGAGAGTAACGACTACTCCAGCAGTTTTAGCAGAGAAAAGATCGGCAAAAAGACGCCGTTCTGAACTGTTTGCTATCCACACTCCAATCATCACTAAACTGATAACAAGCCCCACCAACATGCCCAGTAGATTATCCAATGTAGCTGAAGTATCAGGTACAAAGCTATCTATAAACCCAGGCAGGACAAGGGTACATAATACCACAATACTAATGGGCAATAAAACCCGAACCACTCCACCGGAATGTTTTACTTTCTTTCCGTTCACTTGATCAAGCAACAGATGAGCATTACCCCTAAGCAGAAATAACCACCCTGCAAACAAGCTCACCAAGGTGAAAGGAGCCATCAGGAGAAAAAACTGATAAGTTTTGAGATCAAAAACCGACAAGGTAACAATTACCACGGGATAGAGAGGCCACCAATATTCTAAAATATGGCGAAACCAATAGTTGACTGAAGCCTTCCACTCCTCGCTTACAGCACGCCCTTTAGCCGCCTCTTCCACCAAGGGTGCTGAAAAAAGAGCACCTCCCGGCATAGGCACCATACCGATAGCAGCGGGCAGAAACACCAGACTAATAATTCGCCCATAACGCCCACCCAAACGTTGGGCCAATGAGCCAATCACTTTTGAATTGGGACCGGAGGTCATGAAATAGCCAAATTCTAAGATCAAAACGATATTGAAAATTAACAACCAAAATTCAGGTTTGCCAAGTCCGCTACCGAAATCAGAAAGCACAACGGTCCAATTCTTACCGGTCCATAGATCGATAATCACTCCCCCCGCAATCAAGGCAATTCCCAATGGTAACCGGAATCGATTTAACAACAAAATCGCCGTAAAAACTAAAAGGATCTTTGTGATGGGAGAAGGGCTCAACCACAACTCAGTTAGCATGATATAACTCGATAAAACGGCACTGAACAACGGCCTGTTTGATTAGCAGAAAAGAAAAGAAAAGAGTGATATTAGCTTGTTGATTTATGTCCATATTGATTCAAAATCAAAACATGGGAAAAAAAACGCGAAAACAGACATTGATATAAATGCTATTCTAAGGTTTATTTCTTTCACATAGCGCAGATATCTGGCCCAAAAACCATAAATCAACAAGTTCAAGTAGATACAGTAGAAAAATACCAAATGAGCATCTTCTCATAACAGGTAACTTTCATCCAAACCGATCGGCAGAAACTATTGCACCATCGAGATAACCAAAGGAATCGAATGAAACCCTTTAGATTGGGGCGAAGTATTGCCCAAACTCCAAGATTCACATCGCGCCTTAACGTCAATCTTCTTGAGAATATTATCAACCAAACCTTGAATATTAATCACCGGATGGCGAGTAAAAACCTGGGGCAGACCATAGGTCATATTACAAGCCAAGCAACAACCCGGTCGTTCATGAAGATCTAAATTAAATTGAAGCTTAGAGCTTGCTGAGTCATAACCCGCATAACTAAGCTTGATATCATAGGCCCCTTCCGAAGCATCTCCAAATAATGCCTCAAAAAATTGATTACTTTTTTCTGCTGGGAACAGCTTACCCAACACATCGGCATTAAAGATTTTTGCCAACTCTTCCTTGTCCATTACAACTCTCCCCTTATTGAACAAATAAAAAAATTCACACTTTAGCAGGACGCTAACCTAATAAAAGAGGCCCGCCATGTCAATCTTCTTTACATAACTATAACTGTGCAAAAAAACATTTAAAAAATTGAAATCATACAACATCAACCCACTCACCACTCTTTGCCGAAAGGATACAAGCCTCACAGGCCCTCACGGCCAGTCGACCATCCTCACCAGATACCGGATTAGGTCCCCTATCAACAAGATAATCAAACCAATCGCACAACAAAGGAACTATAGTACTAACCGGTGCAGAGTGGGTTAATCCCTCTCGCTGAGCCCCCCTTATTCGATCCAAAGTGTCGTGGATCTGATCGCCATGAAGCTGCCCTTCCTTAGCGACAAACTCAAACCTACCGGTACGCGCAGCGCCAACCTTGGAACAATCAACGGTTCCCACCACACCACCTTCCATCTCAACCAACACACAGAGCATATCCTCTAAAGCCAGATTAATTCGACTGCGACAAAGTGCAAACACTCGCACAATATTTCGACCTGTAATAAATCGTAGGGCATCAAAGACATGTACTGCGGTATGAAAACTAACCCCGGCCCCAGCATGCTTCGGCTCATCATGCCAATCCAAGGTGGACGGCTCCAATCTTTGGTTGGCAGAGAAGCTAAAAAGCATCCCCATGTCCGGCAAGTAATCGCGCAATGCCATAACCACATTATTATAACGTAGGGTTTGCCCCACAGTAAGTTTTAACCCACGATCAGCAAACAATTGTTTAATTTCCCCTGCCTCACCAGCGGAAGCAGCCATAGGCTTCTCCAAAAGCAAGGCTTTGCCATGCTCAGCACAAAAACGAGCTATCTCCAGATTAAGCGTTGGGTAGGTGACTGCTATTACAGCATCAACCTTATCGGAGCACACTAATTCACGCCAATCCCGAGTACTCTCCA
>Ga0224507_10000179_pt1 | contig 24584 bp, 22 predicted proteins | sample SF_Jan12_sed_USG_3_FD_170159 | JGI IMG/M metagenome (GOLD analysis project Ga0224507, IMG submission 170159) | Sediment microbial communities from San Francisco Bay, California, United States - SF_Jan12_sed_USGS_13 | ecosystem: Environmental > Aquatic > Marine > Sediment | place: USA... | reverse complement strand
AACTGCTCTCTATTTGATAGCTATGTAGAATCTTTCAGAATCGAATGTCTTTATCTGAGTTGGAGTTGCCTTTGCCAACGTAAGTACTAGGCGCAAACCTCCCACTGATCCGATAATCTCAAAATCATCAGTGTCAGATTTTTTGAAGATAGTACCTTCTACATAGAGTTTGGAACTCCCACCTGTCGCAATCTCTTTAGAATCAATTGTGACACTTACAGTTTCTCCTGAACTCATAGTTCCTGAGAGTGCTTCAGGTAGTTCAAGCGTGATTGTTGCCCCATCAGCTTTTGATGACATCTTAATTAATTTCAGTCTTCTAGTTTCAGTATCATCTACAGATTCAATCACAGTATCCTTGAGTCTAATTACCATGGAAATATCACTCCATAATTTTGGGGGTATGAACTGAGGCTGGGTGAGTGTCGAATTAAACCTGTCGCTAGTTTCATGTGCTCTTTTTTAGGTATGAATAAGACTCTTTTTTGGTGTTAGACTGTGAAACAAAGGAGATTAGTAATAATATCACTATCAATTATCATTGTTTTAGGTATGACACTGTCTGTAACTGCATTTTATTTCGATTTTCAGTATTTTGAAACAGATAAGATGGTGTACGAAGTTGGAGAATCAGTTGATATGGTTGCAAGATTAATTGCGGATTTCAGTCCAGAGGGTTGGTGTTATATTTCATTCGCAGCAGTCACCGACTTAGGCCCTGCATTTGCAGATGAGTACTTCATACCAGCTTCTCCAAATCCGCTGATGCTGAATTCATCATACACTATCCTACCAGATGATACAAGTCCTGGTGAAAATGGAACTACTGCACATATTCTATTTAACGTTGAGATATTCGATACGGTTTCCCAAGGTGCTGGTGACAATATTGAAATCACCATCACAAGAGGTCACCTGACCGTTGTTCCGATCACTCCTCTAATTGTCCAGTCTGATAGTAATACAACACTAGTTTCACGGGTTGTATCAATCCATGACGATAGTATCGAATATGCTAACGAATTTATCAATATTCGAATCAATAATCCTAGCGCAGAAACAATACTTGATACTAATACAACAACCAATCCAGATGGTTCTTTTAGTTTCAACTGGAATAACTCAATGGGACTACCTGGAATCTACGATTTAATAGTAACAGGGAGTGGAAATGAAGACTTTCTGGGATTCTCTAAGTCCATTCCACTTTCTGTTGTTCCTACTGCTTCTAATCTTACAGTTGTTTCAGCTCCTTCTTCCGTTCAGTGTCAATCTCCCGATGGTTCACACTTTGAAAATGTGAATGTAACCGTTAGGCATGAAGCAGCAGACTATAATGGGATATCCGACAGTACAATCTCTTGGGATACGGGTTTCAATATTGGAATAATGACAAATCTTGGAGATGGATTTTACACAGCTATAATTCCATTTCAAATCTCCCCGGGGTTATATACGATTAATATTACAACATCAAATCCCCGATATCAAACAAATTCTCAATTAATTCCAATTACTGCCAATAAGAACATACTTCATTTCTATCCGGTTCAAATGAATATTTCAGCTCTTCATGGAAATTCCACCACAATTGACTTTACAATTGATGAGGAATTTGATTGGGGTCAGGAAATCACATTACAATTTACTGACAATTTAGGAGAATTCTCTATCTCAAAAAATGTAACTCCCGATATGTTGACTAGTTTATCATTAACAGCTTGGTACAATCTATCAATTGGGCCGCATTTCGTTTCCCCCAATCCAATTAATACCTACTATAATTTCTCTGGCCTATATGAATTCCAGTTTAATGTAATTGGAGAACTTATTATTAGTGCTGTTGTGGAATCTGCTTTCTACGGAGAGAGTCTTAATCTTAATCTTTCAGTATACGATATCAATAGCAATATGGTAGATCCTGTTACAATAATGGCATACTATAACAATGAGACCACTCCTTTTGCAAGTATTCTCCAAATCAGTCCAACCCAAGTTATTACATTCCCACTTCCACTCCAAATTCAACCTGGAGAACATACATTTAGTTTTGAGATAGCTGCTCCATATTTCATATCTTCCATTCTAAAAGAAAATGTAACTGTATGGATGAATACCAGTATTATCGTTATTATAGAGTCCAATTCTTGGATTCAAAGTTCAGAATATCAAAAGGTTGAAGAATTGACTCATTATGACTCGCTCATTGTAGCTAGCAATTCATCCGGCTCTATCATTCGACCGCCACCAATTTTATTCAATGGAATTACTTCTACAGTATTTCTAACGACACGCGAAACTTCTCCAAACATTTGACCGAGGTTTAATTCAGGAACCAATATTTTATCAACCGTTTTGCTGAAATCTCGAACAGCCTGATCTGGAAATGGCCAAACGGTCTTTAGTCTCATAGTTCTCAGTGTCGGTTTCATATTCTTCGTAATCATCAACTCTTCGACTGATCTTGAGGTAGAACCAAAAGAAATGATTCCCCACTCAGCACTATCAGGTCCGGAAATTACGAAATCATCCAATATTGATCCTGCATTCCTGATTTTAGTTGTTATTCTTCGAATCAGTTTGTCGTGAGCTTTGGCATCTGAAGTCTTCCTGAAACCTTGTTCATCATGTGTAGAACCCGTAATCAGAAGATTATGTCCATCTCCAAATTTTGGCATTATTGCGTGCCCATCAGAATCTATCCCGCCATAAGGTAAATCTCCTTCTTTAGCGAACCGTCTAGGGATTTGATTGAAACTGCTGGAATCCACTACAACTTTTTCTCTTGAATGACTAACCACTTCATCAGAGAGTACAATAACTGGATGTCGAAGTCTCTCGGATAGACTAAAAGCTCTGAATGTGAGCTCGTACATTTCTTGAGGAGAGTTTGGTGTCAACACAATCATTTCATGGTCACCATGCGTCCCCCATCTTGCTTGCATAAGGTCCCCTTGAGCGGCTTTTGTTGCCTGACCTGTACTAGGTCCAACTCTCTGTACATTTACAATAACACATGGAGTTTCAGTCATTATTGCGTATCCAATATTTTCCTGCATCAGACTGAAACCAGGACCTGAAGTCGCAGTCATTGATAATGATCCGCCCCATGCACCACCGATTACAGCTGAAATTGCTGCTATTTCATCCTCCATTTGTACATATCTTCCACCAATTCTGGGTAATTGTTGAGACATAATCTCAGCAATCTCAGATGCAGGAGTAATTGGATACCCTGCAAAGAACCGGCAACCAGCTGTAATAGCTGCTTCCGCACAGGCTTGGTTTCCTTGCCAGAAGTTGATTGATTTGTTATTGGGAGACATAATTGCATCTCACAATTTGATTTGACTACAAGCATTAGATAAGCATATTCTTAGGACCGCAATAACAATAATTTGCCGATAATCTTTTATCAAATCTGCAGTGGAAAAGCTACAAAGCGATCGTTGTCTAGCCTGGTTAGGACGGAAGCTTCCCAAGCTTTCAAGCCGGGTTCAAATCCCGGCGGTCGCACCATTTTGCTTTATTATTCATGAGATAGGTTTTGCAGCGACGCTTGCTCTCATAGCAGCTTGAAATATGAATTGAAAAGATTCCATGATGTTATAACCATCCTTAGCAATGCTTCTGAATACAGGTACTGAGGACGGAAGTCGTAGATGTTCTCTAAGATGTCCTTCTTGAACTGCCCCCGGAAGATCTTGTTTGTTAAGACAAAAAACAACTGGTAATGGTCGTTCTTCCTCTGCAATCATTGACATAAGCTCTTTCCAACTTGCAAGATTTTCATCTAGTAAGGTGGCTTGAGAATCAGCCATGAAAATCACACCATCCGCACCTACAAGAACTACTTCACGAGTAGATCTATAGAAATCTTGACCTGTGGCTGACCAAACATGGGCGTTTACAGTCCAATTTTCATTGAGTGGAAATGGAATAGTACCAAAATCACAGAACATCGTTCTGCCAACAGTATTTTCAATCGAAGTCAATTTATCAGCATAATCAAGCGATGAAAATAACCATCTAATTGCAGTTGTTTTTCCACTCATTGCAGGTCCAAAGAAAACAATCTTGAGACCAACAGTTCGGTTGCCATAGTCTATAATCATATGCTAATCCCCCTTTTTCATGTTCCCCACATACTATCGACCCATGCTCCCAAACCTGATAGCGTACCAAGCTTCACACAGTCTGAGAAATCTTCATGCCATTCTGCTCGTATGAAGCGAATCAAATCTGTAAGTTCTCCACCATCCCATCCAATTGCTTCATAGAGATTCCTCTCTGTCAGAGTGGTAGATGCACCAAGTTCTCTAGCAAGTCGGATTCGTGAGAGTAGTGTTACAGCTCTGCGTGCAGCATGCACATAGTTATTGATTTCTTCTTCAAACACATCTTGTGTGAGCTTTTCAGATTCATCATCTAGTTTTAGTACAGCATTCACAATATGCTCTGAAACATTTGCACCTCGAAGTGACTTTGTCAATAGACGACGAATTCTCTCTAAAGATTGCTTTTTGCGATCCAGTATTTTATTGACTATCTTCTTTTCTACATCAAGACTAGTATTAGTTTGGTTCACAAGACTGAATGTTATAACTGACGGAGAAGTGATTCTTAGTATCCCACAGTTGCCTGAGTTATTCTTAACATGGGCTGTGACATCTTCAAGAGTTTTTTCACTTACCTGAATGCCAAGGACCATCGTTCCCAGCGGAATAGCTAGAATCCAACCTGCAAAACGAGTGATTCTATCCAAGGCTAATCTTAGATTTCCAGATAAACCACACACGACTGTTCTACTAACTTCATAGTTATGTTTCTCTTCTTCCCATACAGATAGTATCTCTGATTCTGAAGTAAAATCTCTCCAAAAGACCAGTTTGTGTCTGTGTGGAGACAGGGTTGTAAGACACTCTGTGATATCGTCCACAAGTTCGATATCTTCACCTGCAACTATTACAGGTATTCGTTCTAAGACTGAGTTAAGTAGCAATGGGAATTGATCACCCATTAGCTCAATCATACGTAGTATTGAGTATGTCATTTGTCTCTCCTCGTCATGAGTAGACCTTTATCGGAACTTCCTGCGAGAAGCAGTTCCTTTAGGTCATCAGGAACAGCCGGTTTTACCATTGAAACAGATGAAAGGACTCGTCGAATCTCTTCTATGTAATGTTTCAATAACAGTCTCATAAGGCCAAGTTTCTGGCTATCTTTATCTACCCAGAGGCTAAATACACCATTAGGTACTGCATAGATAAAGTGTCGAGTTGCTTCTGTTTCACACAAAACGGTTTGTAGAGAACTGTTCCTGAGAGTTCTTACAACCCTTTCAGAGGCATCATGTAATGCAAACGACATTGCAGCAAGTCTATCATTTGTAAATCCTTCTAGGGAAACTCTAACTCCACCACTCAATGATAGAAATACAGAACCAATATTTGGGATAGAATCATGCACTTGTCGCAAAAGTGCTCGCAAGCTTAGAGCCTGTGATCTATCAAGCGATATCACAGATCGTGATATTCCATATGTGGTATCTCGACCTTCAGCAACAGCAAATCCTTCAAGCACACGACTCGTTTCATCAGTGCTATATGACCTGAGAGGTGGAAGTCTTCCGTCAACATGCTGTCTAAGTAGGTACGATAATCGTGATAGATTTTCCTTCATCTCAATGAATAGAGCCGCAAGGTTTACTCTAGGGGCTGTAGTAATAGTGAGAAAGTAATCAGGATCATTGGGAAGCGACGCGAGAAACACTTTGGATGTTTCTGATTCCATTAGAAGATATTTGAAATCACCATGAATTAGTTTCGCCACTCCAAAAATCGCACAAGTTGAAGATGCTACCGCAAAGACCTCTTCCTTACTAAACCATACACCTGCGCTTGCAACAGGAAGGCCGTCTTTTTGGATAAGAACGACGTTTTCAACGCCAGTTATCATTTTGATGTTTTGTAAGGTATCAGTCAATTCATCGCTCAAGTGCTCTCAGCCCCAGAGAACTCAACTGTTCAACTTAGATTCTAACCCGTACTATATAATCTCCACACAGAATGAAAACATGTGACTTGGGTACACCAAATCTATCCAAGCTAGCCAGAAAACTTTCTGGAATCGATTTTACATATGAATCAGTGCAGTATCTGGAACCTCTTGGAATACTTCACGTGCAGCTCTACCAACTTTCGCTCTATTCTTTTCAAATGTATAAACACGAATAACATCAAGGTAGCCTTTCATCATTTCGGCTATATTTGAATAATCTGATAGATTGCGAGAAACCTTCTTGCCATCAATTGTTTCAAAGATAGCAATCTCCATCGGGTCCAATTGATGTGGATTATATGGAACTGAAGGCAAAGTGGGAACATCAACAATAACTTCGTGGTTTTCAATTCCAGCAATCGAAGCTATTTCTTCTTCTATACTCTCACGTACTTTTTTCTTTGTAAAAACTTTTGACACAAATCTATCTCCAGTGTGAAGTACCTTCTCAAATACAGATTTGTAGAGAATTCGCGAGTCTAACAGATTCATCATATGTGATGCTTCTTTTGCATCTTCTGATTCACTTGGGTCAATCTCTCTAACCATCGATACTAATGACATATCATCTAGAAGAAGGAATTCCTCTGGAGTTTTGAAGCTTGTAAGATTTAGCACATTATCTGCTGCATTGATGAGTTTGACTAACATCACTTCCACACTACGTACTGTTTTGTGGTAGTACACATTCAGAAACATTTCATATCGCGCCACAAGGAACGCCTCTAAAGCCCCTCTAGCTGCTATATCGAAGTGTAATTGATAATCACTGGACACATCAAGACTGTCTATCAGTCGATGAATATCAACTAGACCATAATTGACCCCGCAATAAAATGAATCACGAATTAGATAATCCATTTTGTCAGAATCAACTTGACCTGCAACGATACCACTAACAACCCCATCATACTTGCGAGTTCTACGCCCTCGAACCAAGTCTGCAATGCGTTTCTTTGAAACCCCTTCATTTTCAAGAATCTCTCCAACTTCACTTTTCAGTACTAACCATTCTGTAACATCTTCATGATTCTTTCCTTGTTTTTCAAGAAGTGACTCTTCAAAGACATGACTAAATGGACCGTGACCCAGATCATGCAACAACCCAGCTAGTCTGACCTCTTGAAGTACATCATCCCCGAGGTTTAATTTATCCAGAAGTTTCTTGCCAGTTCGACCAGCCAGAAACATCACACCTATACAATGACCAAAACGAGTATGTTCAGCGGTTGGATACACGAAATGACCACCGGATAATTGCTTTATTCTTCTCAATCTCTGATAAGTTCCAGAGTTTATTATTTTGGCTTCTACATTGGTGATACCAATGAAGTCGTGTATAGGGTCATTGATTTCCATCACAAATTCCATTTCCATCACTTCTTTTACTGGTTATATCTGTGGATCAAAAGATCTAATCTCTCGAACTAACTCTTCAGTTGAACTAATTTCGGACACACATAATGGGAGATGTATACTATCTGCAATTTTCACTGCTAGTGGATCAAGCTCTTTGATTCCGTGAAGAATTACAACTGCTGGTTTTACAGCTACTGATGTACCAATCTGGCTTGCTTTGATGGCAACCATTGGAGATCTTCCAGTTGATACGTTTGTCAAGATTGCTGCACGTTGTGTTGTACCGCCATATAGTTTCAGAAGCTGTTGCGGAGTCAGGCTCACAATAGCTCGAATGCTATCAAGAGCAGTATATCCGTAGATATCTCTATCAAGCAGATTATGATGAGTAAGAACATTGCAATTGAGATGTTCTACTAGTAATCTTGAAGGGATAGGAAATCCAAACTCTCTACTATCAATAATTGCATCGGATGCTATTTCTGGAGCTATCAATTTTTCAAGTGCTACCGCAACTCTTCCTCCTTCCTCTGCATCCATTTCTATAAGACCTTCAACAAATCTCTTGATTGTTTCAACTCGTGGAGATTTTCTTCGCCCGCTCTCATAGTCACTAATTACCGAGGGTGATACACTGAGGTGTTTTGCAAGGCTCTTTTGTGAGATATTGAAACGTTCGCGCCACCTTCTCATAATTGCACCTGGATTGTTCTCAGACAGACAAATTTCACCAGCCATAGTTTCTGCAAGTCGTTGGAGAGCCTCACTTGAGTGCATAAGACGATTGATTTCTCAGATTCCAGATAAGACTTGTGCAACCTGAAATTAGAATAGAAAGACTAACCTACCGAAGAACTCAAAGCAGGTAGTTAGTCACATTTTCATGGTTCTATCAATGTTCTTTATATTTGTAGTAGGAACTGCAGGTTCCGGAAAGTCTTTGCTTACAGCATCATTAGAGAAATGGCTTGTGGGGTCAGATTTGAGTGTAACTGTTGTCAATCTTGATCCCGGAGTCGACAGCCCACCATATACAAGTGATGTAGACATTAGGGACTATGTGGACTACGGTGAAGTCATGAGAACATACGAGCTCGGACCTAATGGCGCACTCGTTGCTTCACTAGATATGGCTGTCGGATATATTGACGACCTGCGAGAAGAGATTATTGAAACTGAGAGAGATTACGTCTTGGTAGATTGTCCCGGACAAATGGAATTGTTTGCATATCGTAACTCCGGACCCTTAATGGTATCCGGCATTAGAGGTGATGATCCCGCAATATCGTTGTATCTTCTTGATTCCAATATTGCTAGAACTGCAACAGGTTATCTTTCTTCAATGCTTCTTGGCGTATCAATCAGTATTAGATTTGGATTACCACAACAAGCTTTACTCAGTAAATCAGACATTCTTACTGAGGAACAGAGAGATGAGATTGTTCAATGGGGCGAAGAGATACATCTTCTTGAGGATGCTTTAGACCAAACTGCAGATGGTCTCAGTAGAGAGTACTCAAAAGCTATTCTTGAAATGCTTGGAAATCTGGACACTGCAGCTGGTGCTATCCCCGTTTCCGCTAAAGATATGACTGGGTTTGAAACTCTCTATGGGGAATTACAAAGAGTATTTTCTGGTGGAGATAACCTATACGAGTAGTGATGATGGCTTGCCTGCTTATTTTGTTTATATTTCAGGAGAGCAGATTGGTTTAGCCAAGGCAGAAGTAGAAGTATTATTGAATCAACTTTCCGTTGGTAAAGAATTGACTTGGTCTGGGCGCTTAGCTAGAATAGTAATGCCAATTAATCCTACAGATTTCCTCTTAGAAAGAGCTGCTCTTATTCAGTATGCCGGTATCATCCTGTATGAATCTGATTCAGTTGATGATATAACTCAGGGCATTTCGGATGATGAATGGGGTGCTCACATTACTAAACAGGACGATTTTGCAGTCAAGACATTGTATGTAAGCGAAGATAATGACTTGAATCTGAGATTACAGATAGAGAGGAATCTTGGTGCTCATATTGGGATGGCTACTGGTGCAAAAGTCAATCTGAAAAATCCTTCAGTTCAGATTCTAGTTCTAATAATGTCTGAAGGGATTTTAATTTGCAAATCAGATGCGTCTAAACTTCGAATTTTATTGAGAGGAAGAGAACCAGGTAAGAAAGAATTCTTTCATCCTAGTATGATGAATAGTTCATTGGCTAGAGTGATGTGCAATCTTGCTGGTGTACAAATCGGTGATATCGTACTTGATCCATTCTGTGGCGGAGGTGGAATTTTGTGTGAAGCTTCGCATATCGGAGCTTTTGTCATTGGAATTGATTTGAGTTGGAAATTATTGATTGGTGCTAGAGTAAATCTCAGCAAAATTGGCTTGAATTATTCATTAATTCAAGGAGATACTCAACACATTCCAATCAAATCTGTAAATCGTATCGTTACTGATCCCCCCTATGGACGAGCAAGTTCTACGAGAGGAAACATAGCCATCAAACTCATAGAGTCACTGCTGGAAGATGCAGATTCGATTCTTCAGTCAAAAGGAGAATGTATGTGCCTTTGTTGTGATAGTGAGATGAAATTATCTCAAGTTGTACAGGATGCAGGTCTTATTGTTTCCCGTCAACTGAGTATGAGAGTCCATAGTGGTTTGGTTCGCGACATTGTAACTGTTAGAATTTAAGCAATGATTCGACCATCTTTTGTACGAGGGCTAAACCAATCAAGAAATTCTTCAAACTGAGATTCTGATTCGAACTCAAATCTTATCTCAATAGAACCTAGAGGGGGGTTTTCTTGGGAATTATCTATGAGTCTTAATTTTCCAGTATATGCAGCTTGTTTATCAAAATACATGAATGTAGTGAACTCGTCCAGATTCTTCAGAAGACGTACTCTAACAGCTGCAAGTATCCTCTTATCATGAACTAGTTGCCTAAGTAGCGCAAAATTGGCCTTGCCTGTGATAGATGATGAATAGATTTCTATAAATTCATTAAATTTTGTTGCTGAGAGTGTAATTGGTCCAAGGATGTTCTCTATTGCTTTCTCAATTCTTTGGATTTCTTCTGTAGGATGAACAATACATCTGATTGTAGATTTCATTTCAAGTCAACTTCGCAACAAGTTCCTTTGAAGAATTTTGTATATTGTCAAGGGTTCCTTCGTTGATCAACATGACATCACTTAATGCAATAACCCCACCAACACCTACTGATATTTCTCTTATGTCACGCTCCCTAAAAATTTCCCAAGTTGGCGGAGCATCTTCACGATTTCTCTCCTGTAATCGAGAGAATCGTATTTTTGGAGATGCATGTACACAGATAATCATCAATTCATCTGCATAATCATCAAAAACATCTATCTCTGCAATACTTCTACAACCTTCTATCACTATTATATTCGATTTTTGATTGCATAAGCCATCAAGACAACGGGTTGCTACTGCACCTGGACCATGTAGTTCCCTTAGTTCAAGCATAACTTTCTTGGTGTTCTCAGGATTTGTTTCCATTCCTCGGTTTCTGGTTTCTTCACGTATAACATCACCCATGATAATCAATGGAAAACCAGCATTTTGGAATGCATTAGCCACTTCGCTTTTTCCAGCTCCGGGCATACCTGTGATTATTATTATTTTCAAAGTAATCATCCACCACTCAATCACTTGTTCTCTAAATGGTATAATTAGGGCGGTTCTTGGGTTTTATCTTGTCCAATACTCCTCTAACTATCTCAGAAGTTATTGTACTGGAATCGTCAGAGATTGCAATATGAAGTGATTCTTTAAGAATACGGTCTCGCAGGTCTCTACCGGATAAACCATCAGTCCTCCTCGCAACTTCTTGTAAATCAATCTCAATCTTTAACGGTAAACGTTTGCTGTAATATTGAAGTATGCCCATTCGTTCTTCTAAGTTAGGCAAAGCAAATTCAAAGACGGTATCGAAGCGGTTCATAATTGCAGAATCTATTAGTGGTAACGCGTTTGTTGCACCAATGACAACAACCCCAGATGCTTCCGCAGTCTGATCTAATTCTCCCAAGAGTGCTGTTACAACTTCTGATACATCACCACGTATCGATTGGAATGAACGAGTCAAGCCAATCGCATCAAGTTCGTCAATGAAAATTATGCTTGGCGAGTTCTTTCGAGCATCATCAAAGAGTGTACTAATTCTTCTACCACCATCACCGACATGAACTCCAATCAAATCAGATGCTTTTGCGAAGAATATCTTGGCATTGGCTTGATTGGCAACAGCTTGTGCGGTCATTGTTTTTCCAGTCCCGGGAGGACCATGGAATAAAATTGCACGGGGTGCCCACTCTCCAAACTTTGAGGGATTTTGAAGATATTCGAGGATGAGTTTACACTTACGCTTAATGGGCTCGTGACCTACGACCTCATCAAGAGTGACTAAACGGGTTGACACAGATTCTGTAGCAGTCGACTGAGATTGTAGAAAAATTTGAGTATCTTTTGAGATGATTGATTCTTTAGGTTCGACTTCTAATACTTGAAAGGCATAGTCCGGCATGATATATCTATCAAATAGATAGAGACCTTGATGTACAATTGTCCCCATCCATTGTTCACGTGCATAGTCCGCAAAGAGTTCTTCACTATCAATCTCTAAACCAATTGATCTTGGGTCCCCCTTCACTCTGAAAGGATATCCCATATCCCGTAGAACTATGCTTTTTGCGGTTGGAACCTCAATACTTCGCTTTTTGGTTGCCTTCTTTGAGCTTTCTTTTTGGGAAGTAAGAATTTCTATGCTAGAATCTTTACGTTTTGGCAATGTGTAGATACTCACCGAAGCTTCGTTCAGCAGTTGTCCTTTAAGAGTTATCTTAGAACCAATCCATCGTCAGGATAATATTGCCTAATTGTATAGTCTAGTATGTGGTGATACAAGTGAGTGAACTTGTTAGAGCATTTCTAAGTATAGATATTGAAAACCAAGCACTTTTACCACAAATTTCCGAAACTCAATCAAAACTAGATAATAATCTAGCCAAGATGAAGCTGGTTGAAATTGAAAACATCCATTTCACATTGAGATTCCTGGGAGATACTTCACTGACAAGAATTGATGAGATTAAATCATGTCTAAGTAAAATCAAAATTGAGCCGTTTGAAATTATGGTTTACGGGGTGGGGGCTTTTCCTACCAAACGAAAACCTCGAGTTATATGGATAGGCACAACTCAGAATGCTGATCGTATATGCAACCTAAAGATGGAAATAGACACCCACTTGGAAGAACTTGGATACCAATCAGAGAAAAAGAAATTCACACCACACGCCACTATTGCAAGAGTTCGTTATATCAAAGATGCTGAAAAACTTGCCAACAATCTTGATGGATTGGCGAACCAGCCAATTGGTACTATGTTTGTATCAAAATTCAATATGAAAAAGAGTACATTGACTTCTTCAGGTTCAATTTATGAAACACTATGGAGCATATCTTAGGTTTGGGGATAATAGAATGAATGGTGGGCCGGGGGAGACTTGAACTCCCGGTCTCTTGCATTCTGTGACTAGAGGCGTAAGTCCTAAGTCGCCCCAAGCAAGAATCATACCAAGCTAGACTACCGACCCATGCTAATGATGCCGTTACGTGAAATCAAGATAAACGTTTTCGAATATGATATTTAGAACATGTGTTCCAATATTTCCAAAAAAATCATCTCTGTCCTTCAGATTTATCAGATAGTGTCGAATCATTCTGCAGATGGGAGACCATACAGATGGTTACAGATCTTGTTTATCATGATGTATTTGTAAAACATGAGATGTCTATGGGGCACCCTGAAAGTCCTGATAGATTAAGAAGTGCAATGAGCTATGCAACGAATGCAGGGCTCTTGGAAAATGACAAGCTCAATCTACTCACACCCGAACCTGTGAACTTAGATTTGGTGTATACAATCCATGATAAACAGTATCTGGAAGGGATAAGGAAAAAATCCGAACAGGGAGGAGGTTTCTACACTCTAGATACTGCTGTAAACCAGTATACTTTCGAGGCAGCATTGTTAGCTGCAGGTGGGGGAGTAGGAACTGTGGATCGGATAATGTCTGGGGCCACTGAGAATGCATTCGTTTTATGTCGCCCTCCAGGACATCATGCAGAATTCGCGCGTGCTTTTGGATTCTGTTTTATTAACAATATTGCAGTTGCAGCAAATCATCTTATTCAGAATCACAGACTAAAACGTATCATGATAGTTGATTATGACGCCCATCATGGAAATGGTACCCAGAATACGTTTTATTCTTCTGACCAAGTCTTATACGTAGGACTACATCAGGATGGTAGAACACTCTTTCCAGGATCAGGATTTCCTGATGAAATAGGAACAGGCAAAGGTAAAGGATACACTTTGAACCTAGCAATGTATCCAGGTGCCGGCGACAATTCTTATGAACTAGCTTTTAGCAAAGTGATAGAACCCATTGCGGAATCATTCAAACCAGAGTTCATACTGGTATCTGTGGGATTTGATGCTCATTACAAGGATCCGCTAACTTCGTTAGGTCTTACTACATCTGGTTTTTCAATGATGAATAGTCGGCTAAAGAAGATTGCATCCAGTGAAACCTCAGGAAAGTTGGCTTGTTTCTTAGAAGGAGGGTACAATCTTGATGTTATGGGGATGTGCACACAGAATTTACTCGAAGAGCTAATCGGAATACAAGTTACTGAATTCAATGAACACCACACAGAAAGTGAGAGCTGCACTCAATATACCGAAAATTTGATTGAGCATCTAACTAAGAACTCACCGTTACTCTGAGGTGAAATCTTCAAGCAATGTCTGTATAGAGTCAAAATCATCTGTTTCTTCCACAGGTTCAATATGAGCTAAGGTTGATTTTACTTCTACTCCAAGTTGTTTTTTTATTGATTCTGCAATTGTAGTACCAATAGTTGGAATTCTTGCAAGTTCTTCAATTGGTACTTTATATAATTCAGTGAAACTAAACAGTCCCTGATTATGGAGCATTCTCCCACGAACCCGACCTATACCTCGAAGACTCACAAGTTCCAAAATATCGGATCGTACACCATATTTTAACCTTGAACGGAGACCGCGCAGGGATGGAATATGTCCAGGATTGTCAGTTATCCGAGCAATTTCTGAGGCTGCATAAATCAACCATTCTGCAGATTGTACAAATCTATGGACGTCACCCATACCAACATTGTAACGCTCCGTGATGTCCTTCTCAGTAGTTTCAGATATCCATTCTTGAAGTATCCTAGCTGTTTTTACTTCTCCTAGGAATTCATTATATCCATTATCTAATTCATCTGGTGATTCAATCATGAATTCTTTGAAATGGTCTTCAATGAACACTACTGTATCTTCTATTTCAGACCGAGACACATAGGTCACTGGTTGGTCAGGAGCATGACAAATCATGTGCAACATACCAAAAATGGTATGAGTTTCAGATTGTGACAATATATCACGAAACATTATTGCAGTCTCTGGATCAATGTAGAGCCGAGACGCACGTCTACCTAAAGCAGTTGCAGTGTACAAGTCTGAGGATGTTTTTTCGATGAGTTGCCCATCATTCAAAAATTCGATGGCTGAAGAAACATGATGGTCAATTTTACGTTGTTCATTATTACTAGCAAAGAATGTATTTGCAATGAGTTCATCAACTTCTTTACGATTATTTGTTAATTCTGTTGCAATTGCAGCTAGAAGATGAGATCTTAGTGCAGATTGTGATTTTAATTTAGAGAAAATCTCTTCTGGATCTGAGAGAATATAATGGTCAATAAGGGCATCCTTTTCGTGTTCAGTTCTAGCAATGAGGACTGCCTCCCCATATTTGTCATATTTGGGTCTCCCAGCTCGACCAGCCATCTGCTTGTATTCAAGTATAGGAATGGGGTAGCTTCCACGATTCTGCTCAAAACGGCGGTAATCTCGAATGATGACTCTTCTTGCTGGAAGATTTACCCCTGCAGCTAGAGTGGGTGTAGCTACAATCACTTTCAACAAGTTCGCTTTGAAAGCATCTTCGACAAGAGCTCGCTCTTGGTTATCAAGTCCAGCATGATGAAAAGCTACGCCAGCGGCTACTAATTTTCCTAATGTCTTAGAAATTTCAGGAGCTGAAGCTCTATTACCAATTTTCTTAGCAATTTGCACTAGGTATCCAAGCGTATCTTCTGAGAGATACTTTCTAAGGAATGGAGCAAGTCGTTTTGCCATAGAAATCGTTGATTTTCGGCTTGATACAAAAACAAGAACTTGACCATTCTCATCCAAGGTATCACAGACAATATCCGCCAGTTCTTCCTTACGAATGCGAGATATGTTTTTGGCAAATCTTTGATTTGTTTCAAGATTTTCAAAATCTATTGTACCATCAAGATACACACCTTCACTTAGTGGAACCGGTCTCCAAGTGCTCTTTACGAGAGATGCGTCCAACCACTCTGCAATATCACTGGCATTGGATATAGTAGCGCTCAATGCCACAATTTGAGTTTCTATCATTTGCATTAGCTTTGCCAGAACCATTTCCAGTGTGGGGCCTCTTGATTTATCATTAATGAGATGAACCTCATCGACTACGATTATACCGATATCATTAATCCAGTTCACTTTATTTCTAACTAAAGAATCCGCTTTCTCAGTTGTGAGAACGATAATATCCGCTTCTCCAAGTTTCGTACCGGACGAATCAAAATCGCCAACCGACATTGCAACTGTGATGCCTAATGTTTCATACTTCTTGAAATCTGCATATTTTTCACGAGCGAGAGATTTCAGAGGAACCAGATATAGTGCCTTTCCACGACCGTCTAGAATTGCTTTTAGCATGCAAATCTCTGCAACCAAGGTCTTTCCGGAGCTGGTGGGGACTGCAAGTACAAGATTTGATCCTTCTAAGACTCCAGTTTCAAAAGCTTGCTCTTGTGGTGGAAACAGTTTCTTTATTCCAAGATTCTGAAGATGACTAATTATTTTCTTATTGATTGCCAGTTCCTCTAGGAGTGTCATGTAATTCCTCGCAATATTCCAGTAGTCAATGGTTAGGGTTAATTCTGAGAATGGCGTATTTTTCCATCTCGTGGGCTATAGAGTATGCCCTCTGCCAGAAGCTTCTCGATTACCTCTTCAGCTTGTTCACGGGCAAGACCCATAGAAACAGCTTTCTGAATCAATGCATCTTTGTTAACTGTAGAAGTACCTTCGGCTTCCATATCTCGGATTGCTTTGATAATGATGTCAGAAGAACTTCTTTGAGAAGCACTCATCCTTGAAACAAGTTTGTCGATGTCAATCTTGCCAGTTACTCTATCAAGTGCTACCATTCGTAAGGAATCTTCCATTAATCGAACTGCTGCTTGAGCATCTTCTTTAGACACCTTAGGTTGTAGTGCCATTCTTGCTCGAGCTTCTGAAAGCCGTACAAGAGATTCCAGCTGTCGCGCAGTTATTGGAACTGCAGCCCCACCTTCTGCACTCTTCCGCAAGTCAACGTAGAAATTCTCAATGACTTCTGCAGCCTCAGGTGTTAGTTGTGGAATGACATAGCGATTGGCATAACCAATGTATTTTTTCAAAAAATCTTGTGATATCGGAGGAATTGACGGTGCATCTTTAGCCCTTTTCATTTGATGCATATTTAGGATGAATTGAGCAAGTTCCCGATCCTTAGTTGCTTCAATAGTATCAACCATAATCCAAATCAAGTCAAATCTGGATAATATTGTGAATGGAAGTCTAATGTTATCTTGAACTGATAGTGAGGATTCGTATCTACCCAGCGTAGGATTAGCAGCTGCAAGTATTGATGTCCGCGCATTGAGTGTCGCAACGATACCTGCTTTTGCAATACTAACTGTATGTTGTTCCATAGCTTCATGTATTGCAGTTCGATCTGTAGGGTCCATTTTGTCAAATTCATCAATGCACGCAATACCTTGGTCTGCAAGGACAAGTGCTCCAGCTTCAAGAGTCATCGCTCCCGAATCCGCATCGTGTATAACAGCTGCAGTAAGACCTGCGGCACTACTACCTTTTCCTGATGTATATAGAGCTCGAACTGCTAAACCAGAAACAAACTTGAGTATCTGACTTTTTCCTGTTCCAGGATCTCCAATCATGAGAATATTTGATTTTCCACGTAATTTTGTTCCGTCAGCAAGTGTTTTACTAACACCACCAAAAAGCAACAGTGCAATAGACTCCTTTATGGTGGTATGGCCTTGTATTGAGGGTGCGATGGATGCAACAATTCTTTCATGAACGTACGGGTCCTCTGCTAATTCCCTGATTTGTTTCTCATCTTCTTCAGTAAGATCAATCTGTTCATGTTCTTTTTCAGAAATTTCAACACCACTGGCTTCAATGAACACGTTGAACGTGGCCAATCTTCCACCTCGCCTGGAAAAATCAGGTGTTGTTTCAAGAATTCCTGTTATTTTCACTAAATCTCCAGGACGAGATATGTCTACGATATCTCCCTCTAGAATAATGTCGATAGATCGAGGCATTTGACCCGGTGGTAGCTCATCAGGGGATTCTTGAATTCTGACTTTCTGCCAGTCCCGAAATTGTGATTCTTGAGCAAGAAGTCTCATTGGAGTCTTCTTATCACATAATGGACATCTTACTGGTTCGGTGTACCGTCCCTCTTCTTGAGTTTGTGGAATTCTCTCATCACATATCCTACATTGAAACATTGCTTGAACTAGGAGAGGTTTTACCTCACTAGCCCTCATCATAATTCCACTAACACGTACTAGTTTTCCAATATGTTTGGCTCGAATGGCACGTAGGGGAACATGTTCCGAATAGTTAGTAATTCGAGCTTTGAGTAGTGAAGTTTCAATGCTGCTGACATAGTCTGGATCCTCGACTCGTAATACTGCTACGAGTGCGTTATTTATAGTTTCTATGAATTTTGGTGGATTTTCTGCAGCAAGTGCCATGAAAACATTATCGAAGCTAATCAAATCTTGAAAATCTATTGAAATTGACGTTTCATCATTAATTGACATTTGTTGAAGTCTTGTCCAGTAAATCAAAGTTCCTTGGTCATCTTTGTATGTTCTAAGAAACTCTTCAAATCGTTCTTGAGATTCATCGTAACTGGACATGTTAATTCGCCTCAAATTTTGGTTGGCAATAGCTGGGCAGTTGCATTCATTCCGACTCCTAGTTCTTCAAGGTTTGTATTTTAAGGACACTAATACTCATAGATTATTCCATCACGTTTTGGCGCCATCCAGACAATAACTCTACAAGCTCTTCACATAACCATCGCTCTTCATGAGCCATCTGATTACGTTTTTCTTGATATGCACCTGATTTCGCAACACGCAGAATCTTTGATAATCTTGTTTCAACGAGGAAGGGGGTCATTTTCCGTAGTTTTTCAACTTCATCATATTTTCTTGGATCCATTGACGTTTTATCACTCTGGAGACGCAGAGTCTTCCTAGCTATTGCTGTATACAGAAATGGTTGAAAGGTTTGTAATTTGTGAGGTTGTTTTTCTTCTTCGCGATAAAGATTTTGAAGACGTCTCAGTGATTCATATGCATCTTCGGGAGCGATGTCAACATATTCGTACTTGAGTAGTTTCTCAATTACCCAGTTTGGTAGATGGGCACGGTCTCCTTTCTTGAAAGGACCGAATTTTCCTCCGGCAACCGTGATTTGTGGAACATTTTCTTGAAAAATACAATCCCGAGATTCATTGAGGAAAGCCATTTCGAATCGTTTCATAACCTCTTTGGAGTTCTTTGATAGTTTCATTTCAGTACACTCTCTCCTAAAACTGGTATGAGATAAAGGCGTTGCTCTACAAATATGAGTCAAACTGATTAATGACATTGGTTATTTGCAATTGTACAAGTGTCGGGAGAAGCTTTTAAGGAATCGACTATGAATCATCGAAATGACCTGTCTTGTACTCGACATTTACTGAATAGAAGGTAGCCAATAATGGATTTAGATTTGTGGACTGAAAAATACCGGCCACCCACCTTGAGCGGTATTATTGGTCAAGAGTCGATAATTGAGAGTTTGACAAGATTCGTAGAAACCAAGGCAGTACCTCATTGTCTCTTTACAGGTCCTCCAGGTACCAGTAAGACAACAGCGGCAATGGCTATGGCAAAGGATCTCTTTGGTGATACCTATGAACGGAATTTCATGGAGCTAAATGCAAGTGATGAAAGAGGTATCGATGTAGTTCGAAACCAAATCAAGAATTTTGCTAGAATAATGCCCTCCGGAGATGCGCCATTCAAGATTCTAGTTCTGGATGAAGCAGATCATTTGACTTCGGATGCTCAACATGCTCTACGACGAACAATGGAGTCATATTCCCAATCATGCCGAATGGTTCTGATTTGCAATTACTCAAGTAGAATCATACCTCCAATACAATCAAGATGTGCAATCTTCAGATTTTCTCGTTTGGAAGAAGGGGGAATCTCCAAACGTTTGAAGTATATAGCTAAGAATGAGAAAATCACTCTTGATTCAAGTGGAGTCGATGCGATTCTCTACCTTACAGAAGGGGATATGAGAGCTGCAATTAACCTCCTCCAAGCAGCCTCTTCTACTGGTGAACCAGTCACCGATAAGATTGTGTATGCCATTTCAGGTAGTGCAAGTCCGGAAACAATAAAGACTATGCTTACAGATGCCAGAGAACAGCGACATCTTGATTCACTAAAATCTCTCAGAAAACTGATCTATAATGAAGGAGTATCTCCTGTTGATTTGGTGAAACAAATACACAAGGAAATCCAGACTCTGAACTTATCGCATTCACAACAGATGTCTGTATTAGAACACATAGCTGAGGTTGAATTCCGGATTGGTGAGGGTGCCAACGGTGAGATTCAACTGGCTGCGCTATTAGCACGTATAGGGATAGGCAGTGATGCCAGTGAGTAATGAGAACCTTCCTTGGCCTGAGAAGCACCGACCAAGAAGTACTAATCAAATTGTAGGGAATTCAGAGCTAATTAATATGATGAGGACCTGGATTCTGTCTTGGAAGACAAGGCTACCTGATAAGAGAGCAGTTTTACTGATTGGTCCTCCCGGAACCGGAAAAACTGCAACTATTAGCGCTCTGGCATTGGATATGGATATGGAAATAGTTGAATTTAATTCAAGTGATAAAAGGAATAAAGACAGTATTGAAACACTTGTTTGGAGAGCTGCATCACAACAGACACTTGACGGAAGACCAAGAATTATCCTTCTAGATGAAGTAGACGGTCTGTCTGGTACTAGTGATAGAGGGGGTGTTGGTGCAATTATCAAAGTAATCAAAGAATCTGTTCATCCAATACTGATGACTGCAAATGATCCTGATAGCCCACGAATAAAGGACCTGTATAAAATTTGCCAAGTCTTTAATTTTGAACCAATTGATGCAGAAGGAATGAATGAGGTTCTTACAAGAATTGCTAAGTCGAACAAAGTCGAAATATCCCAAGATATTATTGATCAGATTATTGAAAATTGTGCTGGAGACCTTCGAGCAGCAATCTCTGACCTCGAGGCATATGCGAAACGAGGGACAACACCACAATCTATTGGTTCAGTCATCCGAGATGTAAGACGTGGTACTGAAGAAACTCTTCGAAGATTATTCATGACAACAGATCCAAAACTAGCCAGGAGAATACTATCTGAATCTGAAATAGACCACGATTCAGTAATTCTGTGGATAGAAGAGAATCTCCACCTTCATTTTTTGACTGCAGATGAATTGGAGAGAGGACTTGATGGTCTATCATTAGCAGATTTATCATTAGGAAGAATCATGCGAAACCAGAATTGGAAGCTTTTGGCATATATGTACGATTTTCTTGCTGTTGGAGTGGCTGGTGGACGGACAGATACACCATATAGAAAGGTAAGTTACTCGAAACCAACTTGGCCATTACTAGTATGGCAAGGAAATCAATCACGGGACAAGAGGAAAGACGTTCTATCATCTTTATCAAGACTTGCCGGAGTTTCAAAAAGGAGAGCGATAAGGACCCATCTTGATACGATAATAGAAATTGTAGGAATTGCTCCTAGTAAAATCAAGGATTACGCTGATTGGTTGGGCGTTGATAAGGCATCATTGAAGAAGAGAGGTAGGAGCTAAAGCCAGAAAGCGTGTCACTTGTTCGTTTAATGAAGTCTAATCGATCATTCAACAGTTTTTGTATTCTTTTCAAACCATATTTACTAGGTACGAGTGAAAATGGAACAATCGTTTCCATGAGTATCAAGTTTTCAGGAGGTGCTGGTTCAATTCCTCCTCGATTTCTTCTCTTTATGCCTTGAAGAACTTCAAGAATGACATCTGGTTCCATACGGTGTAAGCCGATTTCTGTTAGTAAAGTCACAGTCTTTCGTACAAATTTCCACAGAAAACTAGTACCAAAAATATCAAGAAATGGAATTCCGGAATCTTGACCTATTGCTACATTGAGAACTGTGGTGATAGTATTTCTCCCATTATCAGGTTTAGCGAGCATATTGAAATCTTTTGACCCAATAAGTAAGGAAATTCCTTTTTTTACCTGATCTTGATCAATATTTTTCCAAGTTGGTCCAAGATAATATCGATAGTGGCGCATCAAAGCACTAGAACGTGGTCTAAATCCCTCAGGAGCTCTAGTCCTCGCCCAGAGTATTATGTCCTCAGGAAGATGCTTGTTAACCTGATCAATATTGAGTTGTTTATCAGTTGATAATAACACTAGTTGTCCAAAACTATGAACTCCTCGGTCGGTTCGCCCTGAGAGTTGGACCGTCTGTTTAGAGTGGTCTTCTTTGCTCCAGGTTTGCATTGCATCAATAAGCTCGCCTTGAACTGTTTTCAGTCCTGGCTGTAATTGTGATCCGTAGTAATAATCACCAAGATAGAACAGACGTGCTAGATAGTCTGTCATGTGTCAGAATCTCCTTTTATGATTCCCAAATATCAAAGAGACTCTTTAGTGAACGAGCCCGCAGATTTTCAATGTTATAGCGATATATCTTAATCCGCCCAAATATTTTCTCTTCAATGAGACCTGATTCTAGTAAAACTCCTAAATGGGATTTCGTTGAACTGTGATTGAGATTCACCCTTCTACAAAGTTCAGAAATATTCAGCTCTTTAGATGCAGCAAGTTCTTTGAGTATCTTGATTCTTCCTCTCGAAGAAAAGAGGTCCTCAATACCGATTTTCCGTGACTTTTCAATATTCAAAATTAAATCACAGCTCCTGTGAATCTAGAAGGCTAGCAATATAATCTTCAAGCATTTCTGCAGGCACATCAGAAAGACCGATGAGGGTAGTCTGTCCCCGCTGCCCACTTCCTGACCGTTTTGTATCAATTATTCCATGTGATGTGAGATCTTGTACCCATTCCCAAATCTGCGTATGTGCTCTTGGTTCTTCATTATACTCTTCACATGATGAACGATACATCTCTTCGACCTCACCCATAGTCACGTATGCTCCACGAGTTTCTTTCAATTGTCTTGCGACAGCTAACAGTAATATTCGATGCATATGTGAGAGAGTAGTGAAAACTTCTTTCCGGAGTTCAGGATGCGTATCCGCCTTTGCTTGGCGTGCGTAGTCTGGTACTACATTTGAAGCTTGATCCTTATCTGCCTGTTTTCCTGAACGCCACAGTAATTCTATTGCATACCTTGCATCGCCTCTCTCAGATGCAATATCAGAAATTACTTGGATGGTTTCATCCATGACTACGTTTTTCTCAAACGCCATTTCTACACGATGTTTGAGAATATCATATAGTGCAGTCCTATCATACTTGGAAAATCGAAGAATATTTCGTTGTAGTGTACTTAACGTACTCGGGTCCAATAAATCCCCATCAAGAGGAATTTTCCGGCCTATTCCAATAATGGATACACGTTGTTTCGCATTCAATCTATCATCAGTCAGTCGTGTCAAATCATATAGAATATCAGAGCCTTTCTGCTTCATGAAATAATCAAGCTCATCAAGTATGAGTAATAGGTATCTGTCCTCTTCATCCAATACCTCGACTAACATCTGCAATAATTCTTCAGGAGAATGACCTCTACGAGGAAACTCAGGTTTGAACTCCCTAAGCGCACGTAGGAAGACAAGATAGGTCGTCTTATTGACTCTACAATTAATGTGAATATTATGTAAACGGATCTCTCTTCGTTCTGCAGCTTGAACGATTTGTTCAGCAAATCTCTTTGCAGCAGCAGTCTTCCCTGTACCTACCGGACCCTCAATAATGAACCTCTGACTAGTTCTTCCAGGAGAAGATATCAGTGTCTTGAAATTCTGTGCAAGAGTTCGAAGCTCCGCCTGTCGATGAGGAAGATTTTCTGGTACATAATCAATCGATAAAAACTGCTCTGACTTGAAGACGGTGCGCCTACTTAGTTCATCTTCAATATAATCGTGAGTCATAACAGTCCAAGAGAAGTTTTGTTGATGCGTCCTTAAAAGCATTTGCAGAATGTACGATTAAAAGTATATCAAGCGAGTAGGTTACCGAAAGTATTGGCGAGCTCCTAACTCAAGATCCATATCATCGTCAAAATGACTCATCGGGGTCATAGCAATCATCACTCGCCACTATCAGGTTGTACTACTATACCGATAAATCTGACGAAAACCCCCCATTCACTAAAATTATGCGAACGATTTATACGAAGTCCCGTGTCAGCAGCTGCTGTTAATGTAGTGCTAAGAATTTGTTATATCAAATAGAGGGAATCATAATTGGTTTCAAAAAATGAGAGTTCAAAATTTGTCTTCGTTACTGGAGGAGTTCTCTCCGGTATTGGAAAAGGTGTGACAACGGCATCAATTGCAAAACTCTTACAATTCCGGGGATATAGCGTTAGAATAATCAAAATCGATCCATACTTGAACATCGATCCTGGTACCCTCAATCCAATAGAGCATGGAGAAGTATTTGTTACAGACCAAACATGGACGTTTAGTCCCGTAGAAGGATTTGACTTCAAAATATCCGAGATTGATCTTGATTTTGGCACGTATGAACGTTTCACTGGAATGGAAGTTCATCCTTCTCAGAATATCACTTCTGGGCAGATCTACATGTCAGTTATT
>Ga0224507_10000174_pt1 | contig 24908 bp, 25 predicted proteins | sample SF_Jan12_sed_USG_3_FD_170159 | JGI IMG/M metagenome (GOLD analysis project Ga0224507, IMG submission 170159) | Sediment microbial communities from San Francisco Bay, California, United States - SF_Jan12_sed_USGS_13 | ecosystem: Environmental > Aquatic > Marine > Sediment | place: USA... | reverse complement strand
TTGCATATCTGTGTAATTTTGGACCAAGTAATGTTCTTGCCATATGTCCTCCGTCTAATTGCCATGCTGGAAGTAAATTCAAAAACGTAATTAAAAATCCAAACCAAGCGGCAAACAAAAGTGGTGTCATTAAAACTTCGTGACCATCACCGCCCTTTCCAAATAATGATAAACTCGCCGTCATAAGTAAGGGTTCTCCTAGATCCCATTTTCTCAATGTTGAATCTTCGTAAAATCCTTGAGCAACATCTACATCAAGAACAGGTGCAGTATATGCTCCTAATATGGAAACTATTATTGCTATAGCCAGTCCTGCAATTGGACCTGCAATTGCAACATCAAATAAAATTTCTCGATTAATTGTTAATCCTCTTGATTGAATGATTGCACCAAATGTTGGAATGCCAATTACAGGTAAGCCTGGAATAAAATATGGCCAGGTAGTCTTTAGTCTGTGAGCTTTAGCTGCTATTAGATGACCTGATTCATGAATTCCCAAAATCCCTAGAAGTGCAAGAGTATAGATTCCTGCCATCTCATAGGGATTTCCAATTTTAACTATGGAATTGGCCCAATCCGTCCTAACATATCCATCAATCATTACAAATGAAATTACAACTGCAAACAATATTCTAGGAGTCCATGAAGAATTCATCCATCTTCTCTGTTTTTTTGGTGGAAATTTCTGAATGATTACATATCTTCCATCATTCATCTCTTCTAATTTTCCTGCATATCTCATATTCTCCAATTTTCTAGCTAAATCCTCGAACTTTGATTTGAAATCATAATCTTCTATTCTAAACTCTAAAGAAAATTCAGTTTTTGTAAAATCACTTACATTAAATATTGATTTGACTAGTGAGATAATCTCTTCCTGTGAGGTGCCTTCCATCTATTCATTACTCCATCTTTCTATTAATGGTCTTTTGGTTTAAAAATAAATATTGAGACTCTTAATCAACAGTATGCAAGTAATTCTTAGACAATTGGGGGATTGCAATATTAGAAGAGCAGAACCAAGCGATCTTATTTCTGTGATGGAAATTAATCTGAAAACTCTTCCAGAACATTATTCTGATTATTTCTATGAAAGTCTACTTGCAGAACTTCCAGAGGCATTCATTATTGCAGAAATTGGAGGAAAACATGTTGGTTATATTATGTGTAAAACTGAATACGGATTTTCAAATTTTAAAAAATTAGGATTTGTTAAAAAAGGTCATGTGGTTTCTATTGCGGTTCTTGATGAATATAGAAAGAAAGGTATCGGAAGAGCACTGGTTGAAGAATCCGTAAATGGCGTAAAATTGCGAAAGTGTGATGAATTCTATTTAGAAGTTAGATGTAGTAATAACGAAGCTGTTAGACTCTATGAAAAACTAGGATTTGTTATTAGACAACAATTAAACGCCTATTATCGAGATGGCGAAGATGCATATCTTATGGCAATTGAATTAGATTAGTTAAAACCAATAAATAACTCTCAAAAAATTCTTCGCCATGGATAAGCGTAAAGGGATGGGAATTACAATTTTTGTGCTTTGCATTGGTGGGTTTTTTCTTTATGCATATCTGTTAATGCTCTCTGAATGGAGTCCAATTGTATTACAATTATCCGTATTAATGATTGCAGGAGGGATTCTTGGAGTAATTGCATGGATTGGATATGTTATGGCAACAACAAAACCTTCACCTGCATCAATTACCACTGAAGATTAGCTATTTGGAAATTTTCACATCAACTACCGTTTGATAATATCTTGGACCTACTGCCCTTACGATTTTTGAATTTAGAATTTCTGATTTTACTGGTGTGACTTGAAGGTAATGTTCTTCTGATATTTTCGCAGCTTCCGATTTTTTATCAGCATGAATATGTGAATAATAATGAATTATTCCTCCATTTTTAGTTGTGTTAATTGCAGATTCTAAAAATTCATCAGATCTTTCTGGTAATAACATCAATGTTCTATCTGATTTATTCTCTAATTTTTCTTTGATAATTTTTGATGCATCCCCGTTAATTGATATTATTTTTCCTGCTAGTTTGTTTAATTCTATATTTTTTTCACACAGTTTTGAGGCAACTGGATTGATATCCAAACTATATACAGTGCATTTTTTCTTTTTTGCAGACATTATTGAAAACATTCCAACTCCTGCAAACATATTGGTCACAATTTCTCCTTCTTGAATTAAATTTGCAATTCTTTCCCTTTCTGTTGAAAGTCTAGGCGAAAAAAATGCTTTTTCCACATCTACTATGAATTTACAGCCAAATTCTTTGTATTCTGTCTCAGTATTATCTTCTCCTGCTATGATCTCTAAATTTCTAGTGCGAAAATCTCCTTCTATATCTGATGCTTGATAATATACACTTCGGACAATTTTTACTTCATTTAGCAAAGTTTTCCCAATGATTTCCTTCTTTGATAACAAAGTATCTGGAATTCTTACAATGATAATGTCCCCGATCTGATCAAATGCTGAAATCAAATCTTCGCTTTCTTTTTCAGAAAGCACACTTGCAAGTGTTTTTTTTAGCATTCGAGTCAATGCTTGTAATAGAAATTTCCTGATGTTTTCTGATCTTTATCTAATCTACTTTCTAGTTTGTTTACTCGAGGTCTGAGACTCCTTTCATCTCTTCTAAATGACATGTCAAGGGATTTTAGAAACCTATTCATTGCTTCAGCCTTTCGCATTGGAGTCGTAGCTCTTCCCGCAACTCCTGACTCTCCCTCAAAAATTACTATTGAATCTGAAATCAAATCCATCAACTGCAAATCATGATCAATAATTATTGCTGATTTTCCAAAAGAACGGACAAATTTCTGAATAAATTTTGCGACTGCAATTCTGTCTTCTACATCTAAAAATGCTGATGGTTCATCTAATGCATACAAATCTACTTTTTGTAATAAACATGATGCAACTGCAACTTTTTGTAATTCCCCTCCAGAAAGATTTTTGACAGATTTGTTGTATAGTTTTTTAATTTTTAATGGTTCAAGTATTTGTTCTTCTTCCATACTTCCTTCTACAGGATTCCCATTTGCTTTATCTAACACTGATATGACTTCCACATCAATATCATTTTGAAGATATTGAGGTTTGTATGCAATCTTGATTTTTTTATTAATATTACCTGAATCTGGATTTTCAACTCCCGCAATCATTTTCATCATAGTTGTTTTTCCAAGAGCATTTGCTCCCATTATGCCTAGAACTTCGCCTTTTCTTACTTCTCCTGCTTCAATTGTTACTGAGAATGTCGGATATTTTTTTACTAATTTTGGGTATGTAACAATTGTACTTCCTTCTTCAAAAATGTCTGTAGTAGATGACGATACATCAAAAGAAAATTTCTTATCTCTAAATCTAACATTTTCATTTGGCAAGTAACCCTCAAGAAAAACGTTGATTCCAATTTTTGTAGATAGTATAGTTGAAACAATTCCATACGCCCCAGGTTCACCATATAGAACTTCGATATAATCACTAAGAAAGTCAAGTAATGTTAGATCATGTTCTACGACCATCACACTTTTTCCAATTTTTACCAAGTTCTGAATTACGCGAGCAACACCTGTTCTTTGAAAAACATCATTATATGATGATGGTTCATCAAAGAAATAAAATTCTGACTCTTTTGATGCAGCCGCAGCAACTGCAATTCTTTGTAACTCTCCTCCGCTTAATTCTTTTAAACTCTGTTCCATAGAATTTTCTAATCCTAATTCTTTGATTAATTCTCTAGAAACTCCTCTTTCATCATATTTGTCAAGAAGTTCTTTTCCTGTTCCGTCAAACGCTTGTGAGATATGATGAACCTGTTGTGGTTTTATTGATGCACGAATTTGCTTTTGTTCAATTTTTTCAAAATGTTGTTTAAGTTCAGTTCCACTATAGTGTTTTAAAATTTCATTCCACTCTGGTGGATTTTCATATCTTCCAAGATTTGGTTTTAAATTCCCTGATAAGATATTTACTACAGTACTTTTCCCCATACCGTTTCTTCCTAATAGTCCAACAACTTCACCTTTTTTTGGTGTAGGTAATTTGAATAATCTAAACGAATTTGTTCCATACTGATGTATTTTATCCGTAGCCAACTCACTTGCTAGATTTACAATGGTTATTGCATCAAAGGGGCATACTTTGACACATATTCCACATCCATTACAAATATCTTCATCTATCTGGGCTTTCTTTGATTCTTCATTTAGAACAATACATTCTGCTCCTGATTTGTTGACTGGACAGTATTTTATGCACTCCAAACCGCATTTTTTTGGTTGACATAAGTCTTGATCTAAAACGGCTACCCTGTGAGTCATGTTGTAATCCCGTATTTTCTTTGCTTTATACCTATTTTGAGCATATTTGAAATCTGGCGTTACGTTAATAGATGAGAATTTAACACTATTTTTTAAGCCGGCCATAGCGTTAGGGTGCGACCCAACCCCATTCCGAACTTGGAAGTCAAACCTGACGTCGCTGTTGTGCTACTAAAATGCGAGAGCCTTTGGGAAGCAACAGTGCTGGCATTTTCTAATTTACAATCAATCTTTTAATATCCAATTATCTGGAATGATGTGATTTCTATGACAAATTGTACCGTGTGTGGTGAATCTTTTTCAGATGATATTCGATTTTTAAATCATATGATGGAAAAACATGGTTTTAGGAATCCAAATGTAGGCATACCTGATAGAAATAGTAGAGGATACTGATTCTACAATTTTTGTAAATAATCTAAAATTAATCTTACACCAAAACCTGTTGCTCCTTTTGGGTTGTATGGTTTTTCTTTAGTTGCTGCCTGAGTCCATGCCACCCCTGCAATGTCAAAGTGGATCCACGGTGTATCGTTAACTGCATTTCTCAAAAATGCTGCAGCCGTGATAGTTCCTGCAGCTCTTCCTATGCCTACATTTTTCATATCCGCAACCTCTGACTTTATCATATCCATGTAGTCTTGATTGAGTGGAAGTTCCCAAACATCCTCACTTGTATTCTTAGATGCATCATTGATCTTCTTTGTTATCTTTTCATTGTTTGATATTATTGCTGCAACATTTGTTCCTAATGCTACAATACATGCACCTGTAAGAGTTGCAAAATCAATTATTGCCTTTGGTGAATATTGTCTCTCCCCATATGATAACGCATCAGCTAAAATCAATCTGCCTTCTGCATCCGTATTCAATATCTCTGCAGTACTTCCACCATACAATTTTATGATGTCTCCAGGTCTGTATGATTCTCCACTGGGCATATTTTCTACTGAAGGAATAATTCCTACGACATTTATTGGTAATTTTAATTCTGAAACTGCTTTCATTATTCCTAGAACTGTACACCCACCACATTTATCAAATTTCATTTCATCCATTTTATCTCCAGGTTTCAATGAAATCCCTCCTGTGTCAAATGTCACAGCTTTGCCAACTAGTACAATGGGTTTTTCATTTCTTGGTCCATTACTGTGTTCTAAAACAATTAGTTTAGGCTCATTTTTACTTCCTTGTCCTACTGCTGAAATTCCACCAAAACCTTTCTTTTTTAATTCAAATTTTGAAATTACATGGCATTTCATTTTATTCTTTTTTGAAATCATTTTTGCAAAATTTGCTAAAGTAGTTGGAGTACATTCGTTTGGAGGTAAATTTGCAATACTTTTTGCAAAAATCACGCCATCCGCAATAATTTCAGAAGTTCTAATGGCCTTTGAAATGTTATTTGATTTAGAAACAATAATGGTGAGATCTGGGTTCTTCTCTGATTTTTCTACCTTGAATTTATCAAATTTGTATAGGGCCATTTTGGATCCTTCCACAATCTGAGAAATCGACGAAATTGATTCATTAAAAAAACTTGGAGGAGAAATTATTGAAAATTCTTTCAACTTTAATTCTCGTGCTTTTTGTGCAATTTTCCCTGAAACATATCGTATGGTATCGTTCGTTATACTTTCTTTTTTTCCTAATCCTGCAAGAAGAATTCTGTTTGTATATTTGTCTCCTGGAGTTGGGATTAGGCTCAATTTTCCCAACTTTCCATCCATATCTTTTAGAGATTGATTAATTGACAACGCTGTTTTTTTATCAATTTTGGTTAATCCTAAGACTTGGTTTGAATTTTCTAAGACGAATCCACAAAGAAGTTCTGTTTTCTTTTTTATAGAACTTTCAGTACTTATTTTCATTGTAATTGATAGTTTTTTAAGTATTATTTAGATTTACTAGAAATCAATTTTTTTGCTATTAGTTAGCAAACTAGATGATCTGATAAAAACTGCCTTGACCGTTTTGCAGTCCTGTTCACAATTATCGTCAATTTTACTAGAAATAATTTTCTTTGTTCTTTTAGAAAAAAATGATTTGAATAATGGTACTAATGCTGCTCTTCCACCATACGCTCTTTTTGTATCAATAAACCAAAACATTTCCAATGCAGACTCATCTAAAATATCATCTCTTATCTTTTTTCCAAAATCTGAATAATGACCTACTATTGTAATTTTCCCTCTTGCAAAAAATTCAATAACTTTTGCAAATTTTACACACAAATAACATTGATTATCAAAAATGGCTATTGGTATGTTTTCTTTAATTTCCATATAATTAGATAATCCCGATCAAATTAAAATTTTACAGAAGTAGATTTTTATTCAATTTAAAAAGAAAACGTTCGAGATGGGCCTTAATTACTATGAAATTAAGAAAAATATTCTTAGAGCCCGAAAGTTAGTGATAAAAGCAACTGCACTTGCTGGTTCTGGACATCCTGGTGGTTCTTTCTCTATGGCAGAAATTTTAGGATGTTTATTTAACAAACATCTAAAATTTGATCCTCAAAACCCACAATGGGAAGATCGAGATCGTTTGGTTCTTTCTAAAGGTCATGCTGCACCTGGTTTGTTTTCAAATATGGCAGTTGCGGGATATTTTCCAGAATCTGAACTTGATACTCTAAGAAAATTTGGTAGTAGATTGCAGGGACATCCTGATCTAAAATGCCCTGGCGTTGAATTTTGTGGAGGTTCTTTAGGTACCGGATTATCTTACTCTATTGGAATTGCACTTGCTGCAAAACTTGATTCTAAAGACTATCGTGTTTATACAATAATTGGTGATGGCGAATCAGACGAGGGTCAAATTTGGGAGGCAGCAATGACTGCTGCAAAATACAAGGTCGACAATCTTACTGTTTTTCTTGATAGGAACTTCATTCAACAAGATTCCTATACTGAACAAGTAATGCCGTTGGATGAAAAATTAGAAGGTGATGATATTTCTGAAATGTGGAAAGATGCATCTCGTTGGAAAACAGGTGATAAATGGAGATCCTTTGGTTGGAATGTCATTGAAATTGCTGGGCATAGAGTTGAACAAATTGATGCAGCCATTACAAAAGCAAATGCAACAAAAGGAGTACCTACTATGATCATATCCAGAACAGTTAAGGGAAAATCTATAGAACATATGGAGGATAATCCTGAATGGCATGGAAAATCTCCTGACTCAGATGTGGTTCCAATAATTAATCTTGAATTGGATTCACAATTTATGATTGCTCCATCCATTATTGCGGGAGATATGACTCATCTAGAAAATGAAATTAAAAGATGTATCTCTGGCAGATCTAATTACATTCATCTTGACGTAATGGATGGCAAATTTGTTCCAAACAAAACTTTTGATCATACTAAAATTAAAGAACTAAGATCTCTAACTATAATTCCATTTGATTCACACCTGATGATCAACGAACCTGTAAAACATGTTAGGAATTACATTGATGCAGGTAGTGATATTATTACAGTTCATGCTGAAGTAACTAATGAATCAAGTTTTGGAGAAATTCATGACTTACTCAAACAAAATCAAGTTAGTGTTGGATTTGCAATAAATCCAGATACTGAATTACCTGAGTGGTCTTACAAATTCTTACCCACTATTGATCAACTTACTGTAATGTCTGTAGTGCCTGGAAAGTCTGGCCAAAAATACATTGAAGGAACACACGCAAAGATGACACGATTAAATTCTATCCTAAAAGAGCACCGTTTTTCAGGTTATATTGAGGCTGACGGTGGGGTAAATCTAGAAAATATTGGCTCCATATTTGCTGATGGCGCAAGAGTCTTTGTTGGAGGTAGTGCTCTTATTGGACAGCAAAATATTCGAACAGCTATTAGGGATTTCAGAGATGCGGTTTTAAAATCTAGGAGACGTATTTTACTTGATAAAGCTCAAGAGATTGGCGGAACCGATTTGGTAAACAAATGGATTAGTCTACATGTTGTAGGTGAAAAACAAGAACAAATTAAAAAAATTGCGCAAGAGGCAGAATACATTTGAACGAATTAATTATGACTGACATGCGTTCAGAATATTCAAAATCTCTGATTCAAGTTGGAAAAGAAAATCTAAATGTTGTTGTTTTAGGTGCAGACACATCTAATTCATTAAAAACTTCTGCTTTTGGAAAAGAATTCCCTAATAGATTTTTTAATGTAGGCATTGCTGAAGCAAATCTTGTTACAATTTCTGCCGGATTAGCTGTATCTGGAAAAATTCCGTTTGCTAGTACTTATGCAATATTTTTACCAGGAAGGGCAGTTGATCAAATTCGAAATAACATTGCATATCCTTCTCCATCAGGTAAAAAGGGCCTAAATGTAAAATTAGTTTCATCACATGGCGGTCTATCTGTTGGACCTGATGGCGGTTCTCATCAACAAATAGAAGATATTGCAATAATGAGAGTGATCCCAAATTTCAGGGTTTTTATTCCATCTGACACTGTAGCAGTTTCCAAACTAACTCGATTAATGGCAAAAGAATATGGTCCATTTTACATGAGAATGGCAAGATCTAAAACTCCATTAATTCATTCAGAATCTCAAGATTTCCAAATTGGTAAAGGTATAACCCTAAGAGATGGTTGTGACTGTACAATTGTATCTTGTGGGATCACAGTCCAAATGGCTTTAGAGGCAGCTGACTCGTTGCAACAGGAAGGCATCTCCTGTAGAGTTTTGGATATGTTTTCAATAAAACCAATTGATAATGATTTATTAGAAAAAGCTGCACGAGAAACCGGTTGTATTGTAACTACTGAAGAACACAATATTGTTGGCGGAGTGGGTTCGGCTGTTGCTGAATCTGTTTCTGAATCCTACTCCGTTCCTATAAAGAGAATTGGTGTCCAAGATATGTTTGGGGAATCTGCCAGAGATAATGAGGTTCCTTTACTCTTGGAAAAACATGGAATAACATCTTTTAATATAACAAAACAAGTCAAAGAAATTAGGAGCAAAAAATTATGAAGATTTTTCTTGATACTGCTAATCTAAATTCAATTAAAAAATTCAATGACATGGGATTGCTAGATGGAATCACCACAAATCCATCTTTAATGTCAAAGGAAGGTGGAAATCCAAAGGATGCAATGGGAGAAATTACAAAAATCATCAAGGGCGATGTGAGTTTAGAAGTTGTCAGTACTGAGTATTCTGGAATGATTGAAGAAGGTAAACGACTTCGTGAATATGGGAACAATGTTGTAGTTAAAGTTCCAATGACTCCTGATGGACTAAAAGCATGTAAATCACTTTCATCTGAAGGAATTCCTGTTAATGTTACGTTGATTTTTTCTGCAAATCAGGCTTTACTTGCAGCTAAATCTGGTGCAAAATATGTTAGTCCGTTCATTGGGAGATTAGATGATGTTGGTCAGGATGGCATGCATTTGATTAAAGAAATTAAAGAAATCTTTTCTAATTATATTTTTAAAACTCAGATTCTTGTTGCAAGCGTACGTCATCCAGTACATGTAGTAGATGCTGCAAAAATTGGGGCAGATGTAGTAACCTTGCCTCCTGCAGTGTTAGATAAGATGTTACAGCACCCATTGACAAAAATTGGTTTGGAGAACTTTCTTTCAGATTGGGAAAAACTCAAAGCTGGAAATCCTGACATTAAAATCTGACAGTAATCTAAAAAAATCTTAAAAGTGAAAAATTGAGGTTTTATTGCTTTGTACCTTTGTTTTTACTCTTTCTTGAACCAGTTCCTCTACCTGTAACTCTAGTCATTCCTTCTGTTGAAGGTCTTTCTTTTGGAACAGGGATGTCTCCTAATTTTCTTGAACCAGTTCCTCTACTTGTGTGAACCATTCTATTTGCTGCCGCTTTTTTTCTAGCTTCTTGGATTTTCCTATATTCATCTCCTGACCACTTAGAAGGAACGTCATCAACTTCAATTGTTCCTGTACCTCGTCCTGTTCGTATTCTAATTTTCCCCATAATTTAGTCTGAAACATCTCGTATTTATCTAATCTTATTTTTTTAGATTTGTAAGTATTTTTCATTATTTGTTAAATATTTACTAAAAGTTTTATAATTTTTCGAACAAAATATTGTGGCGCATAGAACATAATTTAGTTATTACAAAAAGAGTTCCAGATTTTATAATTCCAATATTTGCATTTGTAGTAATTTTGCCTAATGCTTTTTTTGGACATTTGATTTATGATACTCTATGATCAAGATATTAACAAATATTCAATTTACGTCCATCTGCAAGAAGGCTAAAATATCTATCTTGGAAATATTTTCTTTGATGTTCTTAATGTTTGATCTAATTCAAATCCTCATCAAAAAAACTATTCTACCGATCCTTCAAATGTCTCTTTTTACACACAATGTAATTCCAATGAGTTACAATACCAATATGAAAAATTCTATGTTGAACTAAAACATGAATTTAGTAATTGTGAATCAAGTTGGAAACCTATGCTCTATAGATACACTATTGATTTTGTTCGTAATAAAATTTAGTTTGCTCAAAGAAATCAATTCAATGACGATCCGTACATCTCAATTTTACCTAGTATTTCACTTGAAAATCAAATAGAATATTTCTCTTATGCTCAATTTATCTTTTTTATACTAATCAAGAATCTACACCTTACGAATATTCAATATCTGCTAATGACCAAAATTTTTGGTTTCCCGTTTACATTATACCTTCTAAAGAACGACTTACTAATTATCTAGATTCTGAACCTTTAGATTATTATCTTGATGAAGTTGCTCCGCAAATTTTCATCAAAGTTTTAGTGAGATTTGTAAACATATTGGAAAGGAATCAGGTCTTAGTGATAATCTCTGATATTTTGAATCAATCTTTAACTAAGATTAATGTAAATCTACATGAAAAAATCTAGAACGATTTAATTTTTAACTACTTATCCAGCCTAACTTTTTAAAATATACAAACATCAGAATTGCTGGAATTGCTGATGCAAGCATAATAATTATGAATGTTGTAAAAGAACCTAGAAACATCAGATTATCTCCAATTCCACCCGGTAAATTCACATTCATTCCATAAAATGTGCCAATTACCGTTGCTGGAATCGCCAATGTAAAAATAATTGTTAATACTCCTAGTACTTTATTTGTTTTTTCAGTGCTTAACACAAAGTCCGTATCTTTGTAAATTTCCATAGTTTCTCTTGATTCTTCTAATGTTTCAATTACCTTATCTATGTGATCAATTACATCATCAAAATATAGTGTAAGTTCATCAATTTCCCTGTCTGAGTATCTATCAATATTCTTTGCAATTTCTAATACAAATTTCTTTAATGGATTGGCTATTCTTCTCAACCTGTTAATTTCTCTTCTTAATAATGAAATACTTCTTGCAACCGATTTCCTTTCATCAAATACTCTATCTTCCATCTCATCTAAATTTGCAATAATTTTTCTAGATGTATGTAAAAGATCATCTACTAATACATCTATTATTTCATGAAGTAAATGCCCTGTAGACTTTCCTAAAAGCCTCTTTTTTATTTCTTGATCTGAATCACTAATGCATAATTCAACCAATTCAACTAGTGGATTTAGATCTCCTTGATGTATAGTGATTAGAAAATTTTTGCCCACAAAAATAGACAATTGACTATTTTTAGATATCCCCACTTTTTGTGAAAGCGGTGGAAAATGTAAAATTACAAAGAAATGATCATCATAACTGTCTAGTTTTGGAAGCTCAAATTTTGTCAAACAGTCTTCCACATTAAGCGTATTTAGATTGTAATCTTTTGCAATTTGTTCCATATGTTCTCTATCAGGATTCTGAAGATCTAACCAAGTAAATTTTCCACCTTGTATTTTTTCCATCTTTCTTGTATTGGTATCCTCTTTTTGTACTCTCTTTCCAGTTCGCAATTTTTTGGTGATGAATCCTTTTTTCAAGTTGAAAAACACCCATATACAACAAATTTAAAGCGATCGCCTTTATTTTTTGGAAAACCAACGTTTAATCGCAAATAAGAAATGTTTTGAAATCGAGTCCTACTTGAATGGAAGTAAATAGTTCATTCCAACCCATGTTAGCCCAATTGCTATTGCCATTGCTACCCACCATAATCTCATATTACAAATTCTACCTAGTCAATAATAAATCTACAGTCTATTTCCAGCTAAAAGATTATTACTGGATAAACAAAGTTTCTTTTTTGTGGCCTTCGTAGTACAGTGGTTAGTATAGAGGATTGTGGATCCTCGGACAGGAGTTCGATTCCCCTCGAGGGCCCTCTCAAATTAGTTTAAGATCATGAAATGCTTATGCTTCCACATTCCCCAAAAATTAGGTTCAAATTTCACCCTTTGTATTATATCCCTTATGTTCTGTAGAGGATACAGTTTGAGGATTGTTTGTGCCCATATGGAAGATTTTGTAATAAAAAACTTGTCTTTTTAAAATACAAAAGGACAAAAGACATTACTGAAAAAATTTGCTTTGATATATTTACTGAAAAAGGACAAATCCAAAGAAAAATAGAAAAAAATGTACAAACCATATGATTCTAAATGAGAAAGGAATCATGATATTTTCTACACTTGATGGAGAATATGTTCTAAATGAAATATTTTATTCGAATTATTTGATGTTCCATAATTGATGTCTTGATTATTTCCAACATTGTTGATATGGATATGATGTATTCATAGAAAGTAAATTAAAAGAATAATTTATTATGTTTTTAATTTGCAATTATTAAGAAATTCTATGAATGGTGTTGGTGATAATTGTTTTACTGGATATTAACAGACCAGTTGATGTCTTGTGATCAACACGATTCAGAATTCTGTGATAGTTGTATCAAAAACCATACACATTGATGATTGAATTGTGTTCGTACAAGATTTAACATAAAAATTGGGACAATGTTTTCTAATTAATCTTTGATTTTTATTACCATTTTTTAAATTTTTTGTCATTGACAGATGATAAACTCTCTAATCTTTCAATTCGTGATATTGTTTTAAAAGGAACAATAATTGCTTTGATTGTTGCTATTCCTTCACTTTCTACTTTTGTTCTAGTGTGGGTTATTCTTGATGATTTATTATTGGGAGTAATATCTGGTGCTTTTGTTCATTTCATTGCTATGGGATTCTCTTTAAAAATTTCTAAGAAACTATTAGTTAAAAAATAGATCATTTATTTCATCCTTCTATATTTTCAAAATAATGGATCTCTCAAAAATTGAACATGATTTAATCTCTGAAATTAAATTACAACCTGTTCAAGCCAAAGTCTATTTATTAATTACATGTTATGGAAAAATGTCTGTAGCAAAAATTGCTGAAAAACTAAACATATCTGAAGAAGAGGCTCAAAAAGCATCTAATGATTTAATGACTCTAGGATCTTTAATTGATATAACTGAGAGTGAATTTGAGGCAATGCATCCACGGTTTACCGCAGTTAATATGTATAGAAGAATGTGCGAGCGAGAAAATATGGTCTTTGGACGAAATAAAATTGTTGATAATATAGGGGGAATTTTAGAAAAGCCTTATGATGATGCAAGAACTAAATAATGCTAATGATGGATGACCGACATTGAGTATTGACACTGAAACTTGTAAACATCAGCCAGTTTACTTTGGAATAGTAAACATCAACGTAGATGAAAGAACTATTGGCTCTGTTGATGTTTGGAGATGTGGTGTTTGCAAGAAAAGATTTTGTGAAGAAAAACAATTGGGCATTGAAGAAATTGCTGATTTGGTGGGGATGCCAAAAATTGACCCTGATGCAAAATGGGCAGTAACAGTATGCAAATTACAACAAGGAAAATACAGATGGAAATTAGTGAGACTAAAAGAAAATGGTGAAATAAAGCATGAATGCTTAGATGAGAAAGTTGTTCCACTTAAAATAAATAATTTCAAAATTGAAGATGATAAGCATTGGAGTTTTTTAATTGATGATAATATTAACAAGGCAGTAGAAATTTAATTTCTAAGATGGACCTTAAAGTTCACATTAATAACGTTCATGGAAGCCAGATGGCTGCAAAAATTACTGGAAACTTTACTGTCGATGATAATGAATTTCGTTTTACTGCTATTGCGTTTGGCAGGATAGGCGGTCAAAACATTGGTGCAAAAATTTCAAAAAACACTGAAAAAGAATTAGAAAAACTAGGATATGATGTTGAAAATGTAATTCTTTTGCTTCAAAAGAATTTACTTCAAGGCGATCTCACCCTCCCAGAGGGCCTTAAAAAAGACTCATTTGTTGATGACTAAAATTCTGCTTCTTCTAATGCCCTGGCACAGGAACAACTTCTAGTTTTAGGAATTTGATCAATTAATTCTGTTAATACTCTCTTTGTTTTCTCTACATTTTTTGATAATGTCTCTAAAACTTCTTTGGCAGTTACAGGTTTTTCAGCCCATACATCATAATCTGTTACAGTTGAAATTGATGCATAACATATCTGTGCTTCGCGTGCTAGCTGGCATTCTGGAACTAGTGTCATTCCAATAATATCAGCTCCAGTGGTTCTGTAGAATTTTGATTCTGCTTTGGTTGAAAATCGAGGGCCTTCAATGCATACATAAGTACAATCTCTGTGCATTTTCAAATCTTGATTTTCTGTAACCTTAAGAATTGATGATTGCAATTCTGGACAAAAGGGATCTGCAACAGAAATATGAATTACTCTTCCTTCCTCTGAAAATGAACCCTTTCTAGATTTTGTAAAATCTAGGAATTGTGATGGCAATGCAAAATGCCCTGGTTCTAATTCCTCTTTGAGACTTCCAACTGCAGATGGTGCAATGATTCTTGTTATTCCTAATTCCTTGAATGCCCAAATATTTGCTTTGAAATTTATCATATGTGGAGGAATTGTATGTTTTTTTCCATGTCTTGGTAGAAAGGCAATCTTCCTTCCATTAAAAATTCCAACAGTGATAGTATCTGAAGGTTTTCCATAAGGTGTATCTATCTCAATCTCTTGTGCATTCTCGAGTAATCCTGAATTATAGATTCCGGTTCCACCAAAAATTCCAATTTCTACATCTTTTTCCATTAGTACTTCACCAGTGATTTACAATTATAATTGCTAATCCCTTTCATTCCATTCAATTCTGTTAATTCTATGATGAATGCAAAACCTGTAATTTCACCTCCTACTTTTTCAATTAATTTTGCCGATGCTTTTGCTGTGCCTCCTGTAGCAAGCAAATCATCACAGATCAGCACTCTTTGTCCTTTTTCAATAATATCCTTTTGAATTTCAATGGTATCTTTTCCATATTCAATAGTATATGCCATTTTTACAGTCTTTCCAGGTAATTTTCCTGCCTTTCTAATCATCATCATTCCTTTGTTATATCTAGAAGCTAAAATGCATGCAAGAATGAATCCACGCGATTCAATTCCTGCAAATACATCAATATCTTTAGTGTGAAAATACTTTGAAAACTCATCTGCAATTTCAGATAATGCTGATGGATCCTTCAAAATTGGACTAAAATCTCTAAATAAAATTCCTTTTTTAGGGAAATTTGGATATTCTGCTATCTTGTCTTTTAAATCCATGATGTCTATTTTCTTGGGTGAAATAAAATTGTTTGATACTATTTAATCTCAAAAGTTGTTTCAGCAGAATTATATGCATCTTCTACTTTTATTGTATACGTTCCAGGCTCTGTATCTTTAGGTATTATCCATGGTTGTTTAATCTCCCCTGATTTTGATGCTGGAAAAGATAATGTTTCTATTACTTTATTATTTTCTCCAATAATTTCTAGTTCTACTGTTTGTTGAGCACCTATAACAGAAATGTTCATTGTCTTTCCATATCCAGCAATATCTTCTCCTTCTGTAACACTAACAACCATTCCCTCTATTACAAGTGAATGAACTTCAAAATCTACTGTGTCAAAATTTGAACCGCTTGCTGCCTTTATTGTCCATGTTCCTGACATGCCATCTGATGGAATCCTAAATGATCCCTCTGAAATTTTTCCATTTTTATCTGAAAATGTTTCTTTTACCTTTATCTCCTTTCCATCTGGATTACTCAAAGTAATGGTCAGAAGAACATTGGGTGATGTCTCTCCTAACACCAAAACTGGATCTCCTGTAAGATAACTTATTTTTGTAGTGTTAATATCAATTTCACCCGAGCCTATTTGTAAACCAACTGTGAAAGTTTTTTCACTTTGTTCTCCTCCTTTACTAATAACTGCAGTATACACCCCTGTTCCATACCCTTTCAAATCAAGAGTGACAGACCCCCTTCCATCAGGACCTAATTTGATAGATTGTGATTCTCCTTTTGGTTTATCTGAAGGATCAATGATTAACAAATTAACTATTTCTGATGCCTTTCCTGTTAATGTTATAATTGCATTATCTGTTGATTTGTAATTCAATTTGTCAAATTCTAAGTTAACTGGAATTGTTGGTAACTGTCCTAATCCTACAAAAATTAATTCTTTAATTTTTTCTTGTGTTGCAATTAATGTGTATGTTCCTTCTGTAGTACTTTGAATAGTTGGAAATTCAAATTTTACACTTCCCGATTCATCAATCTCGATAATATCTGAAAATATTTCTGTTCCTAAAGGATCTTCTACTACTAATTCAATTGGCTTGTTTGGTATTGCTGTTCCATTAAATTTGACAGTTTCACCTGGTTCAAATTTCAAATTGGTGGGTGTGATGATGATTATTTTGTCTGATTCAATTGTCCAACTAATTGTTTTTTCTTGTTTTCCATCTGAAATAACCCCAGTATATTTGCCAAAGGGCCTGTCTAATGGAACAACAAGTGGTTCTAACTCCCAATTACCTTTATTATCAATTTCTGTTGTCCTGGTCCTAATTACTTCTCCATCTGGTGCAGTAATCGTTATTGAAATTCCTTTACCTGGAGTACCTGTTCCAAAAACTTCTAGCAATTCACCTCTATGTACAATGTTTGGAATGCCTTGTACGGTAAGTTTGATATTTTCTGATGTTGGAATTCTGTTTGACATATCGCCAATTCTAAGACTGAGTTTTTTTTCTTCACCTTCTTTATCCTTTATAATGAAATCTGCTCTATCCGCCTTTTGTTCATTTGGGATTTTCATTGTAGTCATAAAATGTCCATCCTTGTCTGTTACAAAATTTCCAATCTTTTTTGAATCGATGTAAAAATCAAATTCTTGTGATGCTCCAAATTTATCTCCTGTTACTCTAATTGAAGAACCCACGTTAGGTTTTTCTGGAACTATTCTAAATGTTGATTCTGCAGAAATATTCTCACCTGTATTTTCTTTAACTTGAATGTTGTCTGGATTTTGAATTACTTTTGGTAATTCTTTTGGTAAAACTTTTCCTGTATCAATTTGTTTGTCTTTACTATCTAATGCTTTCCAATTAATTCCTGTACTTACTTTATCTGTTTTAACACCAAATTTCACCGATTCACCTTTTTTGATCGGCTCTGACGATGTGAACACAATTACTCCTTGCGGTGTTTTCTCTCCTACCCAATCTTTTTCAGTTTTAAAAGATTTGAAACTAAAATCACTTCCTACCCAAATCCTAAGAGTATTGATATCTTCCTCTTGAAGATTTGTTAATTCAATAATTGTTGTCTCTTCTAGAGCAATACTTGTTATATCAATTCCCTCTGCATAAGATGGAATTATTGTAAATGCAATTGAAAGTAATATTGTGATTGAAAGGATGATTCCTCTAATTGAAGATTTGTACATGTTCCCCAAATTACCCATCTCTCTCTTAAACCTTAAAGATTTTTTCCTACTTTACTATTTTTTAATTTAGTATCTTTCATAAGCAAACTTCTTAAATCTTAAGCCTTGGCCTTTTGAAATTTACTTGGGTCGGGTTTAGCAGCTATGTTTTGATATTGTCTTATTCTTTCAGCAATTAATCTATATAATGATCTAAATTGATCCTTAGTTTTATCTGTAAGAAAACTAGTGTCTTCAAGCGCAATTTTTTCACATATGTATCTGGTAATCTCTTCATTGTCAAATTCTCCCCAATCCTCTTCTCTATGGTCTTGCCATATTTTTTTCAATTTTTCTAACACTCCTCTTCCTTCTTTTGGTGCAACTTCTTCAGGTGTAAGATTTGAAAATCCTTCACGTCTTAATTTTATTTCATAAGTCTGATTTACTGGATGCAAATAGTCCTCAAGTGCAATATAGTCTTCAATTGATTCTAGTTTCTTTCCTTCTTTTTCAAAGAAAATAGTTTGAATAGCTGAAAATTCATTTGATACTAACTGGGCAGAAATTTGCTTTGATTCTTCAGAATTATCTAATAATACAAATGTTCTATATCCATGATTTCTGTAAAAAATTGCTAGCGGCAAAACAGAATTTTTGTTATAAGCTGCGACAACATTGAGAGGATTCATTGAAATATTTGGATCCTGCAAGAATTTATCAAAAGCATTAAGATACATTGCATCTGACATCGTTTCCACAATAATTACTGGTCTGGAGTTTGTTCCAATTTCTCTATCAACAATAGATTCAACTTGTCCTCTAGACAATCCATACAAAATCGGTGTTAATGTTTTATCGTCTGCATTCCAATAATCATAAAAGATTCTACTGAGATGCTTCCTTTTGTCTAATTCTACAACTAGCAAGTTGCCTGGTGTGTAATCAAATATCATAAATGGAGAATGTGTTGCATACAAAACTTGGTTTGATCCAGCTAAATTTTTCAACAAGTCTGAAATTCCCATTTGTTGAGTTGGATGAAGATTTCTTGCAGGTTCATCTAAAAGTAATATTGCTTCTTTTAATTCTGCTCTCTGTGTTTCAGCTGCAAAGTTTACAATAAATGAAAATGTCCATTTGAATCCCTCTGCCCTTCTATTTAATAATCCTGTGTTTGTTATTGTTCCATCTTTGTGAACATCTGAAATTACCACACTCATGATATTGCCTGGATTGTATCTCAAATCTACATGGATAGGATCTCCTTTCCATGCTGGATTTAGTTTATTGGTTAATCTGTTACTTGCAGCATTTAGAAGTTTAATGCATTTGGAAGGGCTCTCTTTTACTTCATCTAGTTCTTTCATATTGAGTTCTGCAAGATAAAACAGATTTCTTACAGTCTCTGCTTTATCAAATTCTTCAATATATTCAATTGAATCTGCTCTTTCTCCTCTCTCTTCTCTGAGAAATTCATTAAGATTGATGTTGCCATAGATTTTTTTATAATCTGAAAAGTAAACAAATCTCGGATGTAAATCCGATGAAATAAAGTTCTCTAAGGCTGTTTTTATGCTTTCACCGCTTAGCAAATTTGAAAATTGGTTCTCCGGATTTTCATAGATTTTTTCCCACTCTTCGATAACTTTTGGTTCCTGAATTGCAATTACGTGAAACTGATTACTAAATTCTGCCATTCCTCTATCAAAAGTCTCTTGATTCTTTGGAACTGGTCCTTCAAAGAATTTTGTATCAATTTGTATTCTAAGATGATTTGGAATAGTATCTAAAAATCCTAGAATCTGATTTGAGAAATTTTCCCATGAATTGATTCCTTGACTTTCATCTTCACTAAGTTCAATGTCTTCAAATTCATATTGAACTTTTGGTCTTCTATTTGTTCTAATTAATTTAATTTTTTTAATTTCTGGTAAACTTGGGAATTTTTCTTTTATTAACTCTCTTTCATGCTGATTAAGATCAAATTCTCCTTCTGCTAATCTGATCTCTTCTTTTAACTCTTCATTCATTTCATCACAAAGATCTAACTCTGAAACTATTTCATCTCTATTTAACAAGGTTAATGCTTGAAGAATCGTGGTTTTACCACTTTCATTCCTACCAACAAAAGCTGCTAGATCTCCAACTGTTATCTCTCCAGAATCATGAATACAACGATATGCCTTAACTCTGAATTTTCTTAGTCGCATCTAGCGATATTTAGTCAGCTACGATTTAACTTATTCGTCAAATTGATCTGAAGTTTCATATTTTGCTAAATAGATATAAGGGAATTATAGGTGTTTAAAACAAAATGGTGTCTAAAAGAATTTTTGTAGTATTTGTATTGCCTATGATCTTTTCAATAGTGTTTGGTTCTGCTGTAATGAATGATATCTTACAAAAACCTGACAGAGAACTAAACATGTGGCCGATGTCTTACTCAGAAGGATTTTCGACTAATAAATCTCCGATTGAAATCATTGGTCTTTCTAAACAATATTCTACTATAGTGCCTGTAGAAATCCAAATTAAAATTAACGACTCTTCTTTTGATTGTGGCGATCTATATGTCACAATTTACTCATCTGTAAGTGATGTGATTACTCAGGGTGGCTTTTTTGAGCAATGCTTTGAAAAAGGAAATTCAATGATTCCTGTTGATGATAAATTCTCCAAAGTAATTGACACCCCAGGCTCATATAAAATAGTAGCAGAAATGGTCTCAAAACAATTACAAAGTATTTCGATAACGGAAACATTTACTGTTAAATAGGCATGAATTTTTCTATGATAAATAAGAACTTGAATTTAAAAAATAAGGTGATTTAATGGCAAAGAAAAAAGATACACTGATTGATGAATCTGCAAAAATAAAGGCGGAACTTGATGAATTAAAAAAGAAAAAGAAAGTTCTAGATTCATCTCCAAAGAAAAAAGCTGAACCAAAGCCAGTAAAGAAAAAAGCTGAACCAAAGCCGGCAAAGAAAAAAGCTGAACCAAAGCCAGCAAAGAAAAAAGCTGAACCAAAGCCAGCAAAGAAAAAAGCTGAACCAAAGCCAGTAAAAGAGAAAAAATTAACTAAAAAAGAATTAGAAGAAGCTAAGAAAGAGGCTGAAAAAACATTAGAAGAAGAATTAGAAGAACAACTCTCTGATGAAGAAATTGAGAATTTCCAAATTGAAAAAGTGGACATGGAAAGACTAACAAACAAAGTTTGTGATATTTTAGCAGAACGTGAATCTGATGGAATGTTTCAAAGTGAACTTTGGAAAAAACTTAAACTTACAAGTCGTGATGGTTCTCGTTTAGCATTAAAACTTGAAAGAATGGGAACTATTACTAGAGAAAAACTTCTAGAGAAAGGACGTTGGACTTACAAATTAATTCTAAAGAAAACCCCCATTAGTACTCAATCAATTGAAAATGCTCCATGCTTGGTTTGTCCTGTTGAACAAAAGTGTTCACTAGAAGGTGAAATTAGTCCTAGAAATTGTCAATTCATTGAAGATTGGGTTATTGCTGAGATGAAAAAACCCGCGAAGGCCAAATGAAATTAATCGATGCTCGCAAAGATCATTATCGCCGATTAGCTCATGAACAAGGTTATCGTAGCAGAGCTGCTTTCAAACTACAAGAGTTAAACAAATCTTATCGTATTATCGGTCCTGGATTTTATGTACTTGATCTTGGTTGTGCACCCGGTGGCTGGACTCAAATGGCTGTAAAATTAGCGGGAAATCAAGGCAAAGTAATGGGTGTTGATTTATCTTATGTTGAAGAGATCCCAGGCGCTCACATTATCCGAGAAAATATTGAAAATGAACATGTAATTGATGAGGTTATGACCTATTTTGGACGTAAAGTTAATGCAGTAATTTGTGATCTTTCTCCTCAAGTTAGTGGAAATTGGTCAGTTGATCACGCTAAGCAAATTTCATTAAATTATGATTGCACCAAAATAATGGACAAAGTTTTAGCAAACAAAGGCAATGCTGTATTCAAAGTTTTTGATGGCGAATACTCTATGGAATTCAGAGACTATGTTAAAAAAAAATTTGCTAGAATAAATCTTACAAAACCTAGTGCAAGTAGAAAACAAAGTAGTGAATTATATCTTGTTTGTTTAGGTTTTATTGGATAGTCTGAAATATTTCAATTATTTCATTCATGTTTGCGTTTGTTCTAAATCCTGTTGGATTAAATGATGTAATGCTTGCTAGAAAATTATTTTTTTGTAAATTTAATATTGCATTTTCAAGTTTAGGCGGTGAAGATTTCATTTTTGATGCAATCTCATCTAACGTAAAATAAGTTCCTGGCATTTCTGATTCTGCAAGACATTTGACAAGTATCTTTCCACAAATCTTGTCTACTTGTAAATTAGGAATTTCTAGAATCATATTTTGAATAAATTCTCTATCAAAAATTTTGCCTATCCATAGAGGCCCTGCCATACTAATTTTCTGATTGCATAAATTGCATTCTTGTTCTTGCTCTAATGATATTTTTCTATGGCCACAATTTTTACAATGTATGATATATCCTATGTTTTCTTCTTGATCTGGTCTGTTTAGAACTTTAACATAAGTTCTATAGTAATGCATTTCACTTTCAACAAATAATGGGATAAATTTTACGCCTAATCTTCCAGCAACTCCTCTAAGACAACCTAGGATTAATCTGATTGCTAATTCATTTCCGTACTCTGTTCTTACTGGAATTCCACCGTATTTGCGCTTACATGCACTCTGAAAGAGTCCATTTAGAACTTGAAGATCTGTTGCAGCCGTAGATAAAATTCCTCCATGCATGGTTGCTCTAATCCCACAATCAAAAAATGCCGCAGGCGATCCAAAGGGGTCTATATCTATGATTGAGCCTCTTTCGCCTTTTTTTGAATATTTGCTCAGAAATCTACAAACTTCTTTTTCAGAAAACTCAATATTTTTTAAATTATTTAGATTGGATGATTGCTGTGCCATTTTTAGAGCACTTGGGTTTAGATCATTGATCACTACCTTTTCCATTTTTAACTCATTTCCAACTCTTAATCCTCTTGCTCCAATTCCTGATAACCCCTCCAAAAAAATTTTTGGGCCTTTAAAATTTTTCAAGAAAGCAGCATATGCAATTATTGAAAAATCTCTATTCAATTTTGCTTTTGGATTAAAGAATGCAGGTTTTTTTGGTGGGACTTTTTCTGTCAGAGATTTTTTTGGCACCAGCAATTTTGTTTTACCTTCAATAATTTCTTGAAAAGAATCATTTGGAAATTTCAATTAACTTTCAATTTTTTTTAAACGTATAACGGTTTAATACTTGTGTTTTGCGACAACATTCATGCAAATTTGTGGAATTGATGATGCGGGACGTGGCTCTATGCTAGGCCCAATCGTAATTGCTGGAATTTTATTAGATAAAAAAAATTTACGAAAACTATCTTCTTTGGGAGTAAAAGATTCAAAAAAACTTTCACCAAAACTTCGAGAGCAATTTTATAAAAAAATCATTGAAATTTCAGATGATTATTACATTGCAAAAATTTCTCCTAGATTAATTGATGCTAATGTAAAGAAACATTGTTTGAACGGTTTAGAAGCAAAATACATGGCAAAAGTAGTTTCAAAATTAAATGCTAATATCTCATATGTTGATTCATGTGATGTAAATCCTAATAGATTTGGAAGAGAAATTTCTAGGCAATCTGGTAATCATAAAATTAGATCATACCACCATGCAGATAGTAGATTTGTAATAGTATCTGCAGCATCAATTCTTGCTAAAGTTACACGAGATAAAGCAATTGCAAAGTTAAGACAAAATCATGATTTAGGTAGTGGTTATCCATCAGACACTGTTACTGTAAAATTTGTGATAAAATATTATGAGATCAATCATGTTCTGCCTAATTTCGTACGTAAAAGTTGGAAACCTGTTCAAAAAATCATGGGAAATAATTAGTTTTTATATTTTGCAATTATCATTGCATGGTCTTTATCGTATGGATGCAAATCGATAGATTGTAAAACATCAAAATTTGTTTTTAGCTTATCTGTTTCTTCTTCAATGACTCTCCTTGGTGATTTTGTAACATCAATACTACGTGTTTTAATTACTAAAAAGAAATAACCTTCTTTTTTAAGATACATTTCACAATTATCCAAAGCAATTTGTGTTTGATCTGGTTGTGCTATGTCCACGTATACAATGTCCACTTTTCCAAAGACTGAAAAGTATTCTTTTGGTTTTCTTGCATCTTGCAATATTGGAATTATGTTTGATCTGTATGATGCAACTCTATCAAGAAAATCTCTTGCTACTCTACTGGCATGTTCAACACCAAAAACTATTCCACTTGGACCAACAATGTCTGAAATGTGGCTAACAGTAGTTCCAGTTGATGCTCCTAAATACAATACTTTACTTTTATTTTCAAATGGGAAATATTCCAGCTCATTCATAATAGCTGCTGCTAATTTACTTCTAAAAGCATCCCATAATCTGTATTCTATTCCTTTTTTGATAATTAATTTTTCTTTATACACTTGATTTCCAGGAACTAGATTTTCAGTAGCTAATTTTTTCTCGCCTTCTGATTTTATCCAAAAATATGATTGATTATCTTCTTCCAAACTTCTTTCTCTTTTTATTTGAATCTGGTCTTTCATATTTTGAATCTCTCTCTTCTCGTCTTGGAGTGTCTCTAAAGTTTCCGCCTTCTCTTCTTCTATCTCCGCCTTCTCTTCTTCTATCTCCGCCTTCTCTTCTTCTATCTCCGCCTTCTCTTCTTCTATCTCCGCCTTCTCTTCTTCTTTCTCCG
>Ga0224507_10000173_pt1 | contig 24935 bp, 31 predicted proteins | sample SF_Jan12_sed_USG_3_FD_170159 | JGI IMG/M metagenome (GOLD analysis project Ga0224507, IMG submission 170159) | Sediment microbial communities from San Francisco Bay, California, United States - SF_Jan12_sed_USGS_13 | ecosystem: Environmental > Aquatic > Marine > Sediment | place: USA... | reverse complement strand
TCTGTGATGATAAAATCAATGTTGAAACCACAAACAGGATTAGTAGTAAATTTTTCACTATTCTGATTTGTTGTTACAGTATTTTACTTTTGAGTAGAAAAACAGTATGGGATTTTAGTACGTTAATTGATCAGAATCAGGCTGATCAGATTTTTAGCTAATTCAGGTCAATGAAAATTCAGATTTGCGATTATCTGTATTTTCTGTAATCTACAGATATGATCAAACAGTTTTTTGGATTTGTTTGGGATTTGATTGCTGGAAACTAGATTCCAATGTCAGATTCCACCCCAACAAAAATCTGGTTAATTCCAGGGATTCATTTACGCATCAGACATTTTTTGGTCAAAAATGTCGTAAAGATACGTTACATCCATAGAGAACATTCACCAACCTAAATCTTAGATTTGTTATTTTACATCATGACCAAAGTGCTAATCCCAACGCTTCTGCTGTCTTTTCTATCAGTAGTGATGGTTTTCGGTTCGGTTTCTCCCGCCTTTGCAGATTCAGATGGTGACAAGCCCTACAAAAGAAGTTGGGTTGTACCAATTGGTGTTGCTGAAGGAACGATAGAAATTTCTGAGGAAACTAACATTGACGATGTCAGAGACAGTGCCATATCTGAAGAACAAGCAAGACAAGGATATGATAATGTTGACAAGGCAAAACTCAAAAAAGCTGTAAATGATTCAGGTCAGTATTTCCTCATATGGAAACTAGTTGACTATACAGAATCCGATACAAAGACAACGTACATCATTGATGCAGGAACCGGAGAGCAACTGACCGAGCCAATGACCAAAGAGGGAGATTCATGCGGTGACAAAGAAAAAAAGTTGCAGACCACCAGAACTTCTGGAGATAACGCATAGACCTTTTTCTTGACGAATCAAAATGAATAAACTAGACATTCTATTTTATGCAGCGGCAGCAACTACTGCAATTGCAGGAATCATTCACATAGTATTGGGGATTCCCTCAAATAATCCAAACAGCCAGATACTGTTTGTCGTGGGTGGAATCGTACAGATCTTTTGGGTGGTTCCAATGGTTAGAAAATTGGGAACCCCATGGTATTTTGCCGGATTGGGAGGAACAGTAGTCTTCATCATGATTTGGGTGATCACTCGAATCCCTGAGAATTTCATCACAGGACGTGGTGGCAGGATAAGTGACAACGGAATACTGACTGAAGTGTTTCAGATAGCATTTGTTGCATCGGTGATTGCCATCCTTGTCTTGGAAAAGAGAATGCTAGTCAAGAACTAACTTTTTTTGATACTCGTTGAATCTTTTGTTATACGGGGGTATCAAAAACTTGCCTTAAACTATAACCCCATACATGTTGTGCTGGGGATATAGTTAAGGCATTGATTAATTCACCCACGTGGAACTGTAAAATATTTGAAAACAGGATTATTTTTTGTAGGCAAAAACACGATATATGACATCAGAATTACTTGAGGTGTATGTCCAATCCTTCACATTCTTTGTAATGTCTGCAAACACTTCCTGCACGTTTGGATGCAGTCTGTCAAACACATCTTTTCCCACTACAATCTGGTTTGGCTGTGCTAGTCCCTGAATCTTTGCTGCCATGTTCATGGGGGGACCTATCAGATCAACCAATGAATTCTTTTCATCTGAACCGTACTGGACTACGGTGTTTGCACCAAAGTCAATTCCGATTTTTATCTCAAGTTCGGGCAGTTCAGCGTCTTCTTTGCTTAGAGTTTTGTTTATTCCGTCTTGCACTACCATCAGCATTGATTCAGCGCATCCTACTGCGTCATCGGCTGCCTGCAACGAACTTCCCTTTCCTACAAAATATCCTATTACGGCATCGCCTGAAAACTTTAGCACAAAGCCTCCGCACTGACTTATAACATAGGACATCTCCTGCACAAAGGAGCTTATCACCACAGAGAGTTTTTCAGGTGGTAATCTGAGGCTCAGTTTGGTTGAGCCGACAAGATCAACGTAAATGACAGCCATTTCAACTTGTTCAAACACATGCTTTCTGAGAAAACCCTCGGAGGCATCAACAATTCTCGAGTACTTGTAGCCTTCTTTTATGGAATCACGTATACGGCTCTGTACATTTCTTATCAGTGTCTCTGAATCCACCGTCTTGCTATCCGTTTTACTCAAAAGCATATCAATAATGTTGTTTGAGCTATTTCCTTTTTCTTGACTTGATGACATATTCTATACTAAGGAAAGCAGCAATTTCTATTTTAATTGTGTTATGGAAGATTCAAAGAACTGAATTTGCGTTAATCATTCATTGTTTGTAATGTTTCCCAACAAAACACATACGAGGAAACCTAAGAAAGTTAATTTTGCAAGTTACACATTGATATTACATTCAATCTAAATCCAAGAATATCTTGTTTGGCTTTGAGTGCAGGAACGTGCTAAAAATTCCATTTCGTACAGTATGTTGTTTTGAATTAAGATTTTCTTTAATATCCAATTCTGGTTGAGGGGAACTTTTCAAGAGATCAGTTACTATCCTGTTCTGATCATTGTGAAATCAAACTTAAACCGCAATTTGTATGAAACAACCATGATTCATCTTTTAATGCATATTTTTTATTTATTTTGAAGTTTTAGATTGAATTTTTGTTTGTAAGCTTTACTTCTTGGTTTTGTTCTTAGTATCATTCCGCAACAGGGGCAATGTCGACCATCCCAAGAAATGAAAATACCACACTCATTGCATCGTTTTTGTCCGTTAGCATATCTGTCAGTATGCAAAAACCATTTGGCTTTGAATCGCCCACAAATTCCTCTACACATTACAATCTCCCTGCAATTGCCCCTTCATTTTTTCTAATGGCTTCATAATACTTTTCTTTGTATTTTCCATTTCTTGGTTTTGATCGTAATCTGTAACCGCAGCAAGGACAAAAAATTCCTTTCCATTGCATAAATACGGCGCAAAGATTGCATCGTTTTTGTCCTGCACTGTATCTTCCAGTACCGTTTGGTTTTACCCTTTTGTATCTATTACAAATCCCATTACACGAAGTTACCATCAAATCCCTCCAATATTTTGAAGCTTTAAAAAATTACTTGTAGTCAAGACATAAACTGTTTTAGTCTTGGACAAATTCTAGAAAGAACCTTCCACAAAAAAATTCAAAACTAAACTCATTGATAAAGATGTCCTGGTTTCTATCTGTCATTGGCTACCACTATTTGGAAAATATTGCCAAAAATAATTCCAATATCTAACTCTTGTACATAATTGGGATTTTTCTAGATACACTTGCTACCCGCCGGTCAATGTAGAAGGAATTAACTTGATAAACCACTTGGAGGTTTTTGAAACATTTTATCCTCACTTCTAATGTTAAAATCAAAAAAACTATTACGTAGTTACGGTTCCACACATGATTCTATTTATGATAGGTTCATCTGTTTGGAACAGCAAATTAAGTCACAATCCTCTTCATCACAAGGTTTTGTAACTTTGAGTTCAAGACCACATTCTGAGCAAGTATATGCTTGGCCCTCAGCCATATTTCCCATAGAATACCTTAGATGGGATTGTTATTATAATTTTAGTGCGTTGGAATAAATTCGATAAAAAACCAAATAAACCTAATTCATATGAATTTGAAATTGTTTTCGAGACCAGATGTGACCCTAGTCTAGTCCATACGGGAAGAATTTCTTGAAGTATCACATAGCTAATGGGACTAAGAGATTTCAATACTGGGGTGGTTTTGTGAAATTAGTTAGATGCCACCACTTTTGATTATAAAGAAAATCTAAATTTTCCTAAAAATCAGTTAATACAAAGTTTACAAAAACCTGTTAGAGTCTTGAACTAAAACATCAAGACCGTCTGACGGCCTAAAATAATTTCCAAAAATGATTCAAGCCTTTGAAGATTCTGACCTTGATTTGAAATTATTTTTTGGGGGGCAGGATAATAATTCATGATTAATCATTTTTTGCAATGTCTTGGTTTTGATCAAGTTAAAATTATTTAAGATCTGATTGCATTTGCGATTAATTCATTGTCAATAAATTTAATTTTTTGAGCAGCAACCTTTACTTCTTCAGGGGTGATAGATTTCTCCAAAGTAAGATAAATTGTAATCATTGGCAAGTATAGAATCATTTGCTGCATTTTCTCTCTAGTAATATGAACATAATCTGTTTTCCCATAGGCATCATCAAAGTGTTCTCTGGTATCTCGTCTTAGATTAAGCTGCTTGTAAAACTTTATTCTGTCAGGATCAGGTTCCATTGGTTTTGATGCAGCTGAAGATTGGTCAAGTAAGACATTTCCCTCCAAATCTATTAGACCTTGATGAACAATTTTTGGATCAGCTTTGAAAACCTCTGATGCTAATTGTTCAATTTCTTTGGATCCCAACACTCTTGATTTTAGCTAATTTTATAAAAACTTAGTCACAATCGTAATGACGCAATCTAGTTATTGATAATGTAACAATTAGAGTGTCATCTTTTGACAATGACATTTGTTAGTAACAAATGGTTTATCCATAGATCACCTTTTTCTATGATAATAACGTGTTGAATTTTTGGGGATTTTCAGTAACATTGTCACACTCAAAAACAGTATACGTCATGACTAAATGGCACCTAAATAGGCTTAAAAAAGCAGGTTTTGCTAGCTGCTCAAAATGCCAATGTAATTTTAATTCAGATGATATTATTGCCACATCCACATCAAAACGGTATTGCTATGAGTGCGCAACTCAAATAAATCTGGTAACTGGAAAAATAACAAAAGATCTATGCAATGATAAATTTCTTTCAGACGTAACAAACGATATAGATTCTATTGGAAAAAAATTAGAAATTAACAAACACATATGTAAATTGGCAATACTTTTGGTAAATACAGCAATTACCAAAAAACATTATGTTTCAAAAAACAAGATTGGTCTTGCATGTGCTGCAATTTATCTTGCATGTCATATTGAAAATCAATTTATTCTGGATAGTGCTTTTCCTGTATCGGCAAAGATTTTACAAATGAATACGAGTTCATTGCAAAAGAAACTAGCAAACGCAGACATTTTCACATTATCCAAAACTGTTCATGAATTGGTACCTTTGAATTGATTGGGTATTTTTTGAAACAAAATTTCTACGAGGTGTATCAATAATGAGCAATACTTGTAATAATATCTGTCATAGATACAGAGCAAAAAAACCAAATGATGTTGGACGATATTTGTCTGGTCAAAAAAGATGCAACCCTTGTGGAATTTATATTAATTGGAATGGTATGTGGTGTCCTTGTTGTAATTACAAATTACGAACCAAACCGCGCAGTTCAAAGTATAAGGAAAAATATCTAAAAGCAATATCTGAAAAAAAGGAGATTCTTGCCAATGGTTTGTAAGGGAATTTGTCATAGGTACAAGGCAAAATGGACTGCACAGAAAGAACGTTATGCAAATGGACAAAAACGATGTAATGTTTGTGAAATTTTTGTGAGATGGGACGGAGTTTTCTGCCCTTGTTGTAAAATGTTGTTAAGAACAAGACCCAGATCAGTCAAAGGAAAAATCTATGCACGAATAAGATGACAAGTTATGGTTCATTAAATAAAGTAGGAATTTTAAATTTCTTTTAATGAATATTATCAAATCTTTTAACGCAAAAGATAATGCTGTATTAGAACAAACGTTAGAAAATTATGAAAAACTTGTTAGGGTGATTATTGAAAAGATCCCAAAAAAAGACTAAACTGACAATATGCCGTTTCAAAGAAACCACGTTTTGAATCTCTGATTAACCTCCCATTATATGAATCATAGTCGGTCTGATATTTTGGAATTTTGTACATAGGCAATTTTGTGATGAACCTTGGTATTTTAGTACTTAATAGAGGCCAAAATAACAAGTTGCAATTATTTTATTAAAAATAAAGCCATCTGCCTAGTTCAATATTGTAAACAAGTTTGAAATTGGAACTTTTACTGGCAATAAAATGGTCCCAAATCTTTGCAGAGACAGATGTTCTGTCTTGGTCATAATATGTAACATCTCAATGCCTAATTCAGAATTGGTCTTTAGAGTTTTATCCTGTAATAATCCCAGTGTTCAGGATCAAACATGGTTACAAATTCTGCATTCTCCTTGCTTACGCGTTCACGAATCACATCGCGTAATCCGAAGCTAGTGAGATACTTGTACCCGTTAGACCTTGCTTTCTCGTAAAATAACTTTCTGAGTTCAGAGCCTCCTCCCAAACCCCAATAGCCCATTTTGAGGGAAATTGGTTCCAAAAATATCGTGTTTGATTGCCCGTAGTTTTCGTCGGACACTTCTTTTGGTAAAGAATATCCTTCAAGCGGTCCCCCCTTTCCGAACCCAACAATTTCTCCATCATCGTTACCTACTCTGATGGAGACAAAAACAGTATTCTCGTTTTTAACCGAATCCGTAAATCCGATTCTGGTGAATTGCAGTGGTTTTGGCATTTCATCATAAATAGAGAATATTTTACTGATGAATCGATTGTCATTTCTTTTTTCTACAGACTCGATGATTGTAATTAATTTTAAACGATCAAGGATACATTCGTTTTGTATTCTAAGTTCCTGCTCCCGTAATTTTATAAAAGAGATGACTGCATTCATGAAATTTTTTCTCATTTCGTTTGGTAGGGAATGAAGCACTGATTGACACATGTTGGATTCGTTATTCAGAAGATCCTCGAAATAGCTAACTGATCTTTGCGTAATTAATGATGGATGCCATGTCAGTGCATGGGCGTTTTTCTTTGCTATTTCAAGGGCCTTTGAGAAATCACCCAAGGCATAACCGCTGATTCTGTCGACAATTGAAAGAAACCACCCTAATCTCATAAAGTGCTCCTGTTTTTGCTCATCGTTTTTTGTAATGTCTGAATTCTTAAAACATGTCTTGATTTTTTCCTCTGCCTTTTCTCGAAGTTCTCCTTTCCAGGGAAACGTGGTTCTAAGAATCAAAACTGTGATCAATTCAAGATCCAAATCCGTCTCATTCAATAATTTCTGCAGTTCTCTGTCCAAAGAGATGAATTGTATTACACTGTCCTCATGCGGCTTGTCTACGCTTTTTTGAGGGTCAAAATCATGAAACAGTGCTGCGGTGTAAAGATATTCTAAGTCCTTTTGGTCAATTTCAAATTTTTTTCTTGCTCCAACAGCTGCAAGTAGAGTGATGTAAGTCACCTCCAGTTCGTGCTCTATGTTATGATAGCCGTAATATTCAGTACCAAGTCCCTGGGTTTCAAATAATTTTATTGTATAGTCCAGCATTTTCTTAAAGCACGCCTTGCCTAATTTTTCAGAATCTGCCAAAGTAATTATCTCATTTCTCAGAGCTTGTGTGTTGGAGAACAAAGGAGTCATCTATGTATGGGCATTCTAAGGTTTAACCTTGGTGTTGTGGCTTTAGCCAGGATAATGGGATTTACTGGCCCAGGGAAACGTAAGACATGTTTCAATCTTTTGGCAAGAACGTGTTGAACAGACTGTCTTTTGAGGATGTTGATGACAAGGTACAACTGCAGGGCATTTCTGGAATTGATGGAGAACCAAACCCCTACCTACTCACCCGTACGAGTTTTGCATATCTCTTAACAGTGATTAGCAATGGAGACAAGCATCACAGACTGTACATTGAAAGATTAAACGTTCAGACGGATCTCTTGGAACCAGGACAGCAGAAAACGCTTACGATTTGTCCTGGCAAAAAAGGAGTCTACAAATATTTTGACAAACGAGAACCCCTTGAGCACTTTGGATTTCTTGAAGTGAAAACTGTAGTTCACAGCGATAAATTTACAGGGATTTGGCGTGATCTGATATGATTTGTTTTCTAAACTTTGAAAATACTCTAGTATTGTCTGGTTTCTTATTATGCCGAAATATATATGAGCAGAGACCCTTTATTATCCATAATAATGCCATACACAATCAATGACTAACACTAATACGGTAAGGCCTATCTGGCTAATATCCATCGGAGTGATAATTGGCGTCGGTTCTGCGGCAATCTATTTTCTAGAGGTGGCAGATTCTGACATCACAATTCAGGCCGAAAATCCACAGATACTTACTGCGGGTATTACCGTTGATGACATTTATCCAAGGGCCGAAAATCCAAATCCTCAGAAGAGAATCTATACGCTGATTGCGCAGGATGCGGAGATTGAGGTATCAAAAGGTGTAACGGCAAAGGTATGGACGTACAACGGAACAGTTCCCGCACCAACGTTGAGATTTGATGAAGGTGACGAGGTGGAAGTCAAGTTTGTAAATGACACACCATATGCACACACAATCCACTTTCATGGAACGCACAACTCTGCAAATGACGGAGTGTTCCCGATGATTAATCCGGGAGAGGAATACACATATTCATTCAAGGCACACGAGGCAGGATTCTTCATGTATCATTGTCATGCATTTCCGACAACAGAACATGTGAGAATGGGAATGTTTGGCGCGATGATAATTGATCCCGTACACCATGACATGGAACCTGCAAGGGAGTATCTCTTTGTACTAAGTGAGTTTGACCCGGAGGATCCGCTTGCAACATTCACAAAGTTCTATCCAATCAACGGGTATGCAAACCAGTACATGGACAATCCGATTCAAGTAGTGGAGGGAGAGACTGCAAGGTTTTACGTAATGGGAGTTGGCGGCGTACTGCAATCACCGTTTCATGTACACAGCACAATCTTCAAGGTGTGGCAGTCAGGAATACTCTGGAACGAGCCGCACTGGGCGCAGACCCACCTTATTGGAAACGGGGATACTGCGATAATTGAGGCAAGCTGGAATGAAGCTGGCAGATACCTATTCCATGTTCACGGAATACAGGAAGAGCGTGGCTCCATGGCAATACTTGATGTGCTGGAAGATGACTCTGAGCTGAAATCACTGGAACAACCAAGCAACATCCACGGAAGCAAGTCTATGATCCCATGGCAGGAAGACTTGTTGTACCAACTGGAGGCTCCACAAATCATCACATATGATGATCTGGGTTCTGCAGGAGAAGCAATTGCAACACATGATGCTGTTTCTACAGACAAAGTCTCAATTGTAAAGGACTCTTGGAATCCAGAGATTACAGAATCCTATGCACCAATTGCAGTAAAGGTGGAACCTGGTACCACAGTAACTTGGACCAATGACGACATTGTTGTGCATACAGTGACCGACCAGGAATCGGGTTCATTTGATTCAGGATTTATCCAGGCAGGTGCAGACTGGGACCATACATTTGATGAGCCTGGCGACTACAACTATTACTGTACACTTCATCCCTGGATGAAAGGCGCGGTAGTGGTAAGCTAATCGCTCATCTCCTTTCTTTCTTTTCTTTTGTTGTACCAGTCTGTCAACTTTTCAATCCATAGCGGACTTGTAATTATTACAAACAATATCACTATAATAATTCCAATTTGTAACCCGCTGATGTTGCTTCCAATGTATACTCCCTTTGTTTTTAGTATGTGCTGTCTAAATTCTTCATGAGACTTGTTTCTGAATTGCGGTAGGTTCTTCATGGTCTGCAATGGAAAGTTTCGTGGCTTGCTATCATTGCCCCTTTCCTTGCTCCGCTTTCTTCTTCGATTTACAGTGTATTTTGCATCATTAGTTTCGGTTATCATTCCGGTATTCTCTTCTATCATTCCGGTAGAATTTTCTATCAATCCGGTGTCATCATTTATCATTCCGGTACCTTGATTTATCATTCCGGTATTCTCTTCTATCATTCCGGTCATTATTTCATTATCACCTCCTGTTCAATCATGGTTTCACTATCATTCCGGTTATCATTCCGGAAATTCCCCGAAACAATGCTCGAAAACACCTTTTGCAATCTTTCAATGGTCCTTTCTGGAGTTTCACCTGGGAGTCTTTACATCTAATTTTCTTTTGGATGGCAATCAAGTTGCTTCTTGATATTCCAAATCTGTGGGAATCTCTTGGCCTAATTTGGAGTATCTTCTCTTCAAGGTTGTCATAGGCTGTACAACTCTCATCTGAAGTGACACCTAGAATGTTGGAAGCATCAAGATTTGCCACCTCCTTTCCGACATATTTTATCTGATTCCTGTCTATTTTCATGCGTAATCTGGACAACAAGCTAGAACATATTGACAGATATCAGAAGTTTTTAATTTATTTTCATCCAACCTTTGAAATCCATCTTGATTAGTATTTGAAGCATCTTTGGAATTTTCTCATAGTGCCAAATACAGGCATCTCAAATTAGTCTTAGCAGATCTATAATGTCCACGTGGGTATGATGTAGTAACTACCCAAATCCAAAAATACACTTGCTGGTAGTTAGATGTGATGCCAAAAAAGGCAATAGTGATTGGAGGTAGTATTGCGGGGCTTTTGGCAGCACGTGTTCTATCGGATCATTTTGAAGAGGTAATCTTGATTGAGAAAGACAGGTACACAGATGATGACCAAGTAAGAAATGGAACACCTCAAGCCAATCATATTCATCTGTTGCTCGTAAAGGGAAAAGAGATTCTTCAAGATTTTTTTCCAGATTTAGAAAGAGAACTTATCGAAAATGGAGCTAACAAGATCGATTTTTTAAATGACGGAAGATTTTGTCTGCCAAGTGGATGGGCGCAAAGATTTGAGTCCGGAGTAATTACATTTACCTGTACAAGAACACTTTTAGAAAATACAATAAGGCACCAAGTACAAAAAATCTCAAAGATTAAGATGCTGGATACCAAGATGATCTCATCATTTGTTCTAGAAGACACAAACAAGATTAGTTTAGAGACAATTACAAATGAAAAAATTCATGCTGATCTAATTGTAGATTGCACTGGACGAAACACAAGAACGCCTGATTGGTTAGAAAATATAGGCTATCCGAAACTCACAGATACCAGAGTGGATTCTTTTGTAGGCTATGCAACGAGAAGATACATTCCACCAAAGAATGTTGAGAGAAAATGGAAGATGATGTCAATATTGAGCAATCCAACAACCAATCCCAGATTAGGGGCGATATATCCAATAGAAGATGGTAAATGGCTAGTTTTTTTGTCTGGGATTGGCAAAGTTTATCCTCCTACAGATGAGAAAGGATTTTTAGAATTTGCAAAGAGTCTTGAAAGTGAAGAATTGTACGATGCCATGAAAGATGCCATTCCAGATTCAGAGATATATGGATATCGAGTGCAAGGAAGTCGAAGATATCATTATGAATCTATGTCCAGTTGGCCTGAGAATTTCATAGTGTTGGGTGATGCAGTCGCAGTTTTCAATCCATTTTATGGCCAAGGCATTACTTCAGCTGCACTTGGTGTCAAAGTACTAGACAATATGTTAAGAGACCAAAAGTTTGATAAGAATTTTGCAAGGAAATTTCAAAAAAGGCTTGCAAAAACAATATCGTTACCATGGATTCTTGGTACAAGTGAGGACCTCAGATGGCCTACAACTGTAGGTAAAAAACCAAATGTAGTTACAAAATTAGTACAAAATCATGCTCAAAAAGTATTGCTGCTTGGACCTAAAAGCAAACTTGCTACAAAATCATTTCTACAGATGATGCACATGATAAGATCCCCTGCAATAATATTTCATCCGGTGATATTGTTGCAGTTAATTGCAAACTCCATTTGGAAAAAAGATGAGTAAGACCATAATTTTTGATTTTGATGGGACCATTGCAGATACCCTGGATTCAGTTGTCAAGATAGTCAATGACCATGCAGAACACTTTGGCTACAAAAAAGTGACAAAGGAAGACATCCCATACCTGCAAGGAAAGAAGCCAAGAGAGATTCTTTCACATCTTGGAATTTCCATATTCAAACTTCCATCATGGATAAAGAAATTCATTCAGAAATAAACAAGGAGACAACCAGCATGGTACCAACAGTGAACATATCCCCACTATTGGCCGAACTGCATCATGACGAGCATTTTCAAATAGGAATTTTAACATCAAACACGCAGGAAAATGTAAAACAATTTCTTGACAAAAATGAATTGGGTTTTTTTGATTTTATCCGTACTGGAAAAAGTGTCTTTGGAAAGAGTCACATTATCAACAAGATCGTAAAACAAAGACATGTGAGCAAAAACAAGGTGTTCTACGTGTGTGATGAAATGAGAGATATTGAGGCTGCCAGAAAATCCGGAATCAAGTCAATTGCAGTCACATGGGGATACAACACAAAAGACGCACTGATAAAAGAAAATCCTGATTTTTTGGTTAGTTCGCCAGATGAATTAAGAAACATCATCATCTCATAAGATACACTTTTTTAAAATTCATGTTTCCACGTGGGTGCACTTTCTGACCCCTAAACTATATCCCCAGTACAACATGTTTGGGGATATAGTTAGCAATGCAAATAATGCACCCACGTGGAACTAAGTAGTGTAATCTGGAATTATTTTTAGAACATGTTTTGAATGATTGAGTCTCAAATACTCCCGGATGTTCTTGTTTTCAATATGATTATTGAACCAATTCATGGAATGTTGGCTTTCTGTTTTAATGCAAAACGTGTAAAAATCATCCCGATACTTGTTGCAAACCATATTGTTGCAAGTCTTGTAAATATGACCAGTGATGATGCAACCGAAATAGTTAGTCCCTGCTGCACTAACAGATAGTCTGCAACTCCTTCAGTAACACCAATTCCTCCAGGTAACAGAGACAAGACCCCGTACCCCAATGAAGTAAGATAGATCTGGGATGTCAGAACATATCCCAGATCAACGCCCAATGCCAAGAATCCTACATACACTGCCAGTGAATCCAAACCCCATCCTGTCACACTCATCAGCCACCCCTTTGTCATGGCTTTGGGCCTGGTTAGAATAAAAAATGATTTGTTGGGACCCATTTCAGGCAATCTTTCTGCCAAGAATTTTATTTTTAACAGTCTGTCACGTACAAAAGAAAATACATCCAAACGGGTAATTACAAGATATACCCCCAGCAGCAGAAAAGACGAGATTGCCACCAAAGTTGCAGATATCCAGCTAAACGATATAAAAAGAGTAATCAGAATAATGGTCGTAGCAGCAATCAGGTCATGATAGCGTTCTAGAAAAATGACCGGAAATGATTTGCTGTTTTCGATGCCAAATTTTTGTTTCAGAAAGTGGGATTTTATGAAGACCCCGACTCCGCCGGGTGTGAAAATCAACGCCAAACCAGCCAGGTAGATGATCAAATTTTGTTTTAACTGTATTTTCTCATTGACCATCTCAAGCAAGTATTTTTGACGGAAAATCTTCAGGATATGGGATGAAATAACAATGGCAAAAACCAAACAAACCAATTCGATCCTAATATTGATAAAATGATCAGAAATTTTATCAATATCTGAAAATAAAATTAATGCCGCATACAAAAACAGACTTGCTAATACTATCCAAACAACGTTCCCTTTCATAAGATCTGCGCCTTTCATTTTCTACTAAAAGCAAGTAATCAAGCTAAAAAAACCCACATCAGCAAAAACCAAACTCGATACCAACGTTACTCGTGTAGACTTGAGCCAAAGAGTGATCTTTCTGAATTCTGATTCACTTTGTCAGGGTTGAAAATTGATGATTATTCCCTTGTTCAGTTGCAATGTTTTAAGATCCGTTTGAGATTATCCTTTGTATGATTTTGTGATGAAAGTTTGGTCTTTTAGTTGAAATGACGCAAATTATTTTCAACCAAATAGCTTTAAGAAATTTTTGCAAAATACTTTAAATGAGAAAAAAAGAAAGTAATCAATTGGTAAAAACTAAGGAATTATTTTCTCACAAGATAAAGACAGTTCCAATAAAGGATGTGGAGATTTGGGATGAAGCAGAAGCACGATCACTTGATCAAGAGGGCCTAAGAGAGCTTGCAGAGAGCATCAAGCGAGAGGGATTGCAGAATCCGCCAATTGTTCAAAAGAGCAAAAATGGAAAATACAAACTGATAGCTGGTCAGAGAAGACTCAATGCTCTCAAAAAAATAGGTGCAAGAAACATTCCAGTACTTGTCGTACAACACCCATATCAACTTGAAGATGCCCAAGCAGTATCCATAATAGAAAATTTACACAGAAAACAAATGTCATCAAAAGAGATGGCCGAAGCCTGTAATTTCTTGGCAAAATCCACAGGTTCTAAAAAAAAGGCAGCGTCGGCCTTGGGAATAAGTCAGAGTACGTTTAGAAGCTACCTGGGATTCAAAGGGATTCCAGAACACCTCAAAGAACTAGTGCCAAAGACAATCTCAAGAGGAGAGGCAGTGCAATTGTCAAAAATCACGCCTAATGTTACCCAGGCAATTGAGACGGCCAAGACCATCTCGAAATATTCTCATGCAGCAAGAAAGCGATATCTTGATGCGTTATCTGAAGATCCCACAGCACCGCATTCAGCAATCAAGCGTATGGCAAACTATTACAAGCAAAAGCAAAAAGTCCGTCTTCGTCTTTCAGCTCCTGAAGCCAAGGCACTTGCAAAAGCATCTACTGAAAAAGCAATGGAGCCCGAAGAGCTTGTTCATGAAATAGTAAGTAAATGGCTTGCAAGAAATACAAAAAAATAATTTCAAAAATTTATTCCATTCATGCTCTGTCTGTTTTATTTTTTTCTAATTCCGCAATTTTTCTAGAACATGACAATATCTCTTCATTGGTGTGTTTGCCTTTTGCCTTGTTGCATATTGGACATTTATCGTCTCCTTTTGGTCTTGGGGTCCCTGACATCATATCAAATACAATAATTGATGTATCCCTTATATAAAAAATAAAAAAAATTACTGCACCTTGACAGCCTTTTTCTTTTGTGTGGGTGTAGGTTTGCTCTTTGGGAGGGTCACATCTAAAACCCCATCAGTCAGTTTTGCCTTTACCTTTCCTGGAACTACCTTTTCAGATAACGGTATGGTTTGATAGTATGACATGCTATGGCGCTCCTTTCGCAAAAAGTTCTTCTTTTTCTCCTCTTCTTTGTGCTCCCCTGTCACCTCGATTGAGTTGTCTGTTACATTGAGATTGATCTCATCTTTCTTCATACCCGGCACATTCATCTTCATTCTAATCTGATTGCCTTCATCAATTACATCGCATCCAGTTTCATGCAATTTTGGAAAGGATGGGAAATCTATCCTTGGAAAGGAAGAAAATGATTTTTCCATGTCTTTTTTAAAATTGTCAAAAATTCTGTCAAATTCAGAAAGACCTGACTTTGCTGGAGCCGATGCTAGTTTTTTTACAGGTTTTTTTGCCATGGATAAAATAATTTTGATGTACTTAAACAATTTTTGTAGTTTATCAGAAATGATTTTCAGTTATGAATATGATGTGACTCCAAACTGATTAAACGGGTAGGAGAATTTATGAGTTGTATCTCATAACATAATTTGATTCTGATTGCCAATTCAAAACAAAAAGCTAAAACAATTCATGAATGAGTTAGTTTCACAACTAGTAAAAAAATACCAAAAAGAGATCATTTCCTTTGTATTGTTTGGCTCTTCCACTACTGGCGAATGGATACGTGGAAAATCCGACATCGATTGCATAATCATAATTAAAAACAAAAGACTAGGGGCGGAAATCGAAGAATACCTAAACAAACTACTGCTTGAACTAGATGTAAAATACGATCTAAAACTGTCTGATACCTGTACCTCGTACAAAAAGACAAACAATCTGGCACTCGATTTAATTTTTAAAACTGAAAACAAGATGATGTTTGGCAAACCATTCTATGTTGTAGCCCAAGATCAGCTCGATCTAAAGGGATTCAAAATAAGAAAAGACCTGTCAGTTGAAATTGGAACGAGAACTATTGCCTCACTCGGGTTATTTTTGCAGAGGATAAAAAATACCGGGATGGTTCTTTATGGAAAAGACATAAGAAAAGAAATACCCAAGACAGTTCCCACTATTGAAAAGATAAAGGCATCATTTAATGCGATGCTGCTTTTGATGATGAGTTTTGTGATTTTCCCATTTTCCCCAAAGGCTGCTTTTTCTCATGCTGTCAAGGCGAATTTCTGGGCATGCGATGACGTTCTATTTGCATTAGACAAGCCACTTTCCACAACAAAGCAAGAAGTGAAAGAGATATGCTCTATTTTTAACAAATCTGAAATTGATACGGATCATTTGTTGGCGTCCTTGGAGTACAAAAAAACCAAAGACGACATGGAAATAGAAAAAGGATTTGTTTTCAGATATATGTTAAAGACCACAAAATTTGTTTATGGATTGTATGGAGTTACCTTGAGAAAACTGTTCAAACTATGAGAAATAATCTGTTCAAACAAAGATTTCCATATTGAGATACAGTTAGACACGAATGAGGTTTTTTGCCACTGTGATCATTTCGTCAAACTCCTTTTCATCAGGCCCACACTTGGCAAACTCAACCAAACTTGATAGTCTGAAACAACGCTCGATATCCTTTACAGGGTATTTGGTGTTGACAAGATGCAATAAAATCTCCTCATTAGTAATTTCCCTGTTCAAGTTTAACTCATAACTCAAAAAGAGTCTGATGGCTTTGTTGACTTTTCCATAGGCATCTATGTATCGTTTTTCTTGAAAATCGTCTTTTGCCTCTTGAATTAGATTATTTGATACCAAAACATAATCAAATTTCTTTGGCATATTATTTGGGATTACAGGTTTTGCTGATACTGTTTTACTTTTTTTCAGTTTTTTGTACAAAAAATATCCGATGGCAGCTAATGGTATGAGACCTAAAACATATGGCAAATAGGAATAATCCTCTTCTGGTTTTTCAAGATGGATTTTAGTTAATTCATCTCCATCGAATTCGGCATTTATTGTAGCAGTTTGAATTTCTTCATTTTGATATTCCAGTGAAATGGTTGTCATATTTTTATTGGAAATAAATTCTAAATTCTGTTCCACAAATCCTTCGGATGCCAATCGCTTTTCATATTCTTGAAAAGTTGCATCTTCTCGTAGTTTTGAGACCAATCTGTCCTGTTCTTCCTGGGTTTGTTTTTTTATGTCCGTTAACGTGCCATCTACCATGCTTCCATGAATTTTGGCCCATTTGCCCTGTTCATTTTCATAATTTATCTCAAAATCACCTGTTGAAGGAGAATTTGGGCTCAGATCTGCACTGGTTGCATTATATCCTTGCTGCAAAAATTGCTGATGGGATTTTAAAAAATCTTCATTATCTAAAAGTTGTTTTTCAAATTCTTGTTTGAGGGCGTTTTCTTCTTGCAACTGCTGTTGGATTTCTTTTTTTAGTGAACTGCTATCTTGTGCCAATTGGCTGTTTTGAAGTCTTTGTTGCGGATCTTGTGACGGATTGGATTGTTGATTCATCAATTCATCTAATTTCTGTTGGATGGATTGTTGTTGTTGTTGACTCGAGGGACTGTTCTGAGAAGTCGATCCTTGCTGAGACGAACTCTGCATTCTGTTTTCTATGTTATTTTTTTGAGATTCATCTGAGACAAAGTGAATTGTTATGGGATCAAGTGACACATTTGTCTGGATGCCGTCATCATTGTAGATGAAATTTAGATTCACTGTAAGTGTGGATGGGGAGTCGCCGATTCCAAACTCCAATGAGACTGTTTGATTTCCGTCATCAATTACAAATGCAGATGCCTGTGTGTTGGAACTTGAAATCTGTGTGTTGGATTGGATAATTTGTTGGGTGACTGTATATTGTAGCATCCCAGATATTTGTCGCCCATAGTTATTTTCAATTTCTAAAGGAATAACTGCATTTTCTCCCACCTGGAAATAATATTCAGACTGATCAACATACATTACAAGATCTTCTGCAAATACGGATGGAAAGGATACTGCTAACAAAAAAAGAAACAAGAATGATTTGTTCATTGTATGACTCTCCCCCTACCGTATCTCATGTAGATTTGTACAAGAAACAACCCAAGCGATGTCGTAAAGAACCAATCTTTTATACTGGTATCTTCTTGTTCTCGTTTGATATCCTTGCTGATATTTTTGTAGATATTTTCAAGAGTCTCGGAGTCTATTGATTTGAAATATTTGCCGCCAGTATTTTCAGCAATTGCCTTGAGTGTTGTCTCATCTAGCTCCGCATATTGAGCCCTCCCAAAGAAATCATATCCCAATATCACTCTGTTTTCAGAACCCAATCCAATGGTGTAAACTTGAATGTCATTGGATTTGGCAAATGCAATTGCCTCTCCAGGCGTAATTACGCCTGCATTACTGACACCGTCACTGAGTAAAATGACTACTTTTTGCTTGTTTGGAACAGATGTTGCCATGTCGATACCTAGACTCAAGCCATCTCCAATTGCTGTCTTGCCATCTCGTGGCGATATGGCTCGGAGTTTTTCTATCACCTTGTCCTTGTATGGACTGAGATATGCCGCAGTGCTGGCCCCTGTCTCAAAAGTCACGATGCCTGCATTGTCTTTGGGTTGAAGAGAATCAAGCAATGTCTCAGCTGAACTTTTAGCAGATTCCAGTCGATTGGGAGGGTAGTCCTCGGCCTGCATACTTCCAGAAACATCGATGACTAGAACGACGTTGACTCCCTCCTTTGTCTGTTCCAACGGAATGTGAGGATCTGCAAATCCTATTATCATCAATGTGATAATTGCAATGGACATGTAAAACAGCAAGGAATCTCGTTTGGTTTTCTTCTTGCTTCCAATTGCTGATTTGATGTAAGACAGATTGCTGAATTGGATTGCAGCTTTTTTCTTTTTTGTAAGAACCTTGTTGTATAGATAGAACAATCCTGGTACAAGTAAAAGTAAAAGAAGAATAATCTGATTATCAAATCCTGCCATTTTCACCTATTCCTTTTTTGAAAGAATTTTCTCATCGATGTAAATGAATTTTGATCAGTTGACAATGAAACCGTATCGACTTTGTTTCTCATCATGCTGGTTAGAAATTGTGAATCGCTTTCAGCAATCAATCTAGAATATGAATTTCTAAATTCTTCATCAGATGTATCCACAAGAATCTGTTCGCCTGTTTCATCATCTTCTAATTCAATCATTCCCACATCAGGAATTTCTCGCTCTCTTGGATCAACCATTCTCAGAGCAATTATGTCATGGCGTTTACGTAGTATTTTGAGCGGCTTTTGATATGCACTTATGTCAATAAAGTCAGAAATTACAAAAACAATGCTTTTTCTCTTAATGATTTTTGATATCTGTTCAAGGGATTTTTTCAGGTTGGTTTTTGAGGAATTAGGCGTAAAAGTGGTGATGACATTCAACAGTCGCAGAACATGTTTTCGGCCTTTTTTTGCAGGAATGAATTTTTCCATGTTGTCGGTAATCAAAAAGATCCCAACACCATCATTGTTTTCAAGTGCTGCAAACATTAGACTGGCGATGATTTCAAGGGATTTTTCTTGTTTTGAGATACTCGTACCAAAGTTTCCAGAGCCGGACACATCAATGACAAGATAAACTTGTAGATCCCTTTCCTCGATGAACTCCTTGATGTAGGGATGATTGAATCTGGCAGTTACTTTCCAATCTATTGCTCGTATGTCATCACCTTCTCTGTAATCTCTAATTTCTGAGAATTCAATTCCCTGTCCTTTGAAAACTGAATTGTAGTTTCCAGAAATAATACCGTCAACCAATTGTTTTGTTTTAATATCTAATTTTTTGATTTTTTTTAGAATTTCTTTTGTTTGGGACATTGTTTTCACCGAAAAGTATTGTATGTTTATGGCACTTTGATTTTCTCTAGAATTTTTTGTATGATGTTGTCTGTTGTAATTTCTTCTGATTCTGCCTCATAAGTTAGAATAATCCTATGTCGCAAAACCTCATAAGCTACATCCTGTACATCATTTGGAATTACATACCCTCTTCCATGCAAAAGAGCATTTGCTTTTGCAGATATGGTCAACCAAATTGATGCCCTAGGTGATGCACCGTATTCGATTTGTTCGGAGAGTGAAAGATTGTAGTTATCGGGAAATCTTGTCGCATCAACAATTTCTGTTATGTAGTTTCGAATCTTTTCATCTGCATAAATTTTTGGTACAAAATCCTGTATTTCCATTAGTTTTTCATCGGGTAAAATCTTTGCTGTTTTGTGTGAAATGCCATCAGTGAATCTTTGAATTATCTCGGATTCTTGCTCTTTGCTTGGATATGAGATTAGTAATTTGAACATGAAACGATCTACTTGTGCCTCTGGAAGCTTGTAGGTCCCTTCTGATTCAACGGGGTTTTGAGTTGCCATTACAAAAAATGGTTTTTTTAATTGGTACGTTTCTCCTTGAATGCTTACTTGATTTTCTTGCATGGCCTCCAACAATGCGGACTGTACCTTTGGAGGGGCACGATTAATTTCATCTGCAAGTACGAAATTAGAAAAAATTGGACCCTTTATCGTATTGAATGAGGCAGAATCATGCTCGTAGATCTTTGTCCCTGTAATGTCTGCAGGCAAAAGATCTGGCGTGAATTGAAGCCTTACAAATTTCGAATCAATGCAATCAGACAATGTTTGGATGAGGAGCGTTTTGGCCAATCCCGGAACGCCCTCAAGCAAGACATGCCCTCCAGATAATAACGCCACGATTAATTTTTCAATGATTTTGTCCTGGCCCACAATAATTGTGGATATTTCCCGATGTAAGGTCTGAATGATTGTGGAAAATTCCTTGGCCTTGTTTGTTAATGATTCAATTTCTTGATTCATTGCAATTCCTCCTTTTCAGAATTTTCTCTTATCACTTTAAAATTGATTGGTGTATACAAAGATCCATGTTCAGATTCAAAAGAAATTTCCCAGGTTCCAAAGAATTCACATTTTGGACATTCTTCCAAGTCACTTGATGATACGGGAGTAAAGTAGTAATTTAATGCACTCTTTGAACCGTCAAAAGGATGTTTTTGGTGGATCTCTCCATCAGGTCGAATAACTACAATCTCGCCCTTTGAATCCAATGGAATCTCACTTCCAATGAGAAACAAGGTATCGTTAATGCCGTATGAATCTTCCAAAATCGCAAATGGTCCTGAATACAAATTATTTAGAATCGTTTCAGATTCATCGTTTCTTGAAATTTCTTCAAGTTCTGAATTCATTGAATGTGTAGGAGTAAGAGTTTCAGTGTATACAACATCTAAAACAATGTCGATGGTTATTGCTGCTAAAATAACGAGTGGGATCCCAAAAGCAATCTTGGGAATTATTATATTCATCTTGAGTTACCTCCAGAACATTTGTTGCACAGTATTTCACATGTTTCATTCAGAGATACCGATTCTTTGCTTGACCAACATCTGTGACAGAGTCCCATAATAGTTCGGACATGTGGGGAGAAAGGATCTCCCCACATGGTCGAATCACGTGCTCTACGGCTTATGCCATAGTGGCAACTGTGCGACATAGCATCTCCTCATTGTACATGCATTGACTGTGTAATCTGACTTTAGTTGGTTCTGTACATTGTGTACAAACTAGTTGAATTGGTTGATTGCAATGAAAACATTTCTTTGCTGCATCCAATTCTCCTCCACATCGTCTACATAATGTATTTGGCATTTTTTCACCTCAGGGAAAATTTCTCCTACCCAATTTCCATTTGGAGATAACTTCTTCACATCCTGAAGAAATTCTTTGTACCGAAAACTTGACAGATTGCCTGATCTGCCTGAATGATGAATTAACATCCATTCTTTACCACCCCACAATCATTCCACTGACACAACTTTGCCCTTTGGTTTCTCTTCGGCAAGGGCAAACGTCAGCTCCAATATCCCATTTTTGTATTTTGCTTTTGTAGAGTTTTCATCCACTTTGTATTTCAGTGGAATCTTGGTACTGTATTTTCTGTCACCACGTTCTGCAGATATTGAGACAGTGCCGTCAGATACATTCACCTGAATGTCGGACTTTTCAATGCCTGGCATTTCAGTGACCATCTGGAGTATCTTTTCTTTCTCATTGAGAGTCTCATCTACGTAAGGCTCCCTTGCATCACCATCGTCTAACAGTCCTGACGCACTTGTGGGTCTGACATTTCCCCATTCTCTTACCTGGGGTTTGCCATCAGGCCCTACGGTCATCTGATAGCCGTAGTAATAGGGACCGTAGGTATGGACTTTGCTCCCATTTGGGTTTTCAAAGATGTCGCCCGTGTTAAAAAATCGATTCGACATTCTTCGAAATGTATTTTCGAATTGGTCATCAAACCACATTTGTTATCACTGAGTGTATGTCATGTAACTTACAAAATATAAATATTTCGTAGAATTCATCTATAAATTACATAATGTCCCAAATATGACAAAATTAAAATATCCTATAGAATCATGTTGCAACCATGCAATCCCAGATTCTTGAATATGATGAGATACAAGCAAAGCCAAAATCAGAAAGACAGGTGACGTATTTTTGCAGGTTATGCAGAAAATATAACATAAAAACAAGAAAGGCGCATCTGCAGAACTTTCATAATGCGAATCGAGATACCGTTACAAAAAGAAGCAACAAGGATCTGGTTGGAGTAATATTTGTAGAATCAAGATAAAAAAATGAAATTCAGTGCATCTGTGATTTTAGAACCATGTCGTTAACATCAATTATCATGTATGCCGGATGCATTGTTTTTTCGGCCATTGTTCCGCAAGCATGACAAAACAGTCTTGTCGGTTCATTACAGAATTTGCACCTGTTTTCTACCTCTAACTGAGAAGAACAAATTTTACAAGATTTGTTTTCCATGATGATAGTTTGGACCAGAAGAAAATTGATGTGATAAGACAAGCTGGAGAAACAATACAGAAAGAAAAAGACTGCATTGTAACCGTGTCATCCAAAGACGAATTTGTTACAAATGTCTTCTATTCCTATGTCTACGAGGCAAGGGCAAAATGTGTAGTATTTGACTTGCCGTACGAGTTGACTCGATTGGCAGCATCATGGGGAACTGCAAGAAAGATACAAGATGCGTTCTCGATAAAACTCGTTGATGGCATACCGCGACTCCCTGCAATCAAGATAAAGAGCATCAACAGTGATGCGGCATTCATACAGTTTGCAACACCACTAAGGACAAAGAGCGAGAAGAAAAGTGTTCCAACTCACAAGGTATACCGTGAATATTTTCTTGATTTGAAAACACTTGGTTATGCAATGAGTAACAAATCATTTGATGGAATAGAAGATGCTGCAAAAACATTTGGCGTTGATACAAACTTGCAAAACAAGAAAAAAGTCACAGAAGATGCAATCAGAAACAATGTGGACAAAACATTAACAGTGCACAATCTCTACTGCAAGATTGTTTCTGTGTTGGAGGATATATCGGGGTAAAACCAAATGATTCCAACAAGTTGTATTCTCCCGCATCAATTGGAAAACTCTACTTGGAGAAACTAAACATCTCATACAATCTTTCAATGGAATTCAAAGAGATTTACAAGCGTTTGAGCTGATCATTTTTCTTTAGATGATCTTCTATTGAAAATCACATAAAACAGTGCGCCTGCAGATATTATTGCCAGTCCCACCAGCATGACTTCCATTTCAAATTGAATTGCCATATACACGGTCACACCAAATCCAAACAGCGGAAGAATTGGAAACCTTCTGATATTAACTGGAACTTTAAACGGTCTTTCCAAGTCAGGTTCCGTATATCGCAGTACAATTACGGATAAATTGATCATGGCAAATGTTATCACTACTGCAAAAACTGTAATGTTTGCAACAATAACAATATCTCCAATCAAGGCAAATACTATGGATGTTATCAAAATTCCAATTACTGCTATCCACGGTGTTTTTGTTTTTGAATGAATTTTACCTAACGATAAAGGAAGTGATTTGTTGTTTGCCATTCCATAAAGGATTCTAGATCCTGCCACCAGTGTGATGAGAACTGTACTAGCTGTGGCAAAAAGTGCAATCGCTGACAGTATCATGCTACCTTCAACTCCTAATGATCTTTCAGCTACTGCTGCAAGAGGTGCGGCTGACTGTCCCAATTTTTCCCAGTTTACCACACGAACAACAGACAATGAGACTAGGATGTAGATTATCCCTGTAATTACAACTGATAGAATGATTGCCCGCGGGAGTGTTTTCTTTGGTCTTTTTACCTCCTCTGCAACATTTGCCATATCCTCAAATCCAATAAATGCAAAAAATATCAAAACAAATGCAAGAATAATTCCAGTAGTTCCATTTGGCATTTCAAAATAGTCAATAGATTCTGTAGTTTCATATGTCATTCCCAAAAATATTATCAACGCCAAGCCCCCAGCAGTAATGATTGCAAAGATGGTATTGGCCCATGCCGATTCCTTTATCCCGATAAAATTTACAACAGATAAAATTCCAATTAATAAAATAGCAGATATTGTAATTGGTAAATTTACAAACTGTGCAAGGTATCCGCCAAATCCCAAAGATACCGTTGCAGCTGTAATCATGGAAGTTATTGCAGTTAGCCATCCGATGATAAATGCAAGAAAATTATTTTTGAATGCGTGTTTTACAAAAGTATACTCTGCAGCTGCCTTTGGAAATAATGCCGTAAGTTCAGCATAGCTTAGTCCTGCAAACATTGCAACGATTATTCCAAGCAAAAAAGAAATCCACACAGAATTTCCTGCAAATGCCGTAGCCTCTCCAATTAATACATAAATTCCAGCACCAAGAATCAGTCCAACACCGTACATAGTAAGATGAAAAAGTCCCATGTGGCGCTTTAATTCAGACATGATATTTTGCTAAGATCCTGTTATTTTGATTTTGCCTAATGAAATATTACGAGATTGATCCCCATACCAAAAGATACCCTCAAATCAGTCTTTTCCAAAAAAACGATCATACAAGATGAAGTTTAATCTCAGAAAATTTGGCCTGGGTCTGGGGCCTGTACTGTTTCTTCTGATCCTGT
>Ga0224507_10000172_pt1 | contig 24981 bp, 23 predicted proteins | sample SF_Jan12_sed_USG_3_FD_170159 | JGI IMG/M metagenome (GOLD analysis project Ga0224507, IMG submission 170159) | Sediment microbial communities from San Francisco Bay, California, United States - SF_Jan12_sed_USGS_13 | ecosystem: Environmental > Aquatic > Marine > Sediment | place: USA... | reverse complement strand
AACAAGCTTTTGTACGGACATCGCCCTAGCTCTTTCTCGATGAAATACATCCAAGAGCTCAGGGCGGCACTCGGCGACGAAAAGGTGTTGACCGACCCCGCTGAGCTCTACGTCTACGGTGCGGATTGGAGCCCAAGGACGTCGGACGAGGTACGCCCTCCGGACGTCGTCGTCCAGCCGAGGACGACCCGCGACGTCCAGAGGACTGTGAAGGTCGCCTATCTGCATGACATCCCCGTCACGGCCGGTGGCGGGCTTACGGGCATGCTCGGAGGAGCCATGTCACTGTTCGGCGGCATCTACATCGACACGACCACGATGAACTCGGTCGTCGAGGTGGATTCGAAGAACCAGACCGTGAGGGTGCAGGCCGGAGCGACATTGCAGGAAGTGAACGACGCCGTCAATCCCTACGGCCTATGGCTACCCCATCAGCCGGAATCTAAATGGGTGAGCACCGTCGGCGCGGCAATCGCATGCGACAACGATTCCACCTTCGGCGTCAGATACGGCAAGATACTGAGCTGCCTCCTGAGCGCGGAGTTGGTCACAGGCACAGGGGAGGTCCTGGAACTCGGTCACAGAAAGGCCCACTTCACTTCCTCAGGATACAAGTTGAAGGATCTGCTCGCGGGCAGCGAGGGCACCCTCGGGGTGGTGACCGAGGCGACGCTCAAGCTCGAGCCCATTCCCGAAACGAGGCTCGTCGAGATGCTCGTATTCCATAGGATGGGCAGCGCGGTCGACTATCTCAATCGGCTGCTGAAGGCAGGCATCTGCATCGAGGCTGCACACATCAACTGCAAACGACGACTGAAGTTCTACACGCACGCCTACAAGACGAAATACGGGAAGGACCCAGAGATACCGGTGTGGGCGGAGGCGCTGCTCGCGATAGCGTTCGCGGGAGATACCAAGATCATATCCGCTCAGAGAGACTACGCTCTCGAGGTGGCGACGGAGTTCGAGGCCGAGACCGTCAAAGAAAGGGAGATCATCGACAGTTGGTGGGCATCGAAATACACCCTGGATTTCGAGCCTTTCAAGCAGAAGTGGCCCGACTCGCAGACGACCAAGAAGTTCGGCGCGGCGGACCCGGGTGTACCCGTCGGAAGGCTCGAGGAGTTCTACCACAAGTTCGTCGAGGTCGCGGAGAAACACAGGTTGGAGATCATCGGCATGAACGCGTATCTCGAACACCCCAACAGCATCGGTTTCTCCCTTTCGTGCGCGGTGTTTGTCGACTACAGAAATGCCGAGGAGGTCAAGCGTTTCAGGATGTTCCACGACGAACTCAGCAAGCTGGCAATCGAGTTCGATGGCACCATGAGCACGTTCATGAGCGACAGTAACCAGAAGGCCCCGTATCTCGAGCTGGAGCATGGGCGCTCTCTGAAGTACATGAGAGATGTCAAAAGGCTGTTCGATCCGAAAGGGATCATGAATCCGGGCAAGAAGTTCCCCCGCGAGGAGGGATGACGGCGGCGGACCTTGAGGAGTTCGAGGAAGAGCTCGAAACCTGCTTCGGGACCTCGTGCGGGTTCTGCGAGCGCGGATGCCCTGTGTACCAGGCTCTCAAGGTCAGGACGCTGTCGATGAAGGGCAGGAACCGCACGATGCTTGGTCTACTGAAGGGCAAGTTCGACATCACGCCGTCTGTAGTCAAGGCAGCGTTTGAATGCACGCTGTGCGGCAACTGCGACAGATGGTGTTCGCTCAAGAACACGGAACATACGAGGGCGTTCAGAGAATATCTCCTGAAGCACGGTGTGGAGCCGATGAAGGAGCACTCGTCGCTACTGGCGAGCATGAAGAATTACGGCAACCCGTGGCTCCAGCCGAGGAGCGCCCGAGGCAAATGGCTCAGGGGGCTCGACATACCGAAGGCGGCCAAAGGCAATCAGGAGGTGCTGTTCTTCGCTGGCTGCACCTCCGCGGTCATGAAGCCGTTGGTGCCGTCGCTGGTGGCGAGTGCGAAGCTGCTGAAGAGAGCAGGAGTCGATTTCGCCGTCATTGGACAGGACGAACCATGCTGCGGCTCGACGCTCCTCAGGGTGGGACAGACTGACGCATTCGAGAAGCTAGAGAAGGAGAACTTCGATAGGTTCAAGGCGCTTGGTGTCAAGCGGATCGTCACAGCGTGTCCTGGATGCTACACGACTCTGAAGAAGTCGGCCGAGAAGCTCGGCAGCGACATAGCGATAAATCACATAACCCAGGAGATCGCCAACCTCATCAGGAGCGGGGACCTCAAGGTGGAGAAATCGAGCGAGAAGATGACCTACCACGACCCGTGTCATCTGGGGAGGCTCGGAGGAATATTCGACGAGCCTCGCGAGATCGTAGATGCGGTGGCCGACCTGGTCGAGATGCCGAACTGCAGATACGAGGCTAGATGCTGCGGAGCGGGCGCGGGCCTGCAATCTGCGTTCCCAAGGCTGTCGCGTGAACTCGCAGCGAAGAAGGTAGATGAGGCGAAGGGGACTGGCGCCACCACGCTGGTGACATGCTGCCCGTTCTGCGAGACGCAGCTAAAGACTGCCCCTGGCATCAATGTCGTAGACCTTATGCAGCTCCTGCTGGAAGCCATCGAAAAGGGCGAAAAGAAGAATACGAGTGGATAGATCACCGCGCCTTTCGCTTCGTCTCGCGCTCGTACGTCCTCAGCACGTCTCTCGCCATCGTCCAAACGACGAGGAATATCATGGCAACGCCCAGCGACAACGCCGCGGACCAAAGAACCTTAACCGGAGTCGAGGCGTCGGTCACGGCGATGTAGAGATAGAGAAGTCCCACGCCTATGACCGAAAACGCTGCGCTGAACCTGATAGACAGCTTGGATATCTCAGAGACGGTTCCTGCTTCGATCATTGTCTCCCCGGGCTCGAATATCGGGAATGGACGTACTTAAGGGTTAGGCAGGATTCCCAATTGGCTCGCTAAGGTGCGCCCTCCAGCTCGTAAGTAACGCGCTCCCGGTCCTTGCCCTTGCGCTCTCTCTTCGTGATGGTTAGTCTCCCTATCTCCCCGAGCGAGCGAACATGTGTTCCTGCACAAGGACAGACGTCGAACTCGCCGATGGTGACGACCCTCAGCTCGCGCACCGACTTCGGCAAGAGGTCGAGGTTCGCTCTCTGAGCGTCCACATCCCTCTCCAGGACCTCCCTGGAGATTGTCGATACTTCGACCGGCGTGCCCTTCGCGAAGATGTCGTTGCACTTCGCCTGGACCTCTGCTAACATCTCGTCCGTGAACCTAACGGGGGCGAAGTCGATCCTGGAGCGGTCATGGTATATCTGGTTGCCCACTGTCCTCGCGCGGTAGAGATCGTAGACGACGCCGGATATGATGTGCTGGGCGGTGTGCATCCTCATGTGGGCGTGCCTCCGGTCCCAATCGAGCACGCCTCGGACCCCTTCTGGGACTATGTCCGGGTTCTGGACCAGGTGATGTTTGACCTGCCCCTTCTTGGTAACCTCTCTGACCTCTGCGCGACCGTCCGCCCACGATAGCGTCCCCGTATCCGACGGCTGTCCCCCGCCGACCGCGTAGAACGCCGTCCTATCAAGCACTACATAGTCGAAGCCTCGATCGATGACGCGGGCTTCGAACTCGCGTATGTAGTTGGACTCCGCGTCCTTCATGTACAGTATCTCGGTCATGGTTCGCACTGGCCTTTGGTCAATGAAAAACGAATAGGCGGGAAGTGGTTTTATTCCTTCGGCGCGCCGCAGTTCGGACAGGTGTGCATGAACATCGGGAACTGCACGTTGCAGTTCTTGCACCTGAGCATCGGCGTCGTGTGTGGGTGGTACTGCGCGTGTGGTGGCTGCCCCGTTGGGGGTGCCTGGACCGGCGCTGGCGGTGCCTGGTGGTGAGGCGCCTGCTGCGGTGCTTGAGCAACCACGGTTCCATGGGCGTAGGGCGCGTACCCCACCGGCGTGTGAGCGCTAATGGCGTCTCCCAGCTTGATGTATGTCAGTATCAGCAGTATGGACGGTATAGCGAAAGCGGCGAAGCCGAACATTATCCATACCATCGTGTCGTTCTTGGCGTCGTGGAATCTACCCTGGTCGATTGCGTCAATTACCGTCTTCTTGAGGAATATGGCGGACATGAAGCAGATCACCATTGCTATGAGACCGATCAGCCCAATAAGAAGCCTCGAAACGCCCCCATCAAAGGCATATAGTGTAAGCTCGACGATAGCTATAACGAACCAGCCAAGGACCCACAACAAGAACGTTATCTCGGCCCACCAGGCGTACCTTCTACCCTCTGCGACGTCCCTCGGGAGCCATGGCGGGGAGGATACCGGCGCGATAATCGTATCCAAAGCACTGTTCATCTTGAATGCCTCCTCTAATCATCCCTTCTGTCGCTCATCGGCGACGAGGTTAGAATCGTGGTGGGCGTATATAGGGTTTTCCAAGAGGTCGTTTGAGCCAGCAACACATCGCGCATGACGACGCATATACACTGTGGTCGACTAGTCCAACTCGGCCGATAAATCGTCCGCTCTGCCCATTGCCTCCAAGACCATCTCCGGCGTCACGACGAATGGCATGTTCGACATGGTGTCCGTGGGATCGCAGGACTTCTCCGCCGCCTCGGGCAGCAGTGACCTGTCGATGTCCCCGAGCTCGGCCGTACGGGTCGGAAGGCCTATCTCCTTGCACCAACTCACGACGCGTTCCAGTTCTTCTGCTGGGCGCTTCTCCAGTATCATCTGCACAATCGTCCCGAACGCGACAATCTCTCCGTGCTTCTTGAGCGCCCCAGGCACGATGGTGAGGCCGTTGTGCACCGCGTGCGCGGCGGCGCAGCCGCCTCCGCCGAAACCGAACCCGCTCATCAGCTTGATGGCTTCTATGATGGCCTCCAACGATTCCGACATCACGCCTCCCTCCGAATCCATCTTGGCCTTGACGCCGTGCGCCATCAGCGTTGAGAAGCATTTCAGGTTGACCTCGAGGGCCGCCGTCGCCGCGAGAGAGCCAGAACCGTCTGCGAGCATGGCCGCAGCGTAGGCAGGCTTCTCAAACCCACACGCGAGAGCGTCACCCATGCCTTGCACCAGGTACTCTATTGGCGCAAAGCCCACAACCTCGGTGTCGACAAGCACCAGTGCAGGGGGCCTCGACAGGTAATAGTCCTCGACAAATCCATGGTCCTCTGTGAATATGACCGCGTCCGCCATCTGGTCGGCGTTGGTTGCGCACTGGGTCGGGACGGTTATCACGGGTAGACTCTGCTTGTCCGCCACCGCCTTCGCTGTGTCGACCGCCTTGCCGCCGCCGCATCCGATTATCACATCGGCGCCAACACCAGCAGACTCCGTTATCACACCATCGATCTTGCCGTATGTGCACTCCCTCACGGAATCGACGTATCCGACCAGGGAAGACCCCGCGGCTTCCGCGCTCGCCTGGATACGCGCTCCGACCTCTGAGAACGATGTCCTCCCCGCGACTACAAACGGCTTGGACCCGAGGGTCGCGACGAACGATCCTATGTCGTCTATCGCGCCCGCTCCCTGGACATACCTCGAAGGCAGAATCACAGTCCTGAAGCCACTCCGCGACATTGCAGCGAGTCCCCCCTCATGCGGGCGTCTCGGCAGCGGCCATGCTGTTAAGCGATTTCAAGCTTGCGATGGAGCTGCTGGCTTCGTGCTCGAACAGGGCAATGTCGGCCACAAAGTAATAAGTAGAGACTCGGAGATAATGGCCGCGACAACACACTGAGCGAGACGAGCGATTCGTTCAGCCTTGACCTGCTGGACAGTGAATTCAATGAGATACGAAGACTATAGGAACATATACTCACGATTGAAGACTCCTCGGGACATCGACCGACTCGTGGAAGAGCTGAAGGTCGATCGCGAACTTCTTCTGGTGATGTACACTCAGAGGACGGTCCGCGACGCTACGAGGAGGTACTACATCGTAAAGAAGGACATCGGCAAGCTGACTAGGGAGTGGAAGAAGGGGGTCACGATATTCAAGCTGGCCAAGAGGATCAACTTCCCTCCGGTGCTGCTCGGCCTGATGCTGGCCCCCGAGATCAACGTCACCAGAAAGGAGTACTGGATGTACTTGCGCGCCCCGGACTCCTGCCATAACAAGCGCCTGAAGAAGGAGCTGAGGCAAATCGCGGATGCGGACATCATATACTCCCCTAAAGGGTCGCAGGTGCAGACCGAGCGGGGCAAATGGGGCGAGGCGCTGCTCCAGGAATGGCTCGATTGCAGGGAGCTCAAGTACAGAACCGAGGAAGACCTAAGGGCGACGCACAAGAAGACCCCAGACATACTGCTGGAGAAGCCGATGGTCATGAATGGTACGAAGATTTTCTGGATAGAGTCCAAAGCATCCTTCGGCGACGAGATAGAACTGAAGAAGAACGTCCGGCGACAGCTCAAGCCGTACACGGAGATTTTCGGGGCGGGGGCGGTCGTCTACTGGTTCGGGTTCATAGAGGGCATCGAGCCCCCGGAAGGCATCACCCTTCTCGACGGATCTTACTTCGGCAGATGACCGCACGCCGATAAGCGTTGGCAAACATTATTGACGGCGTATGCAAATAAGCGTGGCCGATGGCGAAGGACGCCGATGGTTACGTTTCCGCCGGCGATTTGGAGAAATTCAGCTACTGCCCACTGAGTTGGTGGCTCAGCCGCGACTACCAATCACAAAGCAATAATCTCGAGAAGGGCATACGCGAGCACAACGAGTTCGGCAAGTCGCTTTGGCAGATCGACTCTGAGGAACGGTCCGCGAGGCAGGCGGAGACACTAGTGTTTTGGTATGCAGTCACCGCAACGATCATCGCCATCCTGGGGCTGGAGCTGGTTTTCGAGGACGACTCGATGCATCTCAGCGAGATAATGGGCGTGGTCGCGCTCATCTGGGTGTTGGCGGCGTCCTTCTTCCTGTTCAAAGCGACTACGTCCACGATCAAGAGCACGGCCGTGGACTACGAGAAGACCGTGCTGATATTCGCGATAGTCGCGGTCGTCATCGCGGTCAACGCGGTGGGGTTCCTCGTTCAGAACAACAGGCTGGCGCAGGCACTCGAGTTCATCGCGCTGCTGTGGCTGGTCGCAGCGTCCTACTTCCTGCACAGGTCACTCAAGTCGGCGGACATATCCAAGCTGTTGAGGAAGGAATTCAAAGTCAAGGGTAAGATAGAGTACATAGACATTGACCATTCCAAGGTGTTCAAGTCCGATACCCACATGATATCTGGCAGACCAGACTATGTGATTAAGCTCGGCGACCACCTAATACCCGTCGAAGTGAAGAAGGGCAGGACGCCGCAAGGACCTCTGTTCTCGCACATAATCCAGATCGCTGCCTATTGCCTCCTGATTGAGGAGACGACGGGGAACCCGCCGCCATACGGGATAGTAAGGTATCCCGAGCAAGAGCACGAAATCGAGTACAACGAGGACATGAAGAGGGTTCTACTCGAAAAGGCCAAAGAAATCAGACGGGCGCTGTCGGGGGGAGACGTCCACAGGAACCACAAGAGACCGGGCAAGTGCAGGTCGTGCTCCCGCAGATCCGTGTGTCCTGAGAGACTCGCATGATCCCTTTGGCAACGGACAAAGGCCACTACTTCACTCCACGGTCACCGTCTTCGCGATGTTCCTGGGCTTGTCTATGGGGCAGCCTCTTGCCTTTGCGAGGTGATACGCCCATAGCTGCAGGGCGACTATCACAGGAACAGGCGAGAACAGCGAAGGTGTCTCCCGCAGGAATATCACATCGTCCGCGTACTTGATGATCTCGGTGTCGTTCGCGTCCGCGATCGCGATGACCGGACTTCCCCTTGCTGAGACCTCGCTGATGTTGGCGATCATCTTCTCGTACGTGCGGTCGTTCGTGACTATCGCCACCACGGGAGTATCCTTCGAGAGGAGCGCTAGTGGCCCGTGCTTCAACTCCCCAGCGGGGTAGCCCTCGCCATGGATGTAAGAAATCTCCTTCGTCTTGAGCGCGCCCTCCATCGCAATCGGGTACTGCAGGTTTCTGCCTATGAAGAACATGTCGCGGGCGCCACTGTACTTCTGCGCCATGGCCTCTATGGTCCCTGCCTGGTTCAGCACGTCCTGGACAGATCTTGGGAGGTTCCTCAGCTGGCCCACGATAGAGCGTTTAGCCTGCGCCGTGAGGGTCCTTCCCATGGTACCGAGCTCGATTGCCAACAGATAGAGAGCGACGAGCTGCGTCACGAACGTCTTGGTCGCCGCTACGCCTATCTCAGGGCCTGCGCGGGTGTAGATGACATGGTCCACCTCCCTTGTGATGGCCGAACCTGTGACATTGACAATTGCCAACGTGCGGTTGCCACGTTTCGTGGCCTCGCGGGCCGCTGCAATCGTGTCTAGTGTTTCGCCGCTCTGCGTGATGAGGACCACAAGGGGGTTCTCACGCGCGGCCGCGGAGTATCTATACTCTGAAGATATCTGAACGGTTACGGGGACCCTCGCTAGTTCTTCGATAATATACTTGCCCACGAGTCCCGCATTGTACGAAGTCCCGCATGCGACTATCTTGACACTCGAGAACGAGCCTCCGTCGAGGAAAGGCTCGTCACCTTCGACTGCGTCTATCCTTCCGAGGAAGGAGTCGTGGATTGCGGCTGGCTGTTCGAAGATCTCCTTCAGCATGAAGTGTGGATAACCGCCTTTCTCGGCGTCCTCGAGAGACCAGGCAATCCGCTCGGGCGCGCGCTTAACCTCGGCGCCGTCGGCGTCCATTATTGTGACCGAGTCCTTGGTAATCCTGACGGTCTCTCCGTCCTGGACATAAATTATGCGGTTTGTGTACTTCAAGAGGGCCGTAACATCGCTGGCCAAAAAATTCTCGCCGTTGCCCACGCCTATGACCAACGGGCTCTCATTGCGCGCTGCTACAACTTCGGGTCGTCCTGGCGCGACTACAGCGAATGCGTAGGTGCCTTCCACCCTCTTCAACGCTATGCGAACCGTCTCGAGCAGATCGCTGTCCTCCTTCAGCTCTGCCTCTACGAGATGCGCGAATACTTCGGTGTCCGTTTCCGAGGAGAAATTATGACCGTCTCCGGCGAGCGATTCCCTCAGCTCCATGAAGTTGCTGATTATGCCGTTATGCACGACCGCGACACCCTTCTCGCATCCCTGAAAGGGATGGGCGTTCTCCGTTGTGGGTCTGCCCTGCGTCGCCCACCTGGTGTGCGCTATGCCGACTACGCCGGGCATCTGCGGCATCCCCGCCTCGAGGACCGCGATTTCACCCTCCGTCTTATAGACATTGATTTCGTCCCCCCCGATGGCTATGCCCGCTGAGTCGTAGCCTCTGTATTCCAGCCGCTTAAGGCAGTCGATGAGGATGGGCTGCGCCTCCTTGGGGCCCACGTATCCGACGATACCACACATATGAGATACTCACCCTAGGTCACGAGAGATCGGTTTGGCAAGTTGCGGGTTATCTTCGCGCCGCTTGAGACTTTGCATCCTGCTCCCACGATCGTCCCTGGTTCAACAATCACTCCAGTGCCGAACTCGGTGTCCTCCCCTACAATAGAACCCATGTGGGGCACCTTGAAGAACTCGTCTCCGACGTTGACATACGCCTCGGCCCCCGCACCCATCAGGTGGGATTTGCCCTTGACGCCGTACCCGAAGACGCAATGAGACAGATACGAATGCGCGGCGATGCTCGTGTTGCTCATCAATATGCTGTTCTTCACCATGGTATAAGGCTCGATCGTGACGTTGTCGCCAATGCTCGTTGACGGAAAGACCGTCACATTGGGGCCGATGTCGCACCCCTCGCCAATCATGACAGGTCCGTAGATTGTGGTGCCCGCGCGTATGACCGTCTCCTCCCCGATGCTGACCGGGCCAGTTATCGTGACGTTCTTCTCTATCTTGCCGGCCGTTTTGACGTTCGCGTTCTCTAATGCGGCAGCGTTGAGCTCTAACAGGTCCCAGGGATACACCGCGTCTATCCACAGACCATCGGAGAACACCGGAGCTATCGGCTGGTTGTTCAGGGTCGATTTGAGCGCATGGCTCAGGCCGTACTCGCCCGAGTTGATGCAGCGCTCTATCACGTTGAATATGGAATCCTTCAGGCAACAGAAGCCCGTGAGTATGATGTTGGAAACGATGTCCTGGGGCTTTTCGACGACCCCTCTGATCGTGCCCTTCTCGATCGTCACAACTCCGTACTTGGATGGGTTCTCGCTCTCCACGACGAGCGCGCTCGGGCAGACACTCGAACTCAGGAGGTCCGCGACGGCCTGGGCGTCAACGATGTTGTCTCCAGCGAGCACAAGGAAGCTGCCGGAGACCCTGCCCTTGGCGCAGTACAGCGCGTGACCGTTCCCGAGCTGCTTGTCCTGGAAGACATACTCGATATTCGCCCCGTACTTCTTGCCGTCTTCGAAGTGAGACATTATGCGCTCCTTGCGATAACCCACCACCATCACTATCTCGCTGATGTTGTTCTTCACCAGCGCGTCGACGATGTACTCGAGGATCGGGCGGTTCGCGACGGGGATCATGACCTTCGGCTCCGACACGGTCAACGGCCTCAGTCTCTTGCCCTCTCCAGCGGCCAATATGACAGCTTTCATCAGAATACCACCGAACATCAGGTGACCAGGTTGAGGCGACTTAAGCATTTTGCCGGCTCGTACCCGCGCTCAATCCTCCTCTTCCTCATCGCCTTCCTCTTCGACCTGTCCGTATATCTCCCGGTTCCTTGCTGCGACCTTGGACGGCGTCGTCTCTTCGAAATACTCGCACTCGTACCTGATGGCCGTAACGATGTCCCTCTCGAGGCAGTACCCCATTCCCGGTCCGGAGCCGTCTTCGGGACGCGGGTCCCAGTAGAGGCACGATGGGCACAGGCGCTTGGATGAACTGGGTTTCTTGCGTGAACTTGGAGGCGTCACTACCTTGGTCATCAGGCGTCCGCCATATATCAGAATTTCTGCTAGAAGGCACCTGAGACCGGGTATGACAAGGAGTAGCGGGGGTTGGATTTGAACCAACGATCTTCAGGTTATGAGCCTGATGGGATTTCCAAGCTACCCCACCCCGCTGATGCCGACTAATGTATACTATGTAGTTAAAAGTATCCGTCTCGCGTCCGGCCGCTGGGTCAGAAGAATCGTCTCAGTCTGAGGAGATCCTCCATCGATCCTTTCACCCGGAGTTTCTTGGTTACGAGAGCCTTCATTACCCTGAGTTCCTTGGTCCAAAGCCTCGTGAGGGTCTCGGTGCTCGCGATGACCCGGATATCCGGGTTCTCAACTGCGCCCCTGATGAGCGTATCGACGGCTCCGCCCTCCAGTCGGAAATGGTACCAGTCACCGTCATCGACCTCCACCTGGATGAGTTTGGACACCCCTTGGAGCTCCTTGGCGAGCTCGGGATCCTCCTTCACCTTTGCGTTGAACTTGTCAATCGTGTCTCTCAAGAGCTGCTCGACCAAAACTCATCCCTCGAACGAATCCAGCCTCCTGATTCCGTTGAGGTTCATTAGCTTTTGGGATGTCTTCCACGAGCGCCTCACATGCGGCGGGAGGGAGCCGTTCTGCTCCAGCCACGCCTGCAAGAACGCCTTCGTGACAGGGTCGGAAGTGTAGCCCGAACCCACGTCGACGCCCAACTCCTCCCTTATGAGGTCTATGCGGCGGTCCCGGGTCACCTTCGCCACTATCGACGCAGCTGACACTACGGGGTACTCGTCATCCGCTCCGTGCTTGGACACCAACGACGCGCCGCAGGTCATGGAAGACCGCGTCAACTCCCTGAACCGGTCCTCGTTGACGTCTGCGGCGTCCAGATAAGCCACTTCGGGCGAGAGCCTGTCGACTATGCGTGCGAAAAGCATTGCCTCCAGCTCGTTCAAAGTCATGCGCGACCGCAGGGAGTCGATCTCCTCTGCCGGGACTTCGAGCACTTCCACGCTCGACAGTTCGATTATCCTCGGCGCCAGCTCCTCGCGCCTACTGCGGGTCAGCTTTTTTGAGTCTCTCACCCCGAGCTCGACGAGGGGGGAGTCGTCCGCTATGGACACGCCGCAGACCACGAGTGGGCCCAGAACCGGCCCCCTGCCCGCCTCATCGACTCCGCAAATCATGGCACACCAGCATCGCAATGCACGGTTTAAATCGCTTGGCCCCGCATTGGGAGTCGCCCAGCACTCTGCGAAGATTTATAGGGCGAAGTCGTCAATACTCGCACAACGGAGAGGTTCAGGGCATGGCTCAGGGTCCACCGCAGGGTTTCGAGGACGGCCTTTCTAGCGAACTCGGGATACTGATCTACCTCTTGCTGCTCATGATGGGGCTGGTCCTCGCGTTCGCAGGACACATCGTCTGGCGGCACCTCATGTCGTTCATCGGCGCCATCATCGGCGGCGTATTCGGCTTCGTGATAGGGACGGCGGTGGGCGGCGTGCTCGTTGGGCTCATCGTGTCAATGCTGGCCGCGGTCGTCGGGAGTTTCGTATTCATATTCCTCGCTGAGATAGGCCTCGGGGTTGTCGCTGGCCTGTTCGCTTACTTCGTAGTCTACGGCATGGTCGGGGACGTGATTGTCGCCTTGGTAGTGGCAGCGTTGGCGCTCGGACTAACCGTGGTCTTCATCGAACAGGCGCTGGGGATTGTGACTGCGATCATCGGCGGGCTACTCGTCGGCCTGGCGCTCATATGGCTCGACTGGATGGACATGACCCTCATCGTGGTAACCATGCTAGGCGTCATGATATTTGGGTCCGCGGTCCAGCTGTCGGCGATAAAGAACAAGCCTGCGACCGTGATGCAGGCTCGACAGGGAGTTGCCGTGCCGCCGATGGCCCCAGGCGCCCCGGGAAGGACTTGCCCCTCGTGCGGCGGGCCGCTGGAGTACATATCTGAATACAACAGGTTCTACTGCTACAGATGCCAGCGCTACGAGTGAATAAAATACGCCACTATCCTACCGTCTGGATGGTAAATCAGTCATGGATTATTATGGGTCACAGGTTACGAGTGCACGCCATAGGGTGAGACATCTGGACGTGCAGAACAGACGTGTCGAGAACGGCTTCAGGCTTACTAGGGTGGGCATAACCGGTGTCAGGAAACCAATCGTCGTCCACCGCCAAGGAAAGGATAACCACGTGACCGCCCTGATAGACGTATTCGTCGACCTTCCGTCGACCCAGAAGGGATCCCACATGAGCAGGAATGTGGAGATCATCACGGAGATGATTGACGAGAGCGTCAGGCGTAAGGTCGCCAGCCTGGAGGAGCTCGCGGGGAAGATATGCAAGGAGCTACTGGACAGGCACGAGTATGCCAGCTACGGCGAGGTGAACATGGCCGCCGACTACTTCCTCGAGAAGACCACGGAAACCGGGAGGCACACCTTGGAGCCGTTCAAGCTGATCGCCAGGGCGACCGCGAGGCGAGGGAACGGACTGATGAAGCTCATTGGCGTGGAGGTCGAGGGCATGACGGCCTGCCCGTGCGCCATGGAGACGGTGCGCACACGCGTCAACGAGGAACACCCAGGCATGACCGAGAGCGTTAGTGCCCTCCCCATGATCACTCATAATCAAAGGAACCGCACGACGCTGATGGTGGAGGTGCCCGAGCATGTCGACGTCGAGGCGGACGACCTCATCGACATAGTCGAGAGCTCGCTCAGCAGTCCCACGTTCGGCATACTCAAGAGGGACGACGAGGCAAGCGTGGTTCTCAAAGCGCACAGGAACCCCAAGTTCGTCGAGGATGTCGTGAGGGACATCCTGTGGAAGATACTCGACAGGTACGGACAGCTCGATGACTCCGTTCATGTGACCGTCCGAAGTGAGAGCGAGGAGTCGATACACAAGCACAATGCTTTTGCAGAGAGGATCACTACCCTTGGCGAGCTGAGGGCGATTGACGAACAGTGAGAGAAGAGGCCGGCCAGTGGCCGGCGAGGTGAAGGGAGTCGTTGTCGACATTGACGGCACCTTGTCGGATTCGACACGCAGAGTGAGCCTCGACGCCATCGCCGCTCTCAGAAAGGTCAACGATTCAGGCGTCGCCACCATGCTGGCCAGCGGCAATGTGCTGCCGATAGCGTATTCCCTGGCGACCTACTGTGGGTTCGAAGGCCCGATCATCGCGGAGAACGGCGGCATGGTGTGTCATAGGCAGAAGATATGGGTCCTCGCCGACCCAGATCTGCCGAGAAGGGCGTTCGAGCACCTCCGTGTGAACATGGCAGTCGAGCGATTGTTCACGGATAGGTGGAGGGAGACAGAAGTCGGCATACGACAGGACACGGGCCTCGACGACGTTCGCCGTATCCTGGAAGGCTTCGAGATCGACGTGCAATCCACCGGTTGGGCGATACACATCATGGAGCGCGGCATGGACAAGATGGTGGGCGTCCGGAAAGCCTGCGAGATAATCGGGCTTTCCACGGACGAAGTGGCCGCCATCGGCGATTCAGAAAACGACGAGAGGATTCTGACGGGCTGTGGATGGGGGATAGCGGTGGGCAACGCCCCGGATGGGACGAAGGAAGTCGCGACGTACGCCGCCACCCATGAGAGCGGAGACGGCGTCGTCGAGGCGCTGGAATGGTTGCGGCTGCTCTGAGCTTCGATGGGCAGAAGATTTTATCTTGGTAATGCGCACATTATCATTCGAAATGGTGATGATGGGTATCTGCAGCAATTGCGGGGCGCCTGCGATACGGACTTGTAGGCTTTGCGGCAAGCTGTTCTGCGAGAAATGCATGGACCGCGGCAGCGGCGTCTGCCTTAACTGCACGCGGAAAACGGATTGCCCTTGCCAGACTTCTCAACGACGTGGGGACTACTGAGACAGGAGCCTCTTGGCGTCCTCCTCCGTCATCCCGACCGCCTTGAGGAGGTACTTCAGGCCCTTGACCATGATCATGTCCTTCGTCTTTTCGTCAAGAAACTTCTCCATGACTATCGGGGCTTTGATGGCGTATTCCATGCCGAATTCAGAGTAGTAGTATCTCGCGTTGTCGGGGTCGAGCTCCGCTGCCATGTTGTACGCGGCCTCGGCCTCGTTGAACCGGCCGGTCTCCACCAGGAACGCTGCGTAGGACGACTGATAGATGGGGTTCTTGGGGTCGAACTCGACCGCCTTCTTGTAGCTCGCCTGAACATCCTCGACGGACATCTTCGGGACGCCAATGGCGGCCTCGGCCTTTCCGAAGTGAGCCTCGGCGCACTTTGGGTCCGCCTTGATAACCTTATTGAACTTGCTAACAGCCTTCTCGAAATCGCCATCCGCCAACGCTTCCTGGGCGTCCTTGAGGTCCTTGTTCTCGGCCATAATCAGCACAGCTCCCTGTGATACTATCGATTGCATCTATTGAATGAGAGGGTATAAAACGTTCGCCTGCAGAATCAAAGCTGATGCTGGCGCATCCTGCGGTTGGACGGAGAAACCCTTTTATCAGCAGCGCCGATACTATACGCTGGATATGGGCTCAGAGGGTGCCAGTTATGTTTCCAGGCGGTAGAGTGAACCCGAAGCAGATGAAAGCGGCCATGCGAAGGATGGGCATTACCCAGGAAGAGGTCGCGGACGTCGAAGAAGTGGTCATAAGAACCAAGAAGAAGGAGATTGTCTTCAAGGACGCTGCCGTTACATCCGTGACGATGCAGGGGCAAATCACGTATCAGATAATCGGCACGCCAGAGGAACGGGAACGCGGCAATGGGGAACCGGCGGCCGCAAAGAACGGTGTCCTGGAGGAGGATGTCGAGCTGGTCATGTCGCAGACCGGATGTTCGGAGCAGGATGCGCGCAAGGCGTTGAAGGAGTGCAACGGCGCCCCCGCTGAGGCGATCCTCAAGATCATGACAGGGTAATGAGGCCCGTCGAGACTGGTCGCACGGCAAAAGATTATAGAGTATCATCGTTTGTCCGCACCCCCGGAGTGAGCAAATGAAACTGCACGAGATGAGAGGCAACTGCAGGATGTGCGGCAAGGAGCTCAAAGCCGACACGATGGACGACATGTTTGTCAGCTTCTACTGCATGAAGTGTGGCATCTACACCACCAAACCCGTCGAGGACTTCAAGGACGATGAGAAGGAGACCGAGGCGGCCGTCGCAGAGCAGAAGCCCGATGCAGGGGAAGGCTGAGGCGGGGTTCAATAGCCCGATCGCCAGAATGAGGCCAGCCACCAACGCTTAAATACGCAGTGAGCTTTTGCCTGAAACACGGCGCGCTAAAGCACGTCTGGAACGCCGCTCTGGACGCCAAAAGCCCCGGTAGTGTAGCGGCCTATCATCCGAGCCTGTCGAGCTCGGGACTCGGGTCCGAATCCCGACCGGGGCGCCATACCTCTCACCCGAAGTCGCGAATCGCGACGTTTCTTGTCATAACTTCAGCCAAGTGCCGATGCCTTTCTTCTTTGCGCCCTCGAATACCCGTATTGCAGTGGCCATGTCCTCTATCGCGACCCCGAGGTTCATGGACATCGTCCGTTCATCGGCGGACTCGCGACCCGGCTTGTGCCCCATGATGACTTCGGAGAGATCAGCGTGGATCTCGGGTATACCAGAGAAGTATCCGACCGTCTGGTAGTATCTAAGCTGGCCGATGTCGTCAGTGCAGAACTTGTCCATCGCCTGCATCGCCTCCGACTTCCAATACGAGTCGAAATCGAGCGGGCAGGCGAAGCCGCCTTCCTTGAGCCAACCGGCGTCAATGACTGGCTGGGGGTGCTTCAGTATTGGACCGGCGGTCACCACGATGTCAGCGCCTTCGACGGCCTTCCTCGGCTCGGCCATGACTTCCACGTCGAGTCCGTAGGTGGTCTTCATGTCCTTGGCGTACTTGCCGGCGACTTCCCTGTCGATATCATATACCTGCACCTGCTCCAAACCGTCGAAAGCGGCGTTCACGGCCTCGAGATTGGTGCGACCCTGCACGCCACAACCCAACATGCCGAACACCGTCGATTCCCTGCGCGCAAGGTGCTTCGCGGCGATGGCGGTCGCTGCGGCCGTCCTCTTGGCAGTCACCCATGCAGCATCCATGACGCATGTCGGGAGACCGTTGCCGGGATCGTTGAGGATCAGCAATCCTGAGATGTATGGCAGCCCGCGCTTCTTGTTCTCGGGGAACCCGCTGACCCACTTCATGCCAGCTGCACCCATACCGCTCAGATATGCGGGCATCGCATGGATGAAGGCATCTGGCATGGGGTGGATGCCTGGCTTGGGAGGCATCTCGGCCATCCCTTGTCCCTTTTCTCGGAAGGCCGCCTCTACCGTCGCGATAATCTCCGCAATCGGCAGGCCCACTCGTCCAACGTCCTCTGATGATAGATACAACAGTTCGCCTGGCATGTCGACCATCGTACACGCCATCGGCGTACCCGCCTAAAATGTTGTCACATGACGGCGGACCCGCCATTCCGGGCAAAGCACGGTCACAGCGCAATTCTGGACAAGTATCATATCGAGAGGAGTCAATCTCTTCATGTAACACGGACCGTTCGAGATATCGAAGGAGGACGAAGACGTGACGAATGAGATTAAGATATTCGCTCTGAGCACATGTCCCTACTGCAAGAAGACGAAGCGGTTTCTCAGCGAGAAGGGCATCGACTACGAAGCCGTCGACGTCGACCTGCTGACCAGCAGCGAGCAGGACGACGTGCTTGAGGAGATCGAGAAGCTGACGGGCAAGCGCTCGTTCCCTGTCGTCATCATCGGCGACGAGGTCATCGTCGGCCACAACGAGGACAAATTGAGGCAGGTACTCGGGCTATGACAGGGCAGGACGAGCGGAGGGTCTTCTGTCCAGTATGCTCCGCGCGCTTCGCGCCGGAAGGCGACCTGACCGAGGGCGACCAGGTCAGATGCTCCATCTGCGGACAGATGCTCATCGTTCGGGCCTGCGACAACCAATGGCTCGGGGAAAGGCGCTCCATGCTCTCGGACGATGAGATAAGGGACAGGGTCGACGGCTTCGCCATGATAAGGGGCTACGGCTTCAACGAAATGAAAGAAGAAATCATCGATGGGCTAATCGGCAAGAGGGACGCCTTCGGCGACTTCTACTGCCCGTGCAGGCTCGAGCAGACTCCCGAGTACCAGTGCCCGTGCAGACCGACTCGAGGCGGCGATGTGGAAAGGGATGGAAGGTGCCATTGCGGCCTCTTCTGGAAGGACTCGCGAGAAAGGTGAGCGATGCCCGAGCAGTTCGATCGATTCGATTCGTGGTACTTCACGTTCGGAAGCTCTTCTCGAGCACACGGATGATAGGTCAGTGCTAGACTGGCACTGGGTTCAGGGTAACGGCGTGAAATCATAAATCAGAAATAGGAAGCAAAACATGGATGACGTCGTGGAAGACAACTCCCTCGAGAAAGCCCTCTCCGTAACCACGGCGATGATGAGCACCAGAGACATCAACCAGTTGTTCGCTCTGATCGTGGACAGCATCACCAGCAGTTTTGGGTTCGAAGGATGTGATGCGTACATCCTGGACAAGAGTACGAATGAATTCAAGCTGATCAACACGAGGGGCTATGGCGAGGAGGAATCACAACAGCTCCTGGGGACCACGATGATGCGGGACATTCTGGAATCCAGCATCAGGGAGTCGGAGAGGCTCGGAAGGTTCACGTACCTGTACAAGGCGAGGCTCGACGAAGACATCAGCAGGTACTACGGCCTCCTGCACCCGGAGAGGGCGGCCATCCCCAGGGAGCACGAGGACGACTGGCATGAACTCGATGTGATTTATGTCACGTTCGAGGACCAGCATGGCAACATGATCGGTTTCCTAGAGCCCGACGGCCCGACCAACGGCAAGCTCCCCTCGAAGAACCTCATTCTCAACCTGGAGATATTCGCCAGCCTCGCGTCGATAGCAGTCGCGAACGCCGAGCTGATTGACGAACTGAACCAGACGATCCGTAACTACAAGGTGCTGAGCGAGGCGACGGTGGCACTGCAGGAGCCCGTGGATCTCAAGGAGACACTGCGCAAGCTGGCGGACAGCCTCAGCGAGATCATGCCTTTCGATGAAATAAGCGTGTATCTCATAGACTGGGAGCGCAACCTCATGATTCCAGCGTTCGCCACAGGACAGTTCGTCGAAGAGACCATGTCGGACATCGGGCCCATATGCGGCCTTGCGGGAGAGGTCGCCCGGACGGGGAAGGTCGAGATCGTCGAGGACTCGTGGAATGACCCGCGCGTGGCGGCCATACCGGGACTCGAAGGCGACGAGACGGACGGCCAGGCGATGATGTGCATACCGCTCAAGAGCAAGGCGGGCGAGATTGTTGGAGTGCTCGATCTCTTCCGGGGCAAGCGCCACCAGTTCACCCAACAGGAGTACGAGATATCCGTCCCGTTCGCGACGCATGCTGCGGCCGCGATAGAGAACGCCAAGCTCCGGGAGGAGCTGAGGGAGAACTTCGAATCGGTTCGGAAGGCGTACGAGGACATCAAGCAGCTCGACAAGGCGAAGGACAGCCTCGTGAACACCATCTCCCACGAGCTGAGGACACCGCTCACGACCATACTGGGCTATCTGGAGATGGCTTCCGAGGGGCTCTACGGTGAGGTGCCGCCGAAGCTGAAGGAGAAGTTCTCCACGATGCTCGGATCCATCAACAGGATAAACTCACTCGTAAGCAAGATGCTGGAGATGTCAAGGCTTCAGGAGAAGACCCTGTCGCTGGAACTGGAGCCCGTCAACCTAGCGACCATTACCAAGGAAGTTGTGGGCGACTACGAGAAGGAGGCCGCCACGAGGGGACATAAGGTCAGCGTCCTTTTCGGGAACGATATGCCGGTTGTCAATGCTGATCGGCTCAGAATGCGCGACGTCATCGCGGCGCTGCTCGACAACGCCATCAGGTACACGCACGACGGAGGCACAGTCAAGATTGGCGCTGACATCCTCGCGGGCAAGGTGCATATCTGGGTCAGAGACACGGGCATGGGCATAGCCGATGACAACAAGGGCAAGATCTTCGACAAGTTCTTCCTTGCGGATGCGGGCTTGACGCGCGAGGACGGTCGGGTTGGCATCGGACTGTTCGTCAGCAGGGAGATAATCCGCAAGCACGGCGGCGAGATGTGGTTCGAAAGCCAGATCGATCAGGGGAGCACGTTCCATTTCACGGTCCCGTTAGGCCGCGTGCAGATCCCATGAGATGCACTAAAATTCTTCAACGCGCTGGTCGACTTGATATAGAATGCGCCTTTATTCACAATGCATTGAGCAAAAGCTCGAAGCGGACATCAGTGAAAGGGTTTGGGTGCGATGCTCTCTAGCACGAGGCCTTCTCGAATGTCTCGGCGTCCGGCCATGAAGGGTCTTCTGTGAGGTACTTGTGTATCGCCTTCGCCGCCCGCTTGCCATCGCCCATCGCGAGTATGACCGTGGCCGCTCCGGTCGATATGTCGCCGCCTGCGAACACGCCCTTCTTTGAGGTCCTGCCGTCTGCGTCCACCGCAATGGTGCCCCACTTCGTCGTCTTCAGGTCCGGAGTCGCCATCGGCACGAGAGGATTGGGGCTCTGGCCGATTGCGATGAGGACCGTCTGGCAGTCGAGCACGAAATTCGATCCCTCGATCCTTATCGGCCTGCGCCTCCCAGAGTCGTCCGGCTCCCCGAGCTCCATACGGATGGCCTCAATCTGCTTCACGTTTCCGCAGTCGTCGCCAATGTACTTCACCGGTGCCGCCAGCAGCTCGAACCTGACACCCTCCTCCTTGGCGTGGTGGATCTCCTCGCGCCTCGCGGGGAGCTCCGCGTCCGACCTCCTGTAGAGGATGATCGACTCCTCCGCGCCGAGTCTCAATGCCGTCCTCGCGCAGTCCATTGCGACGTTGCCGCCTCCGAGCGTGACAACGCGCTTGCCCACGCGTATGGGTGTGTCGTAATCCGGGAAGTTGAACGCCTTCATGAGGTTGACCCTCGTGAGGAACTCATTGGCCGAGAGTATGCCGTTCAGGTTCTCCCCTTCCAGGTTCGTCCAGTTGGGCAGACCAGCTCCGGTGCCGATGAACACTGCGTCGTGCTCCTCGAGCAGTTCGTCGACCGTCTCGAGCTTGCCGACCACGTGGTCGTTCTTGATATCGACCCCGCTCCTCCGTATGAAGTCGACCTCCGCCTTTACAATCTCCTTGGGCAATCTGAACTCAGGTATGCCGTACACGAGCACCCCGCCCGAGTACTGCAGCGCCTCGAACACGGTCGCCTTGTGGCCGAGCTTCGCGAGGTCGCCAGCGACTGTCAGACCCGCAGGTCCGCCCCCGACGACCGCGACCTTCTTGCCCGTCGATGGCGGGGCCTCGATCTTGCCTTTCTTCTGCTCGTTCCTCTCCCAGTCCGCCAGGAACCGCTCTATCCGACCTATCCCGACTGGATCGTTCTTCTTGCCGACGATGCAGTTGCCCTCGCACTGGTTCTCGTACGGGCACACCCTGCCGCAAACCGCTGGCAGGTTCTGCTTGAGCCTGATGATCCTCATCGCCTCGGAGAAATTGCCCTCCTGCACCTGCTTGATGAACCCGGGGATATCTATCTCGACCGGGCAGCCGTCCTTGCACAGTTTCCTCGTAGGGCTTTCCTTGCACTGCAGGCATCTCTTCGCCTCCAGTGTTATCGTCTCCGCATCCTGTCCTAGGGGCACCTCGTTGAAATTCTTCACGCGCTCATTGGGGTCCTGCTCTGGCATCGGGTACTTCTTGGGAATAATCCTTGATTTCTTCTTCCCCTCAGCCATCTACTTCGCCCCCATGAAACTCCGGAGGGATATCTCCTCCTCCGCGAGATACCGCCTGTTCCTCGCCGTCAGGTTCTCAAAATCCACCTTGTGGCCGTCGAACTCAGGGCCGTCAACGCAGCCGATCTTCGTCTTGCCGTCGACTATCACCCTGCACGAACCGCACATTCCAGTGCCATCCACCATTATCGGATTGAGACTGACGACCGTGTGTATATTGTACGGCCTCGTCAGGTTCGCGATGACCTTCATCATGATGATGGGCCCGACGGCATAGACCTCGTCTATCTTCCGCTTCTCGTCGACGAGCCTCTTCAGGACGTCGCTAACGAAGCCGTGGTGCCCCTTGGAACCGTCATCGGTGCAGACGTAAAGCTCGTCGCTGACCTTCTCTATCTCGTCCTCGTATATCAGAAGGTCTTTGTTCTTAGCGCCGATGATCGATATCATCCGGTTTCCCGCCTTCTTGAGCGAGCGGACGACCGGGTACATGAGCGCGAGACCAATCCCTCCGCCGACGCATACGACTGTGCCATAGTTCTTCAGCTCGGTCGGCATGCCAAGCGGCCCTACGAGGCTGAACAGGCTGTCACCCGCTTTCAGCGTTCCGAGCTTCTTAGTGGTCTTGCCTATCTCCAGAGCTACGATTGTTATCGTTCCCTTCTCGGCCGAGAAGTCCGCCATCGTGAGCGGTATCCTCTCGCCGTGCTCGTCCACCGTCAACATGACGAACTGTCCCGCCATCGCCTTCTTCGCTATGTGTGGCGCGGCGATCTCCAGCCGGGTCACGTCAGGTGTGAGCTTCTCTGCCTTGACTATCTCGTACATGTTCGCACACATCCCGCCCCCATCTGAAAAGTGTCGGTTGAGGGCCATCTGAGAGGTGATATCCATATCTCTAGGCGCTGCATCTTTGAGACCGTATTTAAGCTTGCTGACATTACGATTGCGGGTGTGAGTTTTACGATGGTTGGCACGCGCTTGCAGTGACGTTCTGAAGGCTGTCCCAAACGGCCCCCTGCAGAGTTGAACAATCGTCAATCTGCGACTAAAGCCACGCACGCGGCGGCGTCACTCGCCCAGGTCCTGCATCTGAGTCTTACCCGAGAGGGTTATCAACGGGACGGCCTCTATCTTTCTGTAGACCTCCTCCGGGGGCTTGCGCACACCGTCGACTTTGAGCAGGAAGTTCTCGAGCGACACGCCGAACAGCCGCTCGTTCTCCTTCAGGTAAGGCAGTATGAGGTTCCAGTCGGCCTCGGTCAGCCGAGATATCCTGCCGCCGTTCAGTTGGTCCTCGCCGATCATCTTCCTCGGGTCGCGTATGTAGATCGCGCCGCCCGACGCGAGCGAGAACAGGTTGCCGCCAGGGTAAGGCTCCGACAGCTCCAACAGCTCCCCGGTAACATCGAAGGATATGCCGTTGACGATGGCGAATCCCCCACCGTAGAGCGGGTTGCCCGCCATGAAGGATTCAGCTAGATAGTCCAGACACGTGCCGTTGATCACGATCTTCGGCCTGCCAACAGCGTTGATGAGTGGTCGTCCCGCGGCGTTACCCATTATGAACGCCTCGCCGCCCTTGCCGCCGTACATGAATGTCTGCCCCACATCGCCGTACACCACGAGCTTGCCATCGCTCAGTATCTGCCCGAGTTGGTCCTGGCCGTTGGTGTGGATGTGCATCTCCGCGCCGTCGAGTCCCGACGCGAGGTAGTCGCCCGGGCTGCCGTAGACATCTATCCTGAACCCCTTCGTCCGCGGTCCCAAGCCGCAACCAATGAACCGCTGTCCGTGGGTCGCGAACAGCGTAACGCGGTTCCATCCGAGCTTGCGTGCCTCGGCGACCAGGAAGGATACCCCCTCCTCGCCCTCCATGGGGAAGCCTTTGCAGTCGATTACGAGCAGGTCGTAAGGGGATTCCGGCGGGCGGATGGCCTTCCTGTTCCGGAAATCTATCAGTTGGAAGATCGAATGCTCGCTCCTTCCGATCTTGGCGGACGAGCGCAGAACCGTCTCCAACGCGTCCGTGGCCTTGCGGGATATGCGACTCGCCCTGAACCGACCTGTCGGGTACTGGCGGTCCAACATCAGCGTGATGAACTGTATCATTTCGTCCTTCTGAGTGTCGCCTCGCTTTGCGTACGCGACAATCTGGGCGAACAGATTGTTTAGCTCATCACCGGACGCTATCTTCAGCGCTGAGGTGAACAGCTTGAACGACGCGTCCGGGTTCTTCCTCTCGATGACCTCGGTCGACAGGATTTCGGGCGCTCCTGGGTTGGCCATCGTCCGCGCAAGCGCTGCGTCCTCTGCGCGGTCCCACCCTCTGTACGGTGGCGCGACGGCCCTGCCGAACTTGTTGGTGGATATCAGCCGCATCGTCCCCTCGGAACCCTCCTCGGGATGGAGGCTGAACACGAACGCTCCACCGTAGTTGTGGCTACCACCCCTGGCGTTCCAATACTTGTCGGCGTAGCCCGGAACAGACGGATGCTCGACTGAGATGCTCTCCAGGGCTGAGTCAATCGCCTGCTTCTCCGATGCGACCAGGCCTATCTGCACATCGCCGTCGACGAGAGCGAACACCTGAGGCCTGAGCATCGACGTGTCGGTGATGCCCATCAGCTGCAGGCGGTGTTCGCGGACGGCGTTCTTGCCGATTATGAAGAACCAAGGACCATCCGGGGAACCGTGCATATGCGCCGCCTGGACTGCGCGATACGTCCTCTTCTTGTCCTCGGGCAGCAGCTCGAAGTCCCTCTCGGTCGTTGGCGCCAACGCCTCGATTATGTATTCCAGCGGATACTCGTATGTCCTGCTCAGAAGGTCGAACAGCAGCACGGAGACCTCCGTGTCCGTAAGGAACAGCGGGGCGATGTTCCTCTGTCCAAGATACTCCGCGACGGAGTGGTAGTTGGCGAAGTCGCCGTTGTGCACCAAGGCCTCGTCGACGCCGACGAACGGATGCGCCCCTCCAGGATGCCACACCCTGCCCTTCGTGGGATATCGCTGGTGGCCTATCCATATATGCGCCTTCACCTGCTCCAGCTTGTAGTAGTTGATCACGTCCTCCGCGTAGCCGACGATCTTCAGCACCATCATGTTCCTTCCGTGTGACATGATGAACGCGCGCATCTCGCCGCTCGCATAGTACTCCTGGTTCGTCTTGAAGCTGCACTGGTACAGAAAC
>Ga0224507_10000171_pt1 | contig 25002 bp, 23 predicted proteins | sample SF_Jan12_sed_USG_3_FD_170159 | JGI IMG/M metagenome (GOLD analysis project Ga0224507, IMG submission 170159) | Sediment microbial communities from San Francisco Bay, California, United States - SF_Jan12_sed_USGS_13 | ecosystem: Environmental > Aquatic > Marine > Sediment | place: USA... | reverse complement strand
TGAAATGGACCAAGTTTACGAGCTAACTCGCCAACGATTAGAGTCTTCAATCACGCACTTTAAAAACAAAAATATCAGCAATATTGCCTTGATTGGGGTAAATCAATCAGCCAATTTTGCGCTCAAGTTTATCGCGTCAAAAAACAAAGAAACACCGGACATTCAGTCACTTATTACTATAAGGGCATTTGACTCCGACTGGCTAACATCAAGCGAACTAGTTAAAAACATATCAATAAATACGTTGGATATTTACCCAGAACATGACTCAAACATGGTATTACAGTCAGCTCAAAAGCGCTTAATAGCAACTAATTTTGCCGGAAAGCTAAACGGACAATCGCCAACCCTAAACCTGTCACCCAAAGTTAAAAAACTGGCAATCAATAAAACCGGTAATTTACGGTACCGACAAAAAATCATCAATGGCGCGAATTACCCCTTTGATAATCAAGAGGACACGTTAATCAAGATTATTCGCGGCTGGCTGGCCATTTACACAGCTGGTAGAAAAATTTCGGTCAATTAACCTCTGCAACACGCATTTCCGCTATCTGTGTCACATCTTTTTCCAGACAGAGCAGCCTGTTATCTGGTACTTTAGTCGTTAAACAATTCTCTGCAGGATGCTCATGTCGTTCGTATATACCTTTCATCTATTATCTGCCTGCTTATGGGTAGGCGGGATGTTTTTTGCCTATTTTGCTCTACGCCCGGCTGCAGCCAGCCTGCTAGAGCCACCTCTCAGACTTCCTTTATGGAACCAATCATTTAAACACTTCTTCATCTGGGTTTGGGGCTTTGTATTGATATTACCCGTTAGCGGTTACGCTATGATCTTTTCCCGTTATCAGGGCATGGCAAACGCGCCAGTTGCCGTCCACATCATGCAGTTAAGCGGATGGCTAATGGTATTTATATTTGCTTACCTCTATTTCAAACCATACAAAAAAATGGGCGCTTATCTGAGCTGTTCGAAACTTCCTGAGGCCGGACAATGCCTCAATACTATCCGTAAGCTCGTTGCAACGAATCTTGCGCTTGGCCTTTTAACTATTGCCGCCGCAAGCACAACCCGGTTCTAACAATAAAATAATGATTAAAACAGCACTCACAACACGTATCGCCTTAATACTTTTTTTCGCTTTCTCTGGAATTACCCAAAGTTATGCTGCTCGCTATAGCCTTGAACAACTACCCGCCAATTTAACGATAGCAGGCATAAATAATGTCGGAACAATTGTTGGCCTTGACGAAACTGCAATGCCTTTTGTCTGGACAATAGACAAAGACTCAAACAGCTATTCGCTAGGAACAAAACTATCCTTACCAACCACTGAGCTTGGCGTTCCAACAGGCTCTGGTTTCACTGAAATTCATGTCACCGCAATCAATAACGAGCAATCCGCTGGCACTGGAGCTGATATTATTGGCTGGTATATTGACAATAATGGCGCGAAACAAAGCGTACTGTGGTATCAAAAAGAAACCGCTCGCGAACAATTTTTCTATAACTCGCTAACACTTCCACCCTTACGGGAAAAAGCGAGAGCCTGCACAAATGATAGGGGCTCAAATTTTTTAACTCCAGAATGCCTGAGACTGGGATTTGACGACGTTTTAATACAGGGTGCAAAAACCTGCGATAACTCAAGCTGGACATACCCCGACCCATTTTTACTTGCACCATGTGACCAGCCGCCTGTTCCTATTTGCGAATACAGCATGACTAAGACAAAAAGCTCAGACCAAACACCAACAAGTCAAAACGATACCGCCTCAGTTAAATACGACTACGGCTACAACCCCGACTACAACCCCAGCCTAGACCACCCAATAAATGCCTGCATTTTTCGAGAGCATGCCGAAATAGCGATACTTGCCAGTAAGTGCGCCGAAAATACCGGCTGGGTTGATAACACACCAACAGAAAATACAGACCCCATTCAACCGACAATACTCACCTGCGACACACAAAGTAAAGCTTTTGGTATTAACAACAACAGTACAATCGTCGGCGCATCCTACGATGCTAATGACAATCCCCACCCTGTATCCTGGTTTCGAGTAGCAAACAACTTAGCAGACGGCATTCCTAAATACGTTGCCGTCAACCTGGGGCTGGAACGAATCGACGTAACCCCAGAAAGCATAAAACAAGAAAACGATAGCCGCGGCGAACTTGATCCTGAAAAATCACCAAGCATTAAACTCAATCGCAGACTCGGCGAAGCTCAAATTACGAGTGTAGCAACAGGAGATGTAGCCGGCTTTTTACAGCAAGACCCCACTGACACCTACGACCAGTACAAACCCTATTATTGGCCCAAAGTCCTAGATACAGGAATTGAACCACCCTTCGAAATGCTCTCTCCAGATACAGACAGCAAAGGAAATTACCGCCAATTTAGCGCAAAGCCCAACCTGACCGCCATTTCATCTCGACTGGTCGGCGGATGGTATCAGGATGACAGCAACAGAACGCGTGCCGTCCAGTGGCTATTAGCGCCAGGGAGGGACAGCAACAATCAGGTAATTGACATCCTCACCCCTAAATTAGAACCCATGCTTGAACCCGGCGAAAAAGGAAAAATATTACACAACTCCTTTAGCGGGGAAACAATTGGTCAATCAAAAGTTACAAATACCAACAACCAAACAGAAGACCATGCATTTTACAAATCTTCTAAATGCGGCATCCAGGATCTTAATCAACTACTGGTAACACCTACCATCGACGGAACCTTGCTGACCAGCGCATATAAGATTGCCAGTGGTGTTTTTCCAAATACCATCATCGCAACCGGCATAACGCCCGGCACTCCTAGTACTGGCGATCAATACAGCTACGCATTAAAAAAAGAAGACGTCTTTGTAAACCTTAAAATTGACATTGCCACAGATAATGACCGACTGACAGTGGGGGATGAGTACGCTTATTTTATTACGCTTTCAAATAATGGTAAGCCTGATGACGTAACACCAGAAAACTATGCTACCTGTGTTGTGTTTGTGCTTGAAGCAGCAGTATACACACCAGAACCGGATGAAAATGGCCTACCCAGAGAAGAGTTACTAGCTGGACTTACATTTTTAAGCTATGAATCAACTGCAGACATTACATGTAAAATATCACCCATTAGAATAATATGCGGCTTAGACCAACTCAACACAGGCTCCCCCGTTAGCGTAAAGATTCTCACTACCCCTCGCGCTCTTCTCGCAGACAGGCGAGTTAAAGCCAGCGTCAGTTTATACTCCACTGAGCAAGAGTTACCCAGCACACTGGCCGACAATTCGACTTTTATCATTTCGTCCGTGGATAGACGGGGATGTTTTATTGCAACTGCAGCTTATGGCTCTTATTTATCGCCTGAGGTTAAAGGTTTACGCCAATTCCGTGATCGGGTGTTATTAAAATTTGGGGCAGGCCGCTGGCTGGTTGAAACCTATTATGATATCTCACCACCCTATGCCGACTACATTAGCCAACATGAAGAACTTAGAACGGTATCCCGCTGGGTTTTATCACCATTGGTTTATTTGATTTTATACCCACTACCAATAACAAGCGGGATAATTCTGCTGTTTTATTTTGGCTATCGCGTTAGGGCAAGACGCAGACAAATCTAACCTAATACAGCAATCCTACGATAAACAGTTATCGCAGAATTATTATTCACAATATAAAAAAATCAACTCAAGCTATTTTTAACTCTTTCCAATTTTTCTCTCACCTGCCCCGCAAGCTCTTCAACCCCTTCAACTTGAACCAAACCCAATACCGAGGCAGGGTCCATAAAGGCGATCGTTATTGAATCATCTTCTTCTTCGCGCACTAATACATTACACGGTAACAATAAACCAATATCTGGATCGGCATTAATTGCCTGATTAGCCAATACCGGATTGCAAGCCCCAAGAATAGTATATGGTCGGCGGTCAACATCAATTTTTTTCTTCAGAGTTGCCTTAACATCAATTTCAGTCAAAACACCAAAACCTTCAGTTTTTAAAGCTTCCGTCACTTTAACAATGGCATCATCAAAACTACCGCTAACTTTTGTACTAAATCCGTACATATAACACTCCTTATAAACAATCCTAAAAAATTGTTAGCCCAATTTTAACTAGAAGGCTACCTAACTATTTTCCAAGATAATAGGTTTAAGTCGATTATTGATCAATGGGTTTAAAATTATCGCGACAACAACGTATCAATAATAGAAGAAGAATCTTTTTCATCAACTATTTTTTTAAACGTTTCGTGGTTATGACTTTCTGAATTAGGCAAATGATTAACGCCCACTCCGTGCTGATAAACCAGTAAAGAACCAGTCCAATTCACGTACAACAAAGCGACAGCAAAGAAAACATGCACAATAACAAAACGTCCACCTTCTTCCTTGTCGTCATTAAAAAGAACACCCGCCCACAAACCTAATACAATAATAACAAGACCAAGCACTGAACCAATATTTCGATGCTCATTTATCAACGAATGTGACATATCATCATGCCCAACCACTGAATAAGCGTAAAACCCGAGAACAAGAGCTATCAATGTCATTCCCGACGCCACCCATAGACTCCACCGAGCAAAAAGTCTAGCCTGACATTCTACAATGTATTTACCAGAAAAAAATGAAACAATATAAGCAACGGCAGATACTACAAAAAGCGCCACCACAAAGTCCACAAAAAAAGAATGACCCACAACAGACAAATTTATCATTTAAAATCCAGTTTTATTTTTGTAATCTAAATCGCAGTGCATTAACTTTTTGCTCAGAAAAAATTCAGCATACACCCCAACCAATGCAACTAAATTCACACCAACCGAAGTAAAATCCTCACTCTATACCAACAACAACAAAGCGCCCGTGTCGATCAGCTGTAATTACAAATTTGATTTTTTGTCCCGGCTTCACGTTATCAAGCATTGCTGGGTCAGCCACTCGAAAATCCATTGTCATCCCCATCATACCCATCGTTTTAATTGGGTCGTGTGATATGTTTAACGTTTTAGATACCTTATCGACCGAATTAATCGTACCAGTCGCATCGTGCTCACTACCAGCAAGCGCAGCCCCAATCGACAAACAAACCATAAGAAACAACATTGCAATATTTTTAAATCTCATCATTCCCTCTCACTCACTCACTATGTCATGTCACAAATTTTTTGCCTTCCAATAAAACAAACCGTTTAAATTCCTGAGCAATTACAGACAAACGTTTACCTTTCTTATACACCACATACCAATGACGAAGTATGGGGAAATCAACAACATCCAAAACAACTAATCTATTAACCTCAAGCTCCAACCCGACAGTATGAATAGATACTATCCCCAATCCAAGCCCGGCCTGCACCGACTGTTTAATGGCTTCGTTACTGGTCATTTCCATGCTGTGCGTCATTTTTACACCATGCTCTTTAAAGAATCGCTCCATCGCAATTCGGGTGCCTGATGCTTTTTCTCTTAATACAAAAGTATATTCAACAAGTTCTTCAAGGGATATTTGTGATTGGGATACCAACGGGTGATTTTGCGCAGCAATCACCACCAGCGGGTTTTCTATAAACTGCTCTATTTCCACATCAAGTTCATCAGGTGGGCGCCCCATTATCACTAGGTCTTTTTCATTTTGATCCAACTGAGATAACAAAGTTTTACGATTAGTCACATCCAGTCGAAAGTTCAACTCATCATGCTGATGGGAAAACTCTGCCAGAATGCGCGTTGCAAAGTCATTTGCTGTGGTCGCAACGGAAATATCAAGCGTGCCTTTACGTAATCCTTTAAGATCCGCCAGCACCTCTTCCGTTTCATTTAAAAGTTGTAATATTTCTCGCCCATAATGCTGCATTTCCAAACCAGCGGCGGTAAGGTAATTTTTTTTACCAAACTGCTCCATTACCGGATGCCCAATGACAGATTCAAGTTGCTTAATCTGCATAGAAACGGCAGGCTGACTAAGATGCAATTCTTCTGCGGCTCTTGTATAGCTCAGATGCCTTGCGACAGATTCAAATACTTTTAACTGTCGAATTGTTATATTCAGCATATATAATTTTTTCTATATGGTTGATACGAAACTCATTTAAATGGCATTATAGATCCAATTCATTAAGGCTCACAAGCTCAATACGAAACACGGAAGACTGGACCAACAAATGAAAGAAACAGCTAAAAGCAATACGGCACTACAATATCAGCTTAAATTCAGCGACGGCAATACAATTGAATACGAGTTTATAGATGAAGGTATGCTCAAACTTAAACAGCCAGAAAATCTGCCGATAGAAAGCTGGATGAAGTTATCATATCATCAGTGTGAAAACTGCCCCTTAAGTGAAGATACTCACCCAGCCTGCCCGGTTGCTCAAAATCTGTCCGTCCTGATAAAAGACTGGAGTCAGATTATTTCACACGACAATGTAGACTTGCTTGTCAGTTCACCACAACGAAATGTAACTGCCAGCACCACGGCTCAACAATCATTAAGTTCGTTGTTAGGATTAGTGATGGCCACCAGTGATTGCCCACACACTCAGTTTTTTAGACCGATGGCAAAGTTTCACCTACCGCTCGCCAGCAGCGAAGAAACCAGCTTTCGGGCTTTCTCGAGCTTTTTTTTGAAGACTTATTTCGAATCACCCGATCCGAGTAACTTGAAAATAAACCTGGAGGAATTAAAAGCAGTTTATGAAAATATGCATACCGTCAATATTCACATGAAACAACGGCTGGAGTCTGCGGTAGAAGAGGACGCTGCTCTTAATGCAGTCGTACGGCTGGATTTATTCGCACTCAATATGCCTTATTTCATGGATAAAGAATTGGAAAAACTCAGACCTTTGTTTACATCTTGATATATTCGAACAATAGAGAGAGGAAGGTTTGGGGAAACTATTGTGAGTTACTAGAGTATTACAAACTGCTCACCCTCATATCCACCGCTTGGGCAGCTGGCACACAGCGATTGATCTTCAAGCGCTTAAGCACACTGCGATTAAAATTGACTTCCATAACCGCTTCGTAGCTGCCGTCATTCATATAATTCATGGCAATCATTCTCGCACCGCGAATAAAGGTATCTAGCTGTACATGGACTCGATCTGACCTTAATGCCATGTCAGATATAGTCGCGCCACCCCAAATATGCATGCCGGACACTCGTTCAGCCAAAGTACGTATTGCATCAAGTTTTGCCGCTCTTAGCGCCAACAAACGCTTTTGCCCGTCACTAAGTAATCTTGCTGGAGGCGCACCATAACCTGAGGCTATAATTGTTTTATTGGAAATGTTTTGACCTTTTTCAGTCGCTAGATACGGCACCGTACCAGCGGGACAATCACCATTTCTATCTTCAACAATATTTTGATCAAATTCCACTTTTTTTGGCATTGGTAAAGCAAGATTGGCCACCGGAATTTCCATTGAACCCAGTTCACGCATGTTTTGAGGGTTATTCCAGCCTCTAACTGCCGTGGTTTCCAGAGTATCAGATGCTGGAGCAAGTCCTTTGGTGGTGACGATGGTTGTACATCCCGTCCACATCGGCATCAGCAATATAAAAACGGGGACTAGACCTGTTTTTATGCTCTTAAAACCTCTGCTTTTGAATGTTAATTGCTTCATAGATAAAATATCGACACATAATTTGGATACTTTACAAATTTTAGAATAAAAATAACAAATAAAACAAATTAATCATTCGAAAGAAAAAAATAGACCGGAAAGCGTGTTCTTTGCCAGACTTAACCTGAGTAAAGCGAGGCTAAAAAGCAGTAATCGTTAATATTAAGGTAGACCGATAGTCACCTGCCGCCGCTTTTGCAGTATCAGTACCGAGAACTGTTACAGCAATTGTGCGACTTCCATTCGTAACAGATGCTGCAGACTCCATTACCACTGGATTTGCGCTTACTCTCACTTCAGCGTTATCGTTGTAACTAATGCGATAAGGAATAGCATGATATCCCATCACCAACACCCCGCCGTTGTCATCACTCAATTGGACGGTATATGGCTGGTCGGCATCTATAATAAGGTTTGAAATTGTCTGACGCACAAGGTCAACCCCTGGTGTTAACGCAATTCTGGAGCCTGAGGTCACATTCATGTTCACTGCGGCCATTGCTTGCTCAAACATCAACAGTAGAAATAAATAACTCAGAAGTCGGATTCGTTTTTTCATACTAATTCACGCCCCCCAAGCTCAACATACCAAAATCAATAAAATTATCCCCAATCATTTTACCAATAGCAACCCCATTAACATCACTCGGTTTAACAACCACTTCACCCGAACCACCCGTGCCATCCAGTACAATCAAATATTTTCCTAGGTGTAAATTTTCCACTTCAAAATAACCTTCCTCATCGGTAAAAAAGCGTGTTTTCTCCTTTGTGTCCTCATGAATAAAAGTGCCTTTAATCAAGCCGATTGGTTGCCACTCCCTATTCGCCAGCACACCGCTGCCGTACATTTTAATATCTTTAGTTACATTGATTAACGCGCCACTGCGATAACCACTAAAAATACGATACTGGCGTTTATCCAGCCCGATAAAACCATCTTCAAGATAAGGCAACATGTGTGCAGTGCTGGAACCGTATTGATTTAAGCCTGTATACAAGGCCACCGATCCTGTGCCATTAAGAAAAGGCATAGCGCCTCTATCGTCTTCATCACCACTTCTGGCAATAGCAATTCGTCCATCCCCCAGGCCTTCGCCTGATTTAAAAATAACAAATGAACCATTTCTAATTGGTGGGCCCATAGCAAAGACACCATCAACAAAAGCAAAAGAACTGGTTAAAGAATAGTTTTCAAAACGACGCTGATCCTGTATTAATTGTTCATCGGTCGATTTGTCCTGATTCACATTTAAACTATAACGCGTGTCAAAATATTGAGACTTCCAGGTCAATCCGCCATTCAATCGTCGCGTTGTATCATTATTTGCCAGTGAAGCATTCATACCAACACCCTGCTCACCCTCAGGCCCGCGTGCAACATCTAATTGCACACCATCTGTCTGACTATCATAACTAGTAGCAACCGAGATTCGTTTTTGTGGATACCAGCGAAGAGATAGAGTCACGCCTTTATCAATGTTGTTTCTGTTACCATCAATTGTATAAAATACATCAGCACTAAAGGTAACGTTTTTCGAAAATCGCCCACTGAGTTTAGCGGTTGCCCGCGCGTCTTCTGATCCATTCCAGCGTTTCTCGTAACGACCACTGTAACTGTGTCGCCAGGTTTGGAAAAAAGGCACCGGCATACCCATTGTCGCGGAATAAAAATATTTTTGTGCTTCAGAGTATTCGTTTCGACCGAGATACGCGAAATTAAACGATTTCACATATGCTGTGTTGCTAAAAGTAAAACGTCTTGTCGAAAAGTAGTAGTTCGCACTCGCGCCATATCCTTTGCGCTCAGTACCATCAACATTCGCACTAACTAATCCACTGGCTTCTAACGTACCCAACACATGAGTTGCAACAGCATAACCACCAGCGGACAGAAAATCATGCCCACCTTCGGTCAATAGACCAAGCGTCACATTTTTGTGAACACCGTGCCTGACGTAACCACTAAAAGCTGGCTCAGCAAGGTCATATTGGGTTGACAATATTTCGTCTGTCAATCGTTCAAAACCAGTGGTAAGCGAATAATCCGTAATTCCCGGCACCAATACTTTTTTGTTATCAAAACCGATATATTCATGGGTTGTTATCTGCCCGAAAATATCTGTAATTTCAATTTTTACAAAATTTAAACCATCCATCAGAGGGAAATCCTGCAAATCATAATACCCAGCGCGCAAAGAAAAAGATTGACGTGGAATATTATTCACAAATATCCGAACGGTGGCATCATTCTCCAAAAATATTCGCTGATGGCTTATTGGTGTCGTCAACAAATTGGGGCTTAGCGAAAATTCGCGACTGATACTCATGCCGCCTAATGGCATCCGACCCATCAGTCCAATTGTTTTGTATTCCACATCACCAGCACTGACTCGGGTAACTTGTTCAGGATAATCACGAATCAGGCGGGTTGTTTTTCGCCTATGTTTACTATCAATTAAATCGTAGGAAGAATCACTCTCTAATACCCAGCCATCAAAGTTCACTGCGGCATCAAGATCAACATAGTTAGTGACCGAAATCAAATCATGCCAGGTACGCGACCAATAAGGCGTTATCGATGCACTTCTTCTTGATGGGTGGATATCAATAGTTTTACTTTGCACCATATTACCACCCAGTTGCTGGGTTTTTATTTTTCGGTAATTTGCAGGCACCGATACATCAATAACTAAATTGACGATATCAACGTTGACCTCAAATCCCATAGTAGTTAGTTCAGCTTTATCAATCCATTTCCTATCCCGAAAAAACATAAAAAGCTGTTGATAAATCTCCGGCATTAAATAATTTTCGAGTTGACTAATAAGTGTGATCTTTCTAATAAACAGTGGATTAAATTTATCCGTAGTGAAAATACGAATATCACCATGGGAAATAGTATCTAGCGTTAAATTCAAAACACCCTCATCCCACTGAACTTTCGTTTTTTCCATCTTTGAGATTTCAGATGGCTGATCAAATCGTGGATCAGGCTTAGGTTTAGACTTTGGCTTATGATCAGGCCGCGGATTAAATTTTGGGCCATGCTTTGGTTCAAGACTAGGGTCAAATATTGGCCCGGAGTCATCACTACCGCCTTCATACATAGGCTCAGGCTCAAACACAGGTTTAAGCACCAATATTTTCGGTTTTGGCAATGATTTTGATCTGGGTAATTTTTTCACTGCTGGTAAAGATTTAAAAGCGGGTAAAGATTTTGTCGATGGCAAAGCCTTGCTCGTTGGTAATGTTTTTGTGTCAGGCAATGCCTTTGGCGATGGCAATGATTTACCACCATAGGCAAAGACCGGCATAACCGAAAAACATAAAAAAAGAGTTACAATTAAACGATGCATGAAAATCCGCAGTCTATTCCACCAAAAAACTAATTTGTTCCGTCTTCTTCAAACAGTTTTCACAAACCCAATCAAGTGTTACCTTGTAAGGTTGATCAAACTTTAGCGTGCCCCTTAAACTCTCTGGCACTTCCCAATCATAGATTCGATCAGACAACGCCAAAAGATTGGTATTAGTAAAAGGTTTAAGTAGCTCTAAATCGGTAATAATTAATTTTTTACCCCCTTGCCTAATCGTCACTGAAGGGGAAATAAAGTGAGTATGGGCGTTGCCTTCATTGCGAACTCTTAATTGAAACCCATTCTCCTGGCTACTGGATTCTATAAATTTCACTTCGGACAACGCATTTCGAGGCTTTACATAAAACGAAGTAACATAACGAGTCAAAACTTTAATTGATGCACCTTTATCACGCCTTTGATTTTTCTCTTTTGCCATAGGCACTTCTTCAACAATAATTCGATAAGACGCTTCTACCCTTGGCGGCACACCGTTTCGATAAGATACTCGCACACTACGATCTGATTTTGGCTTTAACAGTAAACGCTTGGGAAACACGATCAAATCATTGGTTGGCTCTCTTATCTCAACGCCATCAATATCAATTTTCCATTTCTGCACACTGATTTTTACCGCAGCCTCAAAGTCACTTCTATTGCCTACTTGTACTTTATAATTAGGTTTTTTTGTTAAATCTAACTCACCAGAAAAAGGCATCACATTAATGGCCATTGCCACTGACGATAAAAAGCTGGTAATTAGTACAGCAAGAAAAACAGCTGAATTAATTTTCATTTTGCTGCTCATAACATCTTCCTTAGTCTATAAATACTCAATTCAAATACCCGTTAAGGTAAACGTGACGGTATCTTCATAATCCTGCTGTGTAGCAGCGTTGGCATCTTCATTACTAATAATAATATCCACGTTTTTTAAAAATGGTGTTATTGCAATGCCAGTAACCGAAGTTGTCGCACCGCCTACGTTTTGAGGGGTATGCGTTAAAACAACAGGTGCCTTAGAGTCATAGCTGATCATATAAGGAATATTTTTCGTTCCATCGGACGCACCCACCAGCTTACCGTCGTTGGCAGACTTTATTTCAATGTTGTAACCAATGGCAGAATTATGCGATAGGCTTAACGTAAGCAACGACTCATTGTAGTCCGGCGCACCAGGGCGTCCGTCCAGGGTTATACGTGCTGCCGTAGTGCTAGGCTCTATTAACGCCCAGGCAGGAATTGTTGCGGTAATTGTGATTGACTCATCAACAGCGTAACTGCCACCGGCAATCATCAAAGCCGAGCCTATCGTAAAAAAAGTTAAATGGCGTTTCTTCATTAATTGATTTCTCATTTGGTAATGACAACCGGCAAAAACGATCCGCTTCAGCCTGCTCAAGCTACTCATATTGGCCACATGTATTATCAAAGCTGTTTTAAATATGAGATAAACCCATACAAGTCCACAACTTAGGGTAATTTATCACTTGCGTTTTTGAGTAAATTGCATCAAATATGCCGAGTATCAATCTCGATTTTATTTACACAACATTCACACTTTTTAGTCTCCCTTCAAATCCACAGCGATTAGCAATAAATTGACAATTTGACTACCAATAGTCAAAAAATAGCCATCTCAGGCCTCTATCAAGCCTGAAATGGCTTAATCTGTTGCATTTTGAGTGGTGTTTCTCAGAAAAAAGTGTGTTTTTTATTAGCGGTTTTTCAATAAGTTAAACATTTTTTAAGCATATCTCTTAAAGAAATACTAAAAACGTTGTTAAGTATCTAAACGAATACCCGATACAATTTTCGGGAGCGGTGAATATTGCGCAGATACGTAATATGTCCGCTAAAGAATATCCAGTTGGGCATAGGGACTATGCGCTAGCTGCGTTTTAAGAAAAGAGAAATTTTATGATGATGAAAAACAAAATGATTCGTGCGCTTGGTCTGTCCGCTGTGGCAGTTGGTTTATCTGCTGGGACTGCTAATGCTGTCGTTTTACCGGGCAATGCTCAGGTAGTTGTATCGTCGGCTATTACCATGGTCGAGACTTCTCCGCTTGATTTCGGCACAATCGCCGCTTTCGGCAACCAAGCAACTCCAGCGAACACAGCAATTCTGACAATACCAAGTAGTGGTGCGGCTCCCACTGTTGGCATTGGTGGTGCTGGCGTACTTGGAACCGATGTTAATATTATTAGTATCATTGATGGATCACCAGGCATTTACTCTGTGACTGGCGCTGCTCCAAACACATTATTATCGGTAAGTACTGCTGGTGGTACTTTTTTAACAGACCCATCACTATCAACAACAAATCGGTTTGCGTTAACAACGACAGGGGCTTACATGACCTTAAATGGCTCAGCTAATACTTTCACCACTGATACGGACGCAACAGGCGCCCTTACATTCCAGATTGGTGGCACATTGGCAACTGATGCCACAGGTTTAACCGGTATACTTCAGCCATATTTTGATGCAACTTACACCGGTACTTTCAATGTTACGGTAACATACTAAAAGCTTAATAATTAGCTCATTGCGCTTAGTAATAAAAAACAGTATGCTTTTGCAATGATGTGCAAAAGCATACTTTATTTTACATGCGAGACTTTTTAATTCATGGTGCAAGTTCATGGTGAGATTAAAGATTACGTGATGCGATTATCCCATACGGTATTGCTTTTTCTTTTTATTTCCAACTCACTCAACGCTGAAACTATCACAGAATTGTCCATGCTTGATTTTGGTACAATCGCAATTACAGATAATACCGCTGCATATACCCTAAGATTACGATATACAGGTCAAGTTATAAAAGATCCACAAATTATTATGATCACCCCGGGGACCCCTGCTGAATATTTTTTATCTGGTTTTCTTCCCAGTACACTACTAACGATTAATATTACTAGTATACCCGGTGTTACTTACTCACCTCAATCAGGAAACCCTTCAAATCAACAATTTACAATTTCAAATTTCGATTACTTGCCACTTGTTACCACTACCGCAGCTGGTGAGCTATCCATTTTTGTTGGTGCAACATTAACAACATCTGGTGTAGGTACTTACGAAGACACACCTTATTACACCACCCTCAATATTAACGTCTCATACTAAGGCATTCTATTTGCATCTCATAATGTTATAGAAGAATTTTAAATTGTTAAACGACAATATTTGAGAGGTCACGTAGTTAATCATGAACGTTAAAATTTACAAAACAATTCAATTATCCATTCTTACACTCCTCACAATAAATACAGCATGGGCCAACCTGATGATTTCTCCTCATCGCGTGGTATTTGAAGACCGTGATCGTTCCGCATCAGTAAGCTTAATGAATACCCAAGGAAAAACCACCACATATCGTTTGCATTGGGTGCAGCAAAAGCAAACGTCAAATGGCAAATACTCCGACTTACCAAGCGACAGCAACGAAGTCCCTAACGCATCATCTATGCTAAGGTTCAGCCCTCGACAAGTAACACTTGCACCGGGTGAAAAACAAACGGTACGAATATCCCTTAGAAGAAAAAAGGGACTAACAGAACCAGAGTATCGCTCACACCTGTTATTTGAGGCGCTTCCAAAACAAGATGAAACAACAAAACCTGGTGGAGGCTCCAGGATAAAACTTAACTTACTACTTGGGTTCAGTATTCCAGTCATTGTGCGGCAGGGAAAGTTAAATGCCCAAGCAAGTATTTCAAATGTAACATTAATGAAAACCCAGGAAAAAAATAAAGGGAAAAACTATTATGGGGCAAGAATTACCCTGCAACGCACAGGCCTGCATTCCGCTTACGGCACAATAAAAGTAATGTGGCGAAACCGCTCTAAAAACCAATTCGAACAAATTGGAATATTGAACAATGTTGCCCTTTACCCTGAGAGCAATCAGGTAACAGTCCATGTAGGATTTAAAGACTTTAAAGAAAATTCAGGTGACATTAGTATTAGCTACAGCGGAAAAAAAGAACAGCAAGGAATCAATTTTGACACCTTTAAACGAACGATAACCCCAAAAGACTTCAAGCTTGAATTAATCGAGTAATTACTGGGTTTACGATGTTATTTGCTCGCTCAGTCAATGTATTTCTAACTTGTGTAGCGCTAATCTGCATTTCAAATATTGGCACCACAGCCCCGATTCCCGATGCATCGGCCGTGAATAAACCGAGCAGCAACAAAACAGCAATCGACACCGTACTTAATGCCAAAGAAGGTGTAGAAATTATTTTACAACTAAGAGTCGACAGACTCATATTAGGTGATTCATTCGGGATCAGAAAAAACAATTCGTCCTATATCGGAATGCAAAACTTATTCGATATATTAGACTTCCCAATTAATATCAACCCTGACGAAAAAAAAGGCGAGGGATGGTTCATAAAAGAAGGTTACGAATTTTCAATTAAAGGTTCCACCAAAAGAGCAATAATTTCGTCTCGAAAAAAACTATATGATATCGACCCTAAGAATATTCTGTATAGGCCGGATGATATCTACATAGAAACAAATACAATCTTTGAGATACTTAATATAGGATATGAAATTAATCTTAGCAGGCTTACCCTTGTATTATTTCCTTCGGAGCCACTACCTATCCAAGAAAAACTCAATCGTCAAAAAAGGGGGAAACCCACCAATAGAAACAGCCGTGCAATCTTACCTCAAAAAGATATTCCATATCGTATTTTGAGCATGCCGTTAGTAGACTTCCAAACAAGGTATTACACTAGCAGCACAGGACTAAATACCAGCACTTATTCAGCTATCGGATCTGGCGATCTCGCTTACATGACAGGCACTTACTATGCACAGGGAAGCAATGAAGATTACCTTCGTCATTTTCGATTAACGCTTTCAAGAAATTCCATTTCTCCTAGTTTATTAGGCCCACTGCATGCCACACATTTCTCATTTGGGGAAATAAACCCCGGCTCGAGTGGCGGCGTAGGTGTAACCGGACAAGAGGTAGGGGCTCGCATCAGCAATAAACCATTTGGCAGGAATCTACGCTTCGAACAAACAGATTTTACAGGTGACACTCAACCAGGCTGGGATGTTGAGTTATATCACAACAATCTATTTATTGGCGGACAAACTGTTGGCGACAATGGTCGATACGAATTTTATAACCAAAACATATCCTATGGGAAAAATGAATTTAAACTAGTTTTTTATGGACCTCAGGGGCAACGACACGAAAAAATAGAAATTATAAATCTAAATAGCGAGGGCGTCTCTATTGGAAAAATACTTTACGACATATCTTTAAGTAATCAACAATCTCAACTATTTGAACTTCAAGATAACGTATCTCAAACGAAAGAATATAATCGTCGACTTAATCTTAGTCTTTTAGTTGACATCAATAAATATGTATCATTTAAATCAGTTTTTTCTCGCTATACATTTTCAGATGGCTCTAGGCATAACTTCATCAAACCTAGCATCAGACTCTTTATATTAGACACTCTTTTATCTGCCAGCATTACCAAAGATATTACAAGCGGGTATTCCGAGTACTACAGTATATCTAAATCATTTTGGAAACAGGCATTTTCATACAGCAGAACCAAAACATCCCGCGGCTTCTCTACCGAATCAACTCAAACCACACCACCCAATCAAGCGACTCAAAACTTGAGCTTATCAGGCCGCCTACTTTCCTCACGATTTCTTCACCTAAATTACGGACTGAACGGAAGCCAAAATATAGTCGAAAACACATCCATATCGAATACATATGGTTTCAATTTTAGTGCACATATTATTAGACTAGAATTAAATAATAATTTTCAATATTCAGAAACAACAGCAAATGGCTCCAACAGAACAAAAATTTTGTCTGGCGCCACAAACCTGGGGACATCGATAAATCGCTTTACAATTCGAGGCGGCGCAACCTATTTGCTCCTCCCAAGAAAAAATGTTGTGGAAATTAGACCAAAACAAATCACAAAACGATTAGGTAGCATATCATGGCGGGTAACAAATAAACTTCGAACACAATACAATTATAGCTACTCACCTATTAATAGTAATCTAAGCCAATCAATTGCCCTTAATTGGCAAAATAAGAAATTTTCTCTTACATCGAACTACACACTAAATGACAATGGCACTTACACATTGTACGCCGGAATAAATTTTAGCTTAGGCTATAACACCAAAACATCTTCTTTAAAATTTGGCCCAAGCCAGATCTCACGGTCTGGAGCAGTAGCAGCCCACATTTATGTGGATAACAATAACAATGGCACGCATGATAACAATGAACCTCTAATCAAAGGTGCCAAAATTGATATCACACAAGCATACCGTAATGGAAAAACTGATGAAGGTGGTAATGTTTTTATTTCAGGATTAGCAACAGACAGGGTAACCGATATTAAGCTAGACTCGGCTAGTCTCGAGGATCCATTCCTAGTACCGAGCACTATCGGGTATTCTTTTTTGCCTCGCCCAGGCTTGATAGAAAACATCGATATTCCACTTGTTACATCTGGAGAAATAGAAGGAACCATTCACATGGAAAATAGCAATGGCGGCCTTCGGACAGCGGGATACGTTCCATTGAAATTAACCAACACCCAAACGAGAAAGACTCTATCTGTAATTAGCGCATACGATGGATTTTATCTTTTTTCAAACATACCGCCAGGAAAATATTTAATTACAATTGATAATTCTTATCTAAACCAATACAAATACGGTACAAGAAAGCCCACATTAAAACTTGTAACCATCAACCCCAGCGGCACCATAAGCATGGGAAATGACTTTAGTATTTACCCATTAAAATAAACAGGCAATTACTAGCCTAGTTATTGACATTAGAAGTAGGATAAATTTGAAAAACTATATACATTCAAGTCTACTTAAACTCAGCCTTACAAGGATAATTTGTTTTATTATTTTTTCGGCTTTAATAACTAACATAGCATGGGCAAACTTACTCATTGTGCCTACACGTGTTGTTATTCAAGAAAAACAAAAATCGGCATCAGTTATCCTCATTAACATGTCGAACCTGACAACAACTTATCAACTGCATTGGGTTCAAAAAAAACAGATGCCTGATGGTCGGCTTATAAACATACCTTCGGATAGCGCTGAAGTTAGAAGTGCATCAACCTTGCTGAAATTTAGCCCCCATCAAATCACACTTGCTGCTAACAGAAAACAAATTGTACGTATTGTTTTAAAAGAACCAATTGATTTTAAAGCAAGAGAGCTCCGATCCCACCTCTCATTCCTGGCACTTTCTGATATAGAAAAAAATGACTTCCCTTTTAACATAGGCCCTCCTATTCAAAGCCAATTTATGAAAAGCTTTTCCATTCCTGTTATTATTCGACAGGGTGATCTTAATGCATCAGCTAAAATTACAAGCATTAAGCCAAGAAAGGCAGTTGTCGGCATGGGAAATATATCGTACAGTTCAATCATCACTCTCAGCGGCGCTGGCGTTAACACGGCGATCGGCACATTAAAGGTATTATGGAAAAGTAACAACAGTGGAGATTATAGGATAATAGGAAATTTAAACGATGTCACCCTCTATCCTGAAAGTACATTGGTTCAGTTTCATGTAGGATTAAATATTATTAATCCGTCCAAAGGGTATATGAAAGTTATCTACGCTGGCACAAATGAGTTCAAAGGAACAACTTTCGGTGAGTATGAAATACCGGTTTTGTTGAGTGATTTCAAATTCGAAATCAGACAATAAAACTAAAATTTATTTATTGTCGTAACCACTTCCAACACCTCAAACTAGTCAAGAAATCTACCCAGGTTTTCACTTTTTAAAATACGAGAATATTGGACGCCGGTACGTTCCAATGTTGCACCTACAATCAAGAGATGAAATACATCTAAAAGTAAAGTAGAACCAACATATGCCAACTATATTAAAAACCGGGCCTTTTCGTTTCTTCTTTATATCGTAATGAAAATGAGGAGCCTGCACACATTCATATCCAAAGAGATAGAATGCTGGCAAAGTTCTGGTTAAAACCTATAGCATTGGCTAGTTCAACTCGGTTTTCTTCCAAAGAACTGAGAAAACTCGAATTACTAGTTATTGACAACAAAGATACTTTTTTGGAGGCCTGGAATGAGCACTTTAGCCGTTGAATTACACCCGCAAGCTCAAAATGTAATTATTACAGATGCTGCTATTGTCGTTGAATTAGTCGATGGCCGTACAATTTCAGCTCCTTTAGTTTGGTTTCCGAGGCTTTCACGGGCAAATAAGAAACAACTTAATAACTGGGAGTTACTGGGAGACGGAGATGGTATCCATTGGCCAGGTATTGATGAGAACCTTAGTGTTACCGGGTTGCTGGCAGGTACTCATTAAGTTACAAGCTGGACTTCATCTCATTTACTAATCGCCGCACCCACTTCCAACGTTTCAAACCAGTCAAGAAACTTACCTACGTTTTCGCCCTTAAAAATACGTCCATGCTGGGGGGCCATCATTTGTATATCCAGTTTTCGTACTCGACCGATCCAGTCATTTTTTGCTCTGTTAGATGGCATCCAGCGCTGGTGAAACATTTTCATTTTATCGATGTGCGAATCGAAGTCATCTACAAATATATCTGCGCCAATAGGCTCAAGCGCGGCACCTACGTCGCCACTCATCAGTATTTTTGCAACCGGATCATAAATATGAAAATTGCCTGATGAATGTAGGTAGTGCGCTGGTATCATTTCTAGCTTTACACCACCGAGGTCAATCGTGCCACCGTCATCAGCAACGGGAACATATTCAATTGAGCTTAATCCAAAGTGCCTTATAAAGCCTTCCCATATCCATGGTGCATGCAATTTTGCATTAGGTAATGCCTGATCCCATAGACCTAATGACGAAATAATATCCGGGTCCTGATGCGATGCAAACAAGTCTGTTATTTGTTCGATAGAAACGTGATGTAATAATGCAGCCAACATACTGGAAAAAATTTCAATGCCGCCGGGGTCAAGTATAATCGCCCTATCATTTTTACACACGAGATATTGGTTGGTATCAATGATACCTTCAGGTTTATCAGGATCCCTTCCGAACATCACCCATTTGTGCTTTTCATCATATATGTTTGTTGCTTTCATCCGCTGCCAGCCTCTTCCATTGATCCATTGCGTTTTCCAAACGATGAAATGAATGTTTCACTCTATTTCGAATAATATCGCAGGATTTATCTATATCATCAGCTATCGTTTCAAGATTGAAACGATACTCCTCTGCATTTGACGCTTCTATTCTTGAGTTACTAACAATTACGTTTGCAACCGCCATTTTTTGAGAGATGTCATCCATAAGACTTTTTAGTTTTTTTGCATATTTAAGTAACTCTTCCTGTTCGCTTTCCTGCTTAACCCGAAGACCTTTTATAGAAGCAGTAAGTGATGATATAAATTTCGCATCAGCAGATACTTTTCTTACTTCAATAAATTTTTTATAGGCATCACGTGTACGAAGTTCACCAATTGCTACTCGTGACAAAGCTGTCGACTCTTTGTTTATTGCACTCACTAATTTCATAGTGTCATTTGACATCTCATCAATAAAGTCAGTAATCGGTGCGAATCCTCTGGCTTTTGCGCCCGCTCTATTAGCGATAGCCTTGGCATTTTTCACACTGATCGACATATCTTTAGCCACTTTAGCGACTAACTCAAGCTCTGCAGCCATGCTTGCTGATGATACAAATGCAGCTTCTTTAGTCACGATTAACTCCTTTATAACTGCAACTTAAAATGTAGCTTAAAATTTAAAAACAACAAGAGAAATATCATCAGTAGGTTTTTTACCATCCAAAAATATTTCAACATCTTTTTTTATCACTGTAAATAAATCATTATCTTTGACTGTATTTTCAATCAAGTTTACTAATTTTTCTTCGCCGTACATATTTCCGCTAGGGTCTTCTGCTTCTGTAATTCCATCACTGAAAAACACTATCTTTCTTATATCTGCTACAGAAATCTTATACGGTTCTGAGTTAATTGCGCCAGGTAACACACCAAGTGGTACATTATGTGATGCATAATTAGCAACTATCTTTCGATGTTCATCAACTAAATACACATCAGGTAAGCCACAGTTCCACAATAAAACCTCTTTCTTTGACGGAAAATAATCCATCATAATTGCAGCACAGTAACGCCCTGTAGGTAATATCTGATTCATTTTAGTATTTATTTCACTGAGCACATCAATCGCCGGCGCATTATTGCTCGTCATTGTTCGAAATAGATCTGCTACAAATACTGTCCCAATTGCTGCCGGTAAGCCATGCCCAGTAAAGTCACATAGTAAAACATAGATATGGCCATTATCCATTTGCCTACACATGTGTGTGTCACCACTAAAATGTCCTGGGGATTTCGCCCAAATATTTAACCCGTTTATCTTATGTTCATTACCGTAAATGACTGATTCCAGAACTTCTTTGGATGCCTGCATTTCCTCTTCATTTTTTCTCTGATACTCATCCAGCTTTTCATACATGTGAGTTATACGCTGAAATGCAGCAAGTTTCGCATTAAGGATTAATGGATGCACTGGCTTGTTAATAAAATCATCACCACCCGATGAAATACACCCAGCCAACGACTCGTTATCTGTAACGGCGGTTAAAAACAAGATTGGTACAAATTTATCCGACAAGGCTTTTTTAATTTGTCTAGCTGCATCATAGCCAGTCATAACGGGCATAATTACATCCATCAAAATAATATCTGGCCGATGCAACAGGCTTAATTCAACAGCCTCTTTTCCATCTGCTGCTAGGTATACTTCGTGTCCTGATGACTTTACAATTAATTCCATTCGATTCCGATTATCAATATCATCATCGGCGATTAGAATTTTCATTTTATCGACTTTCAGACCGAGCGCCTCTAACTCAACTCTCGTTTGCATGTTTGAAAAATTGTTTTTACTTTTATTCCCGGCGTAGGAATTTTCCATTTCTTTTATAAGTAATCCTATTTCATCCGAGTTTTTCTCGGAAAATAGATCACCTGCATCCATATGCTCTTTTACGAAACTTTCAAGCTGCTTAGATACGCTGCTCAATTCATTTTGGTCAAATGTCGAGCCAGATCCAGCCAAAGAATGCGCCTTACGATGCAGTTCCACCGAACGGCCATCATCACGCGAGGCAAATGCCGAGGCCCACGTCTTTCGAATATCGTCTATTTTTGACGGCAATGAAGTTAAGTAGTTATCTTTCAATACGGCTAATTGTTTTTGTAGCTCATCTGACATTATGAAGCTCGTTTATCCATTGAGTTTTCTATTAAAATTAACTATTCTAATTTAGTATGGAAACCTGTTCATTTGCCCACTTAATAGATTCCATATAAACGCGCTGAATTGCTTTCAGTGGTGCTTTTCCGCATCGAACCTCTTCCCAGTCCGCATGTTCGTACGCCAAAACACACTTGATTACTCGCCCCATGTTTCCTTTTTCTTCCAACAAAGCTAATTTCAATTCTTCATGTATTGGTAATTGGTCTAAAATCACTGCCTTTTCCTGATCCATCATTGCATCAAGAATAGAAAACAATCCAACGAGAAAATATTGGTCCTGATTTTTGAGCTTTAACATTTTCGCTAGCCGTTCGCACATATGAGCACGACTCAATGCCTTTAATATGAGGTCTGGAGATTTACCAGATTCGCCTGATACAACAATAATTGTCATCCAATGTTTGAGTGTTGCTAAGCCCAACAAAACAAGCGCCTGCTTAATAGATGAAACTTTGCTACCAAGACTAAACGCCGGGGAGTTAATATAACGAAGTAATTTAAAACTAAGAGACGGGTCGTTTTTTACAATGTCTTCAAGCTCATCAAACTCTACGCTTTCATCCTGCAAACGGCTCAGCAACTGAATGGTAGCCACTTTATTAGATGGCATTTTTTGGCCTTTCACCACTACAGGTTTTTCTAGAAAAGATCCCTGAAAATAATCAAACCCAAAGTCTTTACACATATCAAGCTCAACCTGGGTTTCTATTTTTTCTGCAAGCAACTTTCCTTGAAAAATATCATGCAAGCTATCTAGACCAGCCTCAAGCTCATCATCACTTACACCCATTATGTCAACTTTGATAATATCGGCTAACGGTACAAGCGGCATAAGATGCTCATCAAATACAAAGTCATCTAGCGCTATAGTAAAACCGCGAGACTTTAAACGTTCAATTCCTTGAATTACAACTGGCGTGGGATCGATATCCTCTAAAACTTCAAGTACGATGGACCCGCTAGGAAATGGTATTGCGATCAAACCCTCCACGTAGTCCTGGGTTAAATTGATAAATGCCAACTTGTCATCCACCAAACTTTCCAAACCCAACTCCAAAAATGCATTGAGCATGACTTCGCCGGTTGTGACGTTGCCATTAACTTCAGTCAAACTCCCCCCCTCTGATGGCCGGTATAACAGTTCATAACCTAATATGTCCAAATTACGGTCATAGATCGACTGCCGTCCAACCAGCGCACTATTTTCCGCACCAGCCTGATTTGGTGGAGATTTATTGGCTTTATCTGTCATTCCCATGAAACTCCATTCATATCTTGTCTCACATGTTATCGACGTGAACAACTCAAGCTTTATTCTTTTCTTTGCCTCCAAATTGAAAATTCATTCAAATTTATAAGTAGAAGTTTGGGTCTGTCGCTTTATATTCCCCACATAAATAACGGGCAAAAAAAAGAGGCGCATATCAATATGCGCCTCTTTTTATATTACTTCTAACTCTTGTATCTAAAACTCTGCCACATCACCTTTTAAGGTGATGTGGCATTTTTAGATACAGCTACAAGCAAAGGTTACTTATAATAACCAATCATTGTTTCCAGTGATTTAACTTGAATTTTTGAAGCATGGCCAGCACAACCAAAAGCTTCGAAACGTGCTTTACAGATATCGGACATTGCCGCTGTAGATGCCTTCAAGAATTTACGTGGATCAAAGTTAGCTGGGTTTTCAGCGAGAAACTTACGAACCGCGCCGGTTGAAGCCATGCGCAAATCAGTGTCGATGTTAACTTTACGTACACCAGACTTAATACCTTCAACAATTTCAGAAACTGGAACACCATAAGTTTGCCCCATATCACCACCGTGGTTGTTGATGATTTCTAACCATTCTTGTGGCACGGAAGATGAACCGTGCATAACCAAGTGTGTGTTAGGAATAACAGCGTGAATCTCTCTGATTCGGTCAATTCGTAATACTTCACCAGTTGGCTCTTTAGTAAACTTATAAGCGCCATGAGAAGTACCGATGGCGATTGCTAATGCATCAACACCTGTTTTTTCTACGAAATCTTTTGCTTCCTGTGGGTCAGTCAACAGCTTATCCAGGTCTAATTTACCCTCAGCGCCATGTCCATCTTCCTCACCCATCATGCCTGTTTCTAACGAACCCAAGCAACCAAGCTCACCTTCAACAGAAACACCACCAGCATGAGCCATGTCTACAACTGTTTTTGTTACATTAACGTTGTACTCATAAGATGAAGGCGTTTTCATGTCAGCTTCTAATGAACCATCCATCATTACTGATGAAAAGCCAGACTGAATTGAGCGCAAGCAAATTGCTGGCTCAGAACCGTGATCCTGGTGCATAACAACCGGAATGTGCGGGTACATTTCAACTGCTGCAGAAATCAAATGACGCAAGAAAGGCTCGCCTGCGTATGAACGCGCACCAGCAGAACCTTGCATAATAACAGGTGAGTTAACTGCATCTGCAGCCTGCATAATTGCATGAACCTGTTCCATGTTGTTGACATTAAAAGCTGGTAAACCAAAATCGTTTTCAGCCGCATAATCTAGCAATTGGCGCAATGAGATAATAGCCATTGTGTTCTCCTGTTTAATCTAAAATATAAAATGTATAAAAAATAAAAAAATAAAAAATCTATTGAGTTCT
>Ga0224507_10000168_pt1 | contig 25362 bp, 13 predicted proteins | sample SF_Jan12_sed_USG_3_FD_170159 | JGI IMG/M metagenome (GOLD analysis project Ga0224507, IMG submission 170159) | Sediment microbial communities from San Francisco Bay, California, United States - SF_Jan12_sed_USGS_13 | ecosystem: Environmental > Aquatic > Marine > Sediment | place: USA... | reverse complement strand
GCCGGCCAATACACATCCATTGCAATGGATAGTAATGATATTCCCCATTTCAGTTACCATGATTCATCAAATAAAGACCTCAAGTACGCCTATTGGAACTCCGGTTCTTCTTCCTGGAGTATAACCATTGTGGATTCAACTGGAAGTGTGGGGCGTTATAGCTCCCTGGTTATTGATTACGTAGACCATAGTCATATAAGTTACTATGATACTGATAACGGAACTATTAAGTATGCCAAACGGGTAGATACGACTTGGAGTACCCCGGAAGTAGTCGAAACCGTGGGATCGAATTATCTATTTCCCCTTTTTACCTCTATTAGTGTGGATGGTACCGGGACCGCACATTTAATATACGGAAAGCAGACGGGTTCGCGTATACTTGATCTTCAACACGCTTACTGGACCGGATCTGCATGGTCGACCACAAAGGTAGATTCGTCCCAAGGTGGTATGGAAATAGGATCCACCGGAACTTCCATTGCAATTGACGAACAAGGAAATTTTCATATTTGCTATATCGACAGGGGGAACTACCGTGGGAATTCCGCAGTAAAATATGCGTACGGAAACGGTACTTCCTGGACTATATCATTAATTGATGCCGGTACGTCCCCTGCAACAAGCGTATACGAACATATTGCACCCGCCATAGCCGTAGACGGCAAAGGGCGGCCTCATGTCGCTTATGCCTTTTCCGAAAATTATAGTGTCTATGCCTTAAAGTATGCTTATTGGAACGGGACGAGCTGGGATATTGCTACGGTTGACACCGTTTCAGCGGCAGATGTTTCAATCGCTTTGGACAGTGAGGCCACCCCACATATAAGCTATAGGGACCGAGGTTCCAACGATTTGAGATATGCTTATTGGGATGGAAATAACTGGAAACCTGATAAAATTTACACCACCGGCGGTGCCGGGTATGGAAGCTCCATTGCCATTGATAGTAATAATAATCCCCATATCAGTTTCACCAAGGATTATAACTCCCTTTATTATGCATACTGGGATGGGTCTTGGAATTTTCTACCAATCGCGCCAGCGGAAGGCGGCAGCACCTCAATTGTCCTTGATAGCCAGGATAAACCCCGCATCAGCTACATGAACACCGATGCTCTTAACTATGCCTATTATGACGGCTCGTCCTGGAACACCGAAGTGGTCGACTCTGATGGGCAATTGGCTTGGGACACCTAAATGGCCCTTGATACATCCGGCAATCCACACATCTGTTATTATGACACGACAAATGAAGAACTCAAGTATGCCGATTGGGATGGTGCCCAATGGAATATCAAGGTGGTGGATGATAACGGTAGCGTGGGAAGATATTGCTCCATAGTTTTTGATAAAGCAAACCGTTCTCATATGAGCTATGTGGATATGGGAAACATGTCATTGAAATATGCTCGCAGATCAGCAGCTTTTTCCTGGCTGATGTTTTTGCCAGCAATAATCGATAATGGTCCCCCTTGAATCATTTCTCCCTAATGACTCGTAACTTTATCTTTTTTTACTAGTTACTAGAAATAAAAGCTATATTCGAAGCTCTCAAACGAATTTTACGCCTAAACTCGCTGAATATAGGTTGGGTCAACAAAATCCATATACAAAACCCCAAGTGGTTAGGATTATATAAAAAATACTGTTATCTTCCTCCTCAACCTCGGGTTTAAAAACTAACAACGGGTGCCTCTGTAGCATCATTCGTGCTTTACGGGTGAGTCCGATACTGAAAGCAACAATGCTATAGGGGACCTAGCCCCTCACTTTTTTACCTCAATAACCGTATGAGAGATTCAGATAGTCCACTAATTTTTCAATGGATTCTCTATTCGAGTAAACCTATCTTTAAAAGTTGCCAAGTAAATGATCACATCTGCAAATGCTTCTACACACCAAACTTCTGCAAAAGGAAAATATGAACATTATCCACTCAGAAGACCCAGACATACTGGAATCAAAAAACACGAAGATATTTACACCTTCACGCATTTTCGGCGTGATGTCATTTTTTACTTTTATCTTAATTTTTTCGAACTCGTTTGAATTCCTTGAGAAGGAAAATATTCCGGCCTTTATTTTTGTTCAAGTTTTTGGAGCCATCTTTGCGATTACTGGGACAATATTGCTTTTCGGACAAAATGGATTCATTCTGGACCGTCGCCGACAAAAAGCAGTTGATTGGATGGGAATATTTGGATTCGAAAAAAAAGAAGAATATTCACTGGAAAATTATGATGCTATTTTAATCGGCAAAGAACCGCGAAGCACTACAACAGGAACCCGAATGTTTTACACTTTAATGTTAAAGGGTAAGGTCGATATCGAGAATCTGGGAATCTATTTATACCGTGATTATGAGGAAGCTTTAAAATATGGCGATCTGTTATCTAAATTTCTAAACATGGAAATTGTGAATACAACTAGTTAAAAGACGAGTTTCCACACCTAGATTCCAGGAGTATCACCGACAAGATAATAAAATTACCTCTCTGAAAATCAGATAATCGCCTCCTCCTACCGCATAAAGGGGCTATAACATACAAGGGCGCATGCACGAATATTCGGTATAGAAAAGTGGAAACAGTAGGTTGATTTTTAATATTAAAACAGGTTACAAACCTGGTAAACTGTTATCACATAACAAACAATATTTTGGAGAAAAGAAGTTGGTAATGGATCATTTTATCTCATCTTCGAGCTTGATCCTTAAAGCCCAAACCGCAACGTCACGGAACCAATTTTAATCACATCGCCATCATATAGTTTTTTACTACCATTGATCTTGACGCCATTCACCGTTGGTTTCGCAATACCTTTATTATACATTAAATGATACCCACCCTGCTTCACCAAAACTAACGCTGCGTTTTCACCAACCAAAATACCCTTCGCCACTATATCACATGCATTACCCGTACCTATGCTTAGTACATTTTTATCAATCGGAACCTCGCCACTCCCACCGCTCAAATATACCAACACAGCTTTTCCTGAAGCCACTTCTCCATTGCCCTTGTGCAACATTTCCTTATACTTTCTAGTATCTAACACCTTAGTATCATCGACAGTTAAGAAAGGATCAGCAGACGGTTGGTATAATTTCGTTGAAGCATAACCTCCCTCTTTTTCAAACACCAGCTCGTGTCGGCCGACAACTATAACATCACCCGCCTGCAAGCTATGACGTTTTATCTTTTTATCATTTACAAATGTACCATTCTTACTATTACCATCCAGTACAACAAAGTCCGCACCTTCCCTAACCACCAAGGCGTGATGGGTGGAAACCGCCACGTTATCAAAAATTATTTTATTATCTGCCCCGCGGCCTATTTCAGTTTTTTCATCCTTCAATTGATATTTGTACAATACCTTCTTTTTAAACTTAACAATCAGCAATGGTACTTTATCTTCAACGGTCGGCACCGGAGCAACACTTTCTTTTTCTTTTTCTGCTTTCGAAGCATTAACAAACTGATCAAGCTCATCCAAGACCATAGTGATTCCCCCAGGCGAATTCACTTTTTTCTCTTGAGTTTCCAACTGCTCATCGAAAACAAGTTCATGCCCCCCAATGGATACCACGTCCTCATGACAAAGGCGGTGAGCTTTAATTGTCTTACCCGCAACACATGTACCATTCCTACTTCCAACATCTTTTATGATAAAGCCGTCATGATCGGAAGTTATCATGGCGTGTCTTGCGGAGACTGCTTTGCTGCTAATAACAATATCACAAACCGCAGATCTTCCTATATGCAATTCCATTCCATCTTGCAACTGATAGGTACCTAACATCTTACGATTAAATCTAAGAGTAAGCGCGGCCATCCTATACCCCTTAAGTTAACATCAGTAATAATATTCGTTCATTTAACAGTAGCATTTACTAACTGATAAAACAGTTAATAATGCTAGTTACAATCTGGTATAAAAAACATAATTAGTCAACGAAAAATCAATTATAAACGCAGGGCAATAGCAGTCAAAACGAGAATTGAACCCAAGTACCTATCTCTTCAAATCTAAAAAGAAAGAGCTGAATAGTAAAGATTATAATAACTGTAAACGTTCACTAACATTAAGCCGGCAAGCCATCAAACCGGATTAATATAGGATTAACTATAGCTCACCGATCTGCTTGCACACCTGCGCAGCACTAGCAAACGTTTTCCAGTTCGATGTTATTGTTTTTTTTCTTTACAACCCGGTAATCGGTTACCTCAGATATTTACCTGATGCCTACAGGAATCGTCCCAATTACCGTCAAACTAAAGAGAGCAAATTATATATATACCATATAATTTTGAATAATAGCAAAAGGGCGATCACAAGGATCGCCCCTACGCACGCTCGCAGCCTTTAGTTATATATGACTAAAGGATTAACGCACTAAACCTATAAACATAAGTAATGTTATTTCATAATATTTCCCTAATATTTTTATATTTGACTAATATTTTTCACTTTCAAACCTTGACCAGACGGCTATGGACCATAGCCTTCTTCCTATATTCAACCATACTGAGATACCATATCATTCCAAAAATTTGGAAAAACTACTCATCATCAGGAAGCGTAGGCGTTATTGATTCTAGATTATTTATGGGGTAGGTAACTTGAGTTGTGTCATCTGTAACGAAATTATTTGTGATAGAAACTGTATCGTTTACCACTGATGTTGATTGATTGCTTGAAACCATGACCCAAATCACTGGCATGCCATCCACATCAACATCGGGATAAAAAATGTATTTTCTTCTTTTCTCCAATGTATAAGAGAATGAACCAGTATAGTTTCCACAAGCTGGCGAAGTAAGAGTCCAGGTAAAATATTTAAGACCAAATTTAGTTACGGCATAACCTTGCGAAGTTGGCGTGCCCGTACAGCCAGTAATTGACGTAGACTTACTAAGTGAATCATTATTTAGTGTAAAAATGACAGAAGAGTTTTCGCAACAAACGCCTGTAGTCACCCCCCAGTAACTATTACTAGCTGCAGCGAGAATAGGTGCCATAATTAAATGCACGGGATAGAAACTAGGAGGAGGCAAACTAAGTCCATTAATGGCAGCCCCTATATTTATCCGGGGCTTGGTAATAGTAACTTTGCTATCAGTTAGACTATTGCCGTAGTAGACAAGATAGTTTTTCACTTCAGAAGGACTAAGGTATGAGCCCTTATTTATTTTTGCTGCCTGCTGCAGCACTGCTGCTGCTCCAGCAGCATAGGGACAAGCCGCAGAAGTACCACCAAAAGAATCAGTGTAATCCCCTGTAGAGTAACCATCTGCCCCAGTAATATCTGCGGTGTAGGCCTGATTAGCCGGTGCAAACATAGTGAGAAAGGACGCACTATTAGAATAAGAGGTCACCATATCTGCCGCAGTGGAATCGGTTGCATAATAACCGGTGGGGCAACCACCTGTAGCAGTTTTTGAAGCACATGAGCTTGCGTTAACACATGGATTATAACTGCCAAAAGCACTATCATAAACTGCGCCTACCGAATTAACATAAGAAATACAAGCTGGCCAGCCCATAGAGTCACAATAACCATCATTACCAGAAGATACAAAGAGCGTTATCCCCCCTGCTACTGCATTAGCGGCGGCTGTGGTCATGGATGCAGAAGCAGTATCACAGAAAGAGGTATATCTACCTCCCCCAAAGCTGGTACTAATGATCATAATTGGATTAGAAGGGTCATCGTTTTGATGGGTGAGACACCATTCCCAACCTGCAATCATTGCCGATGAAGTGGCACTTCCATCGATGCCAGATGAAATTTTTATGGCATATAGTTTTGCTCCCGGTGCCACACCACCAATATAATCTCCAACCGTACCCAAATCCCCAGCAGCGATAGCTCCGCAAGCGGTACCGTGGGCATTACCACCAGCCAAGGGTCTTGGATCTCCGTCATTATCCCCTGTGTCATAGCCACCAATAACTTTGCTATTGAAAATACCGGTATTATCATTACCCAAACGTGGATGGGCTGTGTCAATACCGGTATCACAGATGGCAATGCTTATTCCAGAACCATCATAGGTAGAACGTGTTGTAATGCCATTTATAAGAGAACCCCCCTGACTTAAATGGGGCAGCAAGACCCGATCTTCTTCAATTAGTATTACCTCAGGTAAATCGAGAAGTTGCTCTAATCCTTTTTCAGTTACCTCAGCTGCAAATCCGAATTGATAAGAAAATTTTCGTTTAATTATAATATCTGCTGAGGAAAGTTGAGCAGCCATACGGTTTACTTTACCTGTGACTATTTTGCGAAGCTCTTGTTTTATTTCTTTGTTTTCAAGATCATAATAGGTAGGAGCCCCTGCTCTTCTAAATTGGGCTGGTATATCTTTACGCTGTCGAAACTTGTTGGCTAGCTCCTTTGCAGACTGTGTTGGCTTAATATTAATTATTATATTTGTTGTCGTTTTGTTATCTCTAAAACCTGCAAAAATACGGGCAGGATCATTTAACTTAGGGTGAACCTCAAAGCCTAAAGGCACACTCTGGGCTTGAACAGAAAATAATCCTGTGAAAATGGTCGATACAAGAATCAGTGCCCCGAAAACACCCTTGAATACAATATTCATACCTAGTCTCCAACAATCAAGCCCTAAAAGCCTTTTACCTTCCACCTAGATACAGTATCCCTCAGGCAATTATAATTATCAACTTAAACAATTTTCATTTAAATTTTAAGTTACAGGACTCACCCACTGACGACACAAAAACCTTACCTTCCTGCTTTGACCCAATACCCAAAAAGGATTGCAAAATATCCATTACTGACTTATTTGCTTGGTCGTCACACAATATTTCCAGGTCAACCCCAGGTGATACGAACATTTCCATCTTGATCATTATTGTATTCCTAAAAGAAGATTATTTACGGAGGATGCTATATCAGGATCAACAACTCCTTGATTAGAGGACGACACATAATATGTATCATTTATATCCTTTCCTATTTTCGTTAGCCTAGCCAATACGATATCTAGTTCATGGGCAAGAAGAACTTCTTGAACCATCAAACGAAACCCAGAATCACTGTCTACTGTACGAATACGAATTGCCAATAAATTATTCTTAACCTCTGATGACACATCTAATTGTTTTAGCGACACATTGCGGCTAACTTTCGTATACCGACTTTTCTCCACTGAGGCCGACAACAATTCCAGTTGCATTTGATTCTTTATCTCCCCAAGTACCTCACCATTCACCTCATTAATCGTAAAAGTACAATAATCAAATTCGTTTTGACGATATTTCCTTGCATTCGCTATGCTTACATTATACAGTCCAAGCACGCCAAAAACCTTCCATAAAAATAGAATATTGCTATAAGCTCTTAAAGTAATCCGCATCTTTCCCCCTTGCGGACCAACGACCTTCCATTCCAGCGCATGAACATCCGCACCACTCACCACTTTTGAGGGAATCTCTTGACAAACCTGGTCTGAATCTTCAGTCACCCTGATCCCTTCTATATCAGAAATATACTCGAGATAATTAAGCGTACAAGGATACACGTTTACATCAAGAACAGCAGCTATACTCGAAAGTTTATCTAATAATAACTCACAAGTGCCAGCAATAAATGCATCTACACGTATCACGTCAGATAAATACTGTTTACCACTTGCACACTCAACGTTAACCCCCTGATTCTCTTTTAAAAAAACTCTACGACGCCTCAGCTTGTAATAACCCACCATTTCCACTTCTTCCTTAGCTAAAAAGGATAAGCTTTTCAGCTCATCTGCTAAGGCATGAATTTCAAATTTATATATTTGTTTTTCTTGTTCCACTATATTCCTGTTCCCCTGTTTACCAAATTATCCCTCTGAAAATTTACCGAATAACCAACAACTAACAATACAAACCCCATGCCAACATCACAACCTACTGAATTACCATTACTTCTAGTTCATTTACATTATTTAACATCAAACATAACCTTCCAATAAGTTACATTCATGACATTTATTAATTTAAAATTTCATATTTATGTATCAAAACTGATTATTGTTTTAATACTATCTATCTCTGTTATTAACACATGATCTCCTCTTGTCAGGGGGATGCTACTATAAGTAGCTATTCCACAAGCAGTTCCACAGATCGTTCTTATCTTCCTTTGTTTCCAACTTGATAGAGTGAAATTAATGAATCGCTTTCGAACTTGTGGATAAACGAAAATGAGTGATAATGCTGCGTACGGAGCGGGCCGACTTTTTTAATGGTGCGTAAAACGCACCCTACGTACGCACGCATCATTTCGACATATATGACTAAATGATAAACGCACTAAACTTAGAAACATTGTGATGCTATTCAACGGTTTCGCCTTGATCTAATATTATATTTTCCAACTTTTAGGCCTTAGCCTTACGGCTATGAGAGAGAGAGAGAGAGGGGGGGGGAGGAATGGGCATAACCGTGAAGCTAAGGAGAACAACTAACTATTACACGTAAGCATCGGAAAAAATGAAAAAAGGGCGATCACAAGGATCGCCCCTACGCACACCTGCAGCATTTTAGTATATATGACAAAATAATTAACGCACTAAACATCTAAATATTAAATATATTATTCATTGGGTTCACCTTAATATAATAAAATATGTTTATTATACCTTCAAGACTTAGCCTTATAGCTATGAAGCAAATTCCAATCCCCGTAATGAATTATAATGCCAGCTAGTTAAACAACGACAGCTTACATCTTAAGAGACAGCTAAATAACAATTAAAAAAAGCTTTTAGGCCAATTCCACTCGATTACGGCCACCATCCTTAGCCCTATAAAGAGCATCATCAACATTCTTAAAAAACTCATCCGCATTAAGCTGAAAGGCCGAACTCACAACCACCCCTACTCCCATGGAGATTGTGACATAAGGGCTAACACTATTACCCTTATGCTCCACCCGCTGCGCCTCAAGATTCCGCCGATACTTTTCAGCAAAACGAAAAACCGCATCTTCGTTCATATCCACGACAATAATGCCGAACTCTTCACCACCCAACCGAAAGCCAAAATCAGTGGGCCGCTGAAAATATTGCTTGAGACTTGTCCCAATCATGGACAGAACCTTATCCCCCTTCTGGTGACCATACATGTCGTTGTACTGCTTAAAATGATCCACATCAAACATGATAAAGCCCAGACTGGTACCTTCCCGCCTTATCCGTTTGAGCTCCTGCTCCAGAATGGTATTAAAATGACGCCGGTTATATAAACCAGTTAGAGCATCGGTAACAGCAAGCTTCTCGATCTTTTTCTTATCAGTAATATCCTGATGAATAGCAGTGTAGCCTGTAACTTCTCCCGTATCATCAAAGGTGGGCGAAATAGAGAGTTCAACCCAGTATGAGCTTCCATCCTTGGCCTTATTCTTAATACTGCCCCGCCAGATTGCCCCGCCCTTAATTGATGTCCATAACTCTTCATAAAGACTGTCCGGCATATCCTGGTGACGCACAATTCGATGATTTTGACCAAGCAATTCCTCCCGACCATAACCATTTACCTTACAAAAAGCGTTACTTACATAAGTAATCTTTCCCTCCAGATCAGTGACCGAGATAATAACATTTTCATCAACAATGGCGATATACTGATCAAGATCCCTCTGGGCCTGTCGCAACTGGGTGACATCCTGCACCGTACCCAACATGAATAACGGTTGCCCATCCGCATCACGCCTGATCTCGCCAAGCTCCCTAACAAACCGAATGGACCCATCCGGCCGAATCACCCTATGACCCACACCATAAGGCTTGATATCGTCCAGAGCCACCTGCACCGCATCGGCCACCAGCTTTCGATCATCAGGGTACACCGCCTCCAAAAATGCCTCGTAAGTCGCCGCAAACTGTTGCGGTTTCAAACCGAATATACGATATATTTCATCCGACCAATCCAAGGTATTGTTTACAATATCCCATTCCCAACTCCCGATATGCGCAATTTCCTGGGCCCGATCCAGCATTTTACCGGTTCTAGCCAACTCCTTGGTACGACCTGCCACCAGGAGCTCCATGGAAAAACTATACTCCTCAATATCCTGGGCCATATTATTAAAGGTCTTCGCCAGGATACCCATCTCATGATTTGAATTAACCTCGGCCCGGGCTTTAAAATTTCCGGCCGCAAAGGCATTCACCGTTGCAGTTAACTTATTTATCGGCTTAGTAATCTCCTGGGTGGCCAAAATGATACCGCTTACCACCAGCAAGATGACAACCAACAGTAAACCAGCGGCCAACTTATCCTGTCGATAAATAGCGGCAAAAACCTCATCGCGATCAATCTTCACAACCAACCCCCAATCCAAGGATGGGACATAATCCCAGGCCGCCAAAATATCCCGGCCACGATAATCAGTAGTCAACCCAGCCCCCTTTTGTCCTCGAACCGCCTGATGGATGGGAATAGCTACTCCCTCATCAAATACAAGACCTTTCTCAAGAGCCTCCGGTCGGTTCCGCAATGGCCCAGCGGCAACCACAACACCATCTGCCCTCCGCCGTCCGGCAAGCAACTCGCCGCTTTTTCCTAGACCCACATAATCGGTAAACATATAAAACAACCGATCATCATTAAGCTGAATAGCCACCGCCCCCAACACTCGATTATCGCCCAACACCGGGGCGGCAATAAAGGCGGCCGACTTCTCGGATGGCGGATAATAAGTAAATTGTGATATCTCACTGTCGAGCAGGGTAATCGCCTTATCAAAAACCCAAGCCAGACCGCTTTCCCGGTAAGGACCTTGCCTAAGATTGGTCCCCAAATCCTTTTCATGAGCCAGGGTATAAACGATATCCCCAGACTTATTAATCAAAAATATATCATAATACCCATAACGACGCTGGACATCTTCAAGAAATGGCTGAACCGCGCCAGCCAATTCCTGCAAACAGGAGGACTCAATACCATGCTCGGCAAAATGGAGGGAGGCTTCTTGTAAAGCATTAACCAGCACAGGTACCCTAGCCATGGTCCTAACGCTCTGCTTACCATCATCGACATAAAGCTCAATACGTTCGATCTTCTCATGAATAATGTCTCTGAGATGATTGGTCGACTCTACTATAATCTGGTTACGGTTGTTGTTCCTAGAAATGGTGGCAATAACAGACAATGGCAATAGAGCAATAACTAGAAACCAAATTCCGATTTCCCAAGCTATTCTTCCCCTTAAAATATTCATCAGTGCTCTACCCCTTGCGGGTTCTGCCAATTATTGCCCCATTGCTTGTAAAGCTGATTCTCCATATCCTGCCAGATATTTACATTTCGGTAAAAAGGATAAGGTTCGGGCTTAATCAATTTCTGAGAATCCCATATTATATCAAACAAACCCTGATAGTTAATGCGTCCAATCCTGACCGACTTCCAGGCGTGATGATTATGGTCGTCGATATAGATAATGCCACCAGGACCGTTGCGTCCCTGTCGGCCAAAAGCATTGCACACAACCGTAGGATCAACGCTACCAGACTCTTGAGCTGCTTGAGCCCACAACATAACACCGTCATAAGCCGACACCATAGCATCGGTCACCCGACGCTCATTACCAAATCGATCAGTAAAAAGGTTTATAAAATCGTTATTTTCTATTCCAGGCAGAGTCTGAAAATAACTACCGGCTACATAATGACCGACCAGGAATTCTATACCCAACCGATCCGACAGCACCTGCAACTCGGTTTCAGCTATACTAAAAGAAAAGACGGGAATATCAGCAGCGCTGATCCCATGTTTCTTCAAAGCTGCAAAAAAAGCGAAATTGCTATCACCATTTAAGGTATTAAAAATAACTGCCGGCCGAGTAGTTTCGATTTCCTCTATAATGTAATCAAATTCTGAGGAGCCCAGGAGTACATAGCGCTCCCCAACCACCGAACCATCGACAAAGTCTGCCATATCTCGAATCAGGGTATTAGCCATATGGGGAAAGATATAATCAGAACCCAATAGAAAAAATCGATTACCGATATTATCCATGGCCCATTTAACAGCAGGCTTGATCTGTTGATTAGGGACCAGACCGGTATAAATAATAGAAGGTGAACTTTCGACCCCTTCATACTGGACTGGATAAATAAGCAAATGGTTGGCCTCTTCGACCACTTTTTTAACCTCTTTTCGACTAGCCGAGGTCCAGCAGCCAAACAGAGCCACCACCCGCTCCCGGTCAATCAAGCGTTGGGCCTGCCGTGAAAACTCAGCGGGATCAGAACCGCCGTCAGCCACTATTGCCTCAACCTTTCTCCCCAGGACACCACCCTGTAAATTAAGTTGGTCAATGGCCAACAGGGTCGCATCAATCACAGACTGCTCACTAACGGCCATGGTCCCAGTCTGGGAATGTAAAACCCCTATCTGGACCGGAGGCAGAGCCACCTCTTTTTTGAATGACAACAACATGATAGCTAAGAAGAAAACTACCCAGGTTATAATAATAGCTCTTTTCACTACTCACTCATCTTGTTTGGGTGATAAGAAATCACTTTCTGCCAGGCCAGCTGTGAGGGAAAAAGTACGGGTAAACGAAAAAAAACAGGATGTATTTTCAAAAGACTATCGCCTTTGCCGACGATAGTCTTTTACTATCCACCTTAAAAAACTCTACCACTTGCCGTAGTACATGTCAAAACACTCATAGACTACGGCAAATATCGCAAAAATACTAATAAAACAAGTAATTACAAGTTATACATTTTCAACTTAACGCTTAAACCCCTTACCGCACAGGGCGATCAAGCTCAGGGTAGCTACAGACACATATGAAAATTTGTACAAGGAAGCCTATCACCCAAGAATAAAGTGTTAATCTAATATGATACACGATTCTTTAAAACCTGACCATCCGTCATCAAAAATTTCTTTCCGCAGCGATTGCTCAGCAATTGGCGGCTGATTTTTGCGTGCAGAAACGCGTGGTCCTGCTCGTATCGGTGATACACGTTAGCTCTCTACTTTCCACTGGTTCAGGTGCTCTAGGATTTGCCAGATAACCAGTTTTTCGTTGCTGAAACTAATAATCTTCATCTCCCTTTACACTTCGGATATCTTAATGGATCAAGCTCCCAAACCTTTTTGATACACTCTCGCAATGTTGAGGGAGGGATTTTTCACGACTTGTAAGTGGATAGATCTATAATTTCGAATTAGTCATCTACACTTTCCACATTCTCCTTCGCCAGCTCCTGTTTCTCTCGCTTTTCACGCATTGCTTAAATACCATCCAAAGTACCTAACAAGCTGAAAACGTTAATTCGGGATATGCTAGGTTATGACAGCAACAAACTTTTATGCAATAAATATTTCGAAATTCTTTATATTTTTACCGTGAGTCTTTCGGGGGCAGTAGCATGCCAATATGCTAAGGGTCGCGGAAAATAATAAAAATCCCAAAATGGCGCAAAATTTTTAGTCGTCTTCAAGAAGAGGTAACGATATAGAGTTTTTGCGGCGCGGAGCGGTAGCGGAGCCGCTGCAAAAACTGTGTTGAACTAAATCCGCCTTCGCGGTAGCTGGACTGCTTTCTTTTGAGGGAGTTTTATCTAAAAATATACGCTCCCCTTGAATAAATACATGGGGAGGTTGAAGAGGAGGCAAGGAAAAAGGGGTATTTTTCATGGCTGGTTTGATTAAATTTAGCTTGCTATTTTGAAGAATTATTCTCAATAAGCGATGAATTGCTGAAGTTGAGCTAGTTTTGACGCATTTCTCCTGCTCAATCGGGTTACTGGAAACACAAAACAATTACCTATCTTAATGAAATATAGGTATTTCATAATTAGTCTTTCGCAAGATCCGTAATTGAATTATTTATGAGCGTATCGCGTAACAAACAAATAACCTAGTCAATGGTAAGTAGTCAAAGTTTATCAAATCAGACAGTTACAAACCATTTGACCAGGTACAGTCAATGTGTTGACAGCGATCACTACCTGTCGGCATTTTACTGGTAAAGATAAATAAATAACTGCAAGCAAAAAACTACCTCAAAAGCATCAATCAATTCAACGTAATGCTAATGTGGGCAGAACTCTTACCATTCAACCCCGGCAATACGGTATAGGTCCCTGGACCAAGGGTTTTACCGATGATACTGCCCCTACCTTTTCCACCGCAAAGAACCGAAGAGGCCGTCCGGTTCTGTGGCGTTACAGCTGCCCAAATACAATACTCCTCAGCGCTTCCATCTACAGCTGTAATTGTTGCAGACTGAGTTAAAACAATTCTATTACTTTCTGTTCTGGCATTTTTTGCATGCCCACTTCCTGCTATCTGCTTCCCAGTTAATACATAATCTCCAGCTAAAGCAAAATTACTTACCGCAAAAAAGCAACCAATTGATACCATAACCATAATAAAACGTTTCATAACATCCTCCTTAAAATAAAAAATTACTATATAGGTAACGGTTGAACATCAATCCGCAACAAAGAATAAATGACAATCACAACAGAAGAAAGACGTTAGTAAAATGATAACTAAACAGAGTAACCTGTCTTCTTAACCGTCTCCTTTATCATGACAACAATTAGATAACAACACTATGCGCCTGCTACTTCATCTTAAAGAAAACATAAAATTCTAAACAGATAAACACAAACTCCTATTTTGAGATATTTAACACCCCCTCGACACCAGCTTAATAGTTCTATTTTATTACAATAAATTAAGATACTTTTGCATTTCATCTTTCATATTTTCAGGTACGTACTTCAAAATTAAAGCTATAATTTCCACCTTTGCCTTTACACGTATATTTCCTGATATTATAATAGCATTCTCGTCAACAGAATAAAGGAATAGTACTTTAAACGAATTTCGACGACCTGAAAACTCTACATCATCCATAAGTTCCATCCTACTCAGTTCATCCCAGGCCATAAACGACTGCAAAAACAGATCTGAATCCAAAACTCCCTGCTCAGTCACCAAAACACCCCGAGCAGACTGCCAAGAAACAACAACCGGCATTATCAAAAGAAGGGGTATATAGCAAAAAACACCAAGAATCCCTTCCTCTCCCATAATAGAAATGGTGCCGTATTTTCCAGCCAGAAAATAGTCCATTCCCATGAATCCAAGGATAGCAAGGATAATGATCATGATAATATCCAGAATACAAACCACTTTATTAGGCATCAACTTAACCCCTACCACAGAGCGATAAAGCTTGGTCATTACAAGGAAACCGATAACCAAAAGAAAAATACCGGTGATAATGTATTGATTTTGTAAACCGGGAATCTCCTCCTCTCGATGCTGATAATCTGTTTTAACGATAGCGGTGTAGAGATGACCGCCAAAGATAAAATTGGTTTCCGATTTATATATACCCAAAGCGGAACCAATAAATCCTTCCCACTCCTGAAGTGAAATATTTATTGGTTCATAGCGCAAGCGAATACAATCATGGTCCGGACGTTGATCAATTTCCAATAAGATTTCCTCAATCTCCGGGTGCTGCTTCAGCTGGGCTGGGCCAATCACAGGATATTTTTCAGCCATACCGACAGCCCCCAGTTCCTCCAACCCTACCTTAAACCATGAGTCAGCTACAGGGGAGGAAGTCTCTTCCTTAACCCTTACAGCATAAACAACATTGTTTTCCACAAAACACAGCCAGTCCTGCTTACCCTTAAAAATTCTTTCCTGAATTTCCTTCCAATTGGAGTATGGGAACAAAGAATTGCCTTTGAGCAATCGCAAGTCAATTGCATATTCGGGACCGATCTGGACGGCAGTACTTCCGCAAAATTCTTCATAGTGCTGAACAGATAGTTCCTTTATCGGCTTATCATGTCGCACAAAAAATAGAAATTCACCGTTAGAATCTATGACTTTGGTGGTTTTAAGGGACCCTGAAAGAAAAATAATAGCGAAGGAAAGACAAAAATAGACGAGGAACCGCAAGGGTAAGATAATAAGCGATTTGCCTTTTGTTATATTCATTTTTTAATAAATAGTTAAATATAAACGCCACGAGTCAAATATAGCCGAACTAACAAATGTCCAAGTATAAACTATTGACCCATGTTGAAATTAGAAAAATGTATTATTTTATTATACTGCCTACCTTTTAGACTGCAAATTTAAGATTAATTATCCCTAAAAACAGTTTATTGTCAAATTACCAACAAAAACAAAACTACCCGCTAATTTGCATTGGCAATACCGGATATACCCATCTTTCTCCTCAGATGACTGGTGACACAATACAAATGCTGGAAAGTGTATTGGGTCGACCATCTCTTAATCAAACCCATTTGATTGCAGAAAAAGAATCCAGGTTCCGGCATATGCACCGTTGTGAGTGAATACCCCTTCTATATGGTTGTCTTTGATTGTACCGGTGTAGATCTGTTTACATGGCTGGTTATATCCCTGCCCCCTACAGTCTCGTTCAAGGCTCAAGGTATCACCTTTAAAAGTACCAATCATAGGATCCAGGCGTGGACCTGGGCAACAGGTCCATTGTGACTCACCATGGACCGTGGAATTGTTACCGGTTAAAGTCCAGGTTGAGGAATACATTCGGTTCCCGGTTCGGACATCGACCCTATAAACACCACTGGTGAAGTGATAGACCTGGTTACCTGGGATCGTCACACTATCATTACTACCGCCATTAACAGCACCATTATCACCGCCAAAGGTTAATTCCAGCACCGGATGTTTGGCCGTGTCGGCATGCTCCCTGGAAATGAAACCATACATGGATTCACCGCTCCTGGTTGGTGAATTACCAGATATTTTTACAACCAAACCATGGTTCGGTTCACCAGCGAGCCATTGCCTGACCAAAGGGGTAATATCAAATTCAAGCCAATTTTTGGTACTCGATCCCGGATTAACGCTTGTTATGGCCTCACCCGCGAAAGACGGCTGTTGCACCCAACTAAGCTCACCGGATGCGGCATCTTTTTCTACCTGGCCTGAATGATAGGTATCCAACCCCTCCAGCCAAGAACCGGTTACCTTATAGACCGCGAGGTCCAAAAGATTTGCTCCCGCCAAGTGATATTGATACAATTTAAGGGTGGCCCGTTGTAAGCGTGCCGGATCTGCTTGGGGAATCTCAAACTTGAGAAAGCTTCGCTTCTCCCCACCAGAGGGGTGGCGGCCAGTTCCCAAGGTGGTTTGTTTCCCTATATTTGCCCGGTGCCAATTGCGATAGGAATATGCATACACCCCGGCATCAGCAACCGGAGAAAGTTGCATCCTTTGCGGGATAATTGTTCCGGTACCAGATTGCTGCGCCCCCGGTCCATTTCCATTATCATTTTTTGGGGGAGGCTCATTCTCCTTGCCCTGCTCTGCCTTTTCGTAGGCATCCTTAAATTTTTTATACTGCTTATATGCTTCCTGCGCTGCCGGTGTATCCCCCTGACCGTGAGACATTAAATAGGTGAGCTTATTATAAGCAGCTATATATTGAGAATACAAAGTAGCCGTATCCGTGGTCCCTTGACCGTTTTGCGGCGGCTGATTACCACCGGTAACATCCGGATCACCAGCTCCACCACCGGTATGCGGCGGATCATCATCCTTCTCCTCATCATCCTGCCACACACGAACCCGATGGATTGTTTTTTTACCGCCCTCAAGGACGATATGCCCGTATCTGGGTTCAGTCTCCAAATACATGCCTACCACATCAACAATATACTTGCCAGCTGCCAGCTTATGCGGTCCAAACCCTTCAATGATCAAGTTACCTCGTTGATCGGTGATCCGAACCCGTAGTTGCGATTGTTTAATTCCCGGTGCTAGATCAAGAACCACTTGCAGTTCGGACATCACCCCCTCAGACGGAGGATCAGAAGTATCCCAAGCCGCGTTGATAGCTGCGTCCAAGTCGCATCCCAATTGATCATGGGTACACAAGCCAAATTTTGTCCCGGTGGGAGACGCTTGCAAGCTCAGCGGCTGCAGCAAAAAGTCAACACGTTGCTGCAAGCTTGCCTGATCAGCACCGCCACCCTGGGCGAGACGGGTGAGTTCATCCACCAGGTCACACTGTTCATCAATGCGCTTTTGATTTTCCCGCCGCACTCGGACCAGATCGCGCAGCACCTCTTCGGCCACCTTGAAATCCACCAGTCCTCCTCGGGTAACGGAAAAACAAATTTCACGTCCTGGGGAAGTAGAGCAATTATAAACCAAACCAGAACCTGCGGGAGGAGGAAAGAGATAAGCCATTTGGCGCGCTTTTTCCCGGTTCAGGGTGCTAAAACAAAGCGCGGGATTGTAATCAGCACATTGAGGATAAGATGATTCAAGCGACTTGAAAGCCTGATCAAGCAACTGCCGGGCTGAATCGCGATTTTGCACAACCCGAGCAGCTGTCACCACCATACTATTATCGCCCATTATTTCACCCAAGCGACGCAAACGCTCAGCCGAGCTATCCAATGAAAAATGAACCTTATGGGTTAACAGCCCCAGGTCTTCAGTGAAATGGGACACGGCCGTACGCCTTACCATTAAACGCTCATAACTTGTCCGAATTGTAGACAATCGTCCTTCAACCTTGACCTTACCCACTTCTCCCCTGGTTATGGCACATGCCAGCTCGGAATAGGAATCCAGCGCCTGCCGATTCGCCTTTTCCTGAAAAGAATCGGACCCGGCACGATCTAAAGCCTTTCGTAAAGCGGCAGCGGTCACGCCAATTTGACCATCAATGGTCTCCAGCCACTGTTGCAAGGCCTGGGCCTCGTCACCCACCCCGGCGGCAAGAGCGGTACCGGCCAAATTCCGCCGTAAACCGGACTCAAGCTCGTCCTGATATTCCGTATCAATTGGTTGCTGAGGATAAACCGCCTGCCTGGCAATGGCTCGCTCCAATACACCCTCTGCATCCTCTAATTTGGCCAGATCACGAAATGAAAAAACACTGTTTACATGCTCCTCAGCAACACTGCGAACCACGTCCGACCCAATGGGATCACAACCATGGTACGATAAAAGCCTACTGGAATACCCGTGCGACCGCCGCAATTCCTCACCTTCCCAAAACGCCAATCGATTATTGCTTTGACACATATAGGATGCTTCTTTCCGGATTTGGGCCATATGGAGCTCAACGCGCCGATCACGCCACGCCTTATCCAACTCAATCATTTGGACAATATTTTCTTTGATACTCTGAAAGGTCTCAGCACGTCCCTGGGATGCCGCCCTATTTAACAACGCAAAACAATCAAGATAGGAAGTACATGTTCCCAACGGGGTATCGATTTTCGAATATGCTCCAGTTTGACCAGCTACTAACTGTTGATCTCTATCCAAAAAATCGAAGTAGATCTCCTCCAATCCCTTTTTAGCTTTATTTTCTTTATCAAAGATACTCTTCAATAATTTATTTGAATTTTCAGTAAGTTCTCGAAGTTGCTTACCCGCCCGCTCAATAGCTTCAGGTTTAGGATCGGACAGTTGACGCCAAATATCCATATCCCGTCCTGCATGAGCTCTCGCAGATCTGATGAGCTTGCTACCGTGTTCAGCAAAAAACTCACCAGCAACAGTTGCACCATGGGCTCTTTCCATCATATTACGATATACGGAGCCATCCCAATTACCATGCTGCTCAATGGCTTTTTCCTGCTGGGCAAGGTCTTCTTCAATCTCATCGGCCGTTCTCACCCCGCCGTCGCGTGGTTTGGGCCTACCCGGTTTAGCGGCTGCAATGGGTGTTTTCTTCGCATTGCGCACTAATTTTATTTGGGCCATAAGAGCTTTACGCTCCCCGAAATACCAGGAGTCAAGCTTGGGGGCGCATTTTGTGTCACCGGCGTTGGAACATTCAGACGCTTCCCGCACCCATTTCATATAGGTGGTTACCTGGGGTCGCATCTGCTCGACCAAGGTCAGGCCATCATAAATGGTCACAAATTTCCAAAACAGATCCGAGGCAAATGCCGGGGCGGCAAAAATCACCTTGGCATTACTTTTTGCAGTCTCTTCGGCCTGTTCCTTTATGGTTTTATCCAAAGCCTCTTTTGATTTACCGACCAATTTGTCACCACTCAACTGCTCAAGGATTTTCTTTTCCATGAACTCGGCCAGCTTCTCTTCCCCCTTGCTGTTGAGACTTTCCACGCCTTTTTCAACCAGTTCCTGAAAATCGCTTTTCTTAAGATCAACAATCACATAATCATTCCAAAGACTTGCAGCTATCTTGTCGGTGACCTGCAACTCACTCTTCGCGGTGTCGATAAAGTTTTTCTTCCAGGTTTTCTCTATGGCTTCCAGGGCAAAATTCCTGAGCATTCCTTGAAAATCTTTACATTTATTCCAATCAAGTTCGCCAAAGCATTCATATAAGGGCTTAAAAACCGCTTTCCAATTAATATTTTGGGCTATATATCTGACATCATCATAGATCTCATCAAGATAAATTTGGGTGAAACTCGATATGGTCAAGGCATCATGGGACTCATAACTTGACAAAATGGCTATCAGCTCCTGTCGCTTGGCTCGCCAATATTCCAACTCTGCGGCAACCTTAGCATCTTGAGTAACTGCCTTGCCCCTGGCCCGGTTAACCTCAACCACCCTTTTTTGAGTACGCTTCCGTAGCAATGGATAGTTTTCCTTGGCAATATCCTGGTAGTTACGGCGAAAGCCATCAACCCGCCGACTGAGTTCTTGGGTCATTTTCCGTTCAAATTCCATCCGTTGCTGCAACTCCTGATCAGCACCTGCCGACAAAGCTGGAATAAAAAAAACGAAAAGACAGATAATGACAACACGTCCCACTAAAGAACAGGGATTAAACCGATGAAAAATAGTACTCATAAACTACCCCACATGGTGGCAAAGAAAAACCGGACACAATCCGGTAGTTATTTCAATTATATTTAGACAAGAAGTCGTTGCCTATATAGCGGGCAACACCGGTATCTATCTGGACGATTGGCACAACTGAACCCAAAATTTAAAAAAAATAGCTTTTACCGTAAAATCCGACAGACAGATTACCATTCACATCCATATATCCAAAAAGATATACTCCCGGCCCCAATTTCAAAACATTTTGCTCATTCTCCGATCCTTTGTGTTTGAGGATCTTCCTTATGGGGGTCAGTGAATATATATATATGAATTTTAACCTTATAAAAACAGCTTGTTACCTACTCAAGATAATAGCAGTAAGTTTATTTTGAAATTTTGGATTAAAAATTTTATGAATTGCTTTTTCAACACCTTCCTGCGGATCACCTGAATAAGGGGCATTTTGAGTAGAGGTTAAGCGCCCGATTCGTGTATTTTGGCCGTCAAGAACCGATATAGCGACAGTGGCACTAACCACACCATAGTCGTCACGTAAACTCTTTGCTTTTAAAGCAAGACTAGTTGACACCCGCATCATTTCTTCTCCGGTATTCTCACATAGAATAACTTCTATATTTCCGTCGGTAAACAATTGTTCTACATAGCCCAATAACATCTCAACACTTTTTGAGTCGGATGATACATCCCGTGCCTTTTTTTTCTTATACTCAAGACATACCGTAATATCCTCTTCAGCACTCTGCTCTAACAACTCCGGCATTATTTCAGAAATATTTCTTACAACACTACCTGCTGCAATAACCTTTCCTTTTTGATTTATCAGGTTAAGATGATAACTTACCTGATCATCTAAAATAGAATAAGTAGGCTGCAAGGTGTAGATAGTTGGATGGGAAGTTAGAAATGAAGCACGGAGTTTTTTTGCATGACTCAGAGTCAGTTCCAGTTCTTTTTTTAAAGAATTACCCAATTTCCTGGTGGGCTGCCCTTTGATTCCGGGCACGGGGGCTTGAAGACGCACATCTGGGCTTCCTTGCCGTATATATTGCTGTTCTACCTGGGTGACCAAAGAGGCAGCTACCTGCTCCAATCCGACAGCAAACCAACTTGGATCACAATTGGCGATATGGAGAGTGCCCCTGGCCGTTGCCACATCGGTACTGAACTCCATACCCATTCGCCGCAACCGAAGGGTAATCTCCACCACATCCTGATGCACCAGATAACTACCAAGTAAAATATATGGGTTTTCTCCCTGCTCCCGCTCTGACACCTTAGACCCGTTTTCGGATAAGGCAGCGGTTAGACTTTCCGCCAATATAGTAGAATATACCAGTGGAACATCAAAAATTTGATCTTTAAAATTCCCAGGCGCAACTTGAATTGTTACCCCCTTTAGTGTCCTTTGCTCAGCCAATTGTTTCACCAAACTCCCAGCCAGCTCGCTCGATCCCGCCCCAGCAGCCATACCATGTCCGACCACAATAGAAAAAACCGTCACCCAGCAAACCAACAGCCCAAAAACATATTTCATACCAATAATCTTTTTTGTTAAATTTTAAATTTAGATCAATAAACTATGTTTAGCTCAAACAATAACACGTCGTTTAACCAATCTCTACGTTCGATCGTTTGGCTTGATACCCACTTTTTTCGGTCAAAGATAATGTGATGTAATAGAGGATAATGTATATTTTTTACTCACTCCAATCCATCAACTTTATACAACCTAAAAAATACCTGATCGTTATCGATTTAACCTGGCAACCACAGGGGGCGATATTGCTGGTTTAAAGGAATCCGCGTTTAATACACAACAAAGCATAGGCAAAATTAAACAGTTATAAGCCAAGGCAGAGTGGGCGCAGGAAGAAGTCCAATGTTCAAGCAAGCACCGTACTATTCATGATCGGATATCCTAATTCTTAAGGTCAATAACAATTCACTTTGCATATATTCAAATATCATCTTAGGGCCGCGGAAAATAATAAATGTCCCAAAATTGCGCAGGATTTTTAGTCTTCTTCTTTATCAAGGCAATAGGCGCATAGTATTACTATATAACTGTTGCCTTAATAAAAAAGACGGCTAAAAAGACAAGCAAGATGGGATAATTTATTTTTTCGGCGGCCCTTACGCCAGACAAATCACCTTACCCATAAACTAAATCTATTGCAGGGCAACGTTGTTGACCTATAGTTAAAAAACTTTTTCAGTGGAAATATTTCTCCATCTTTGTTAATTGAAAATAATAACCATTTTGATTAACATGTAACACGTTCCAACCCAGAAATAAAATGTGATTACATTATTTCGAAATAAACCTTTTTCAATTATTTCCTATATTAACATAAAATTTTCTAGGCCGTTTTAAAGAACACAACACCCTATTATATCAATTAATAATATAAACGCTTACGATCTAAGTCAGTACTAAATTCCAATTCTCTTTTTAATACAACAACAGGCAAATAGCTTCGATCACATAAATCACTCAATTCGCTATAACGGCAATAGCTATGAAGATGATTCATCCCTCAACATTATGGCCGCAATCTACTGATCTTTTTACGGGAATAACGCATGGCTAAATATATTCTCTTTCTCATATTCTACCTTTTCTCTAACATTTCTTTGCGCCCTGCTCTTGCCGTCGATGATTGTGGGCAAGCCCATAAGCTTGCGAAAAAAGCTTATGAACAATTCAATTACGACAATAAGGAAGGAATAAGACTCTTTGGACAGGCCCAACAACTCTGTACCAAGGATGCAGCGTACTCATACAATTTAGGTTTGGCCTATTTCCGCTTCGGTCGGCCAGATCTGGCAATACCTCACCTTGATTATGCAACAAAAGTACACCCTGACAGGATGGTGTGGCTAAACAATCTCGCCGAAGCACAACTTATTAACGGTACTCCGAATCAGGCTATCGCCACAGCCATTCAGGCCGTAAACAGACAAAAAACAGAACATAGTATGGACGTCTACGCCAGAGCACTACTGGCTAGCGGTGATAGTAAACTTGCTTGGTCCACAATTAAAGACGCCAAAAAACGATATCCACGCAGCCAAGTTATCCGCCAATCAGAAAATAAAATTCTTGACGGACACATCACCATCCAGCGAAATATAATCAACTCCGGCTCGGTAAAACAAGGACTCGATGGACTCAAAGCCATATCATCCACCCTTGAAGGAGCCAAGGCATATATCAATGCACTTTACGATACCAATCAATACGATGAGTCATTGCGAGTTGCCGAGCAAGCCGTAATAAACTTCCGTAACAACCCTGAGATAATCACCATACGCGACGCTATATATCAAAAACAAATTCAACAATTTTACAATACCTTTGCCAGAGGAGATAAAGCTAGCGCAGTAGCCAACGCCCAACGTTTCAGTGAGATACACCCAAATAACAAAGCCGCCAAACAAGCCTTTGATGACCTCCTGACTATTTTCCTCACCGATACCTCGCAACAACCCTCTCACAATCCGACACGATACACTTCCACTAAAACCGCCTCCACTGGCAATACCGCCACAGATTTATTAAATGAATTTTCCAATAAACTGCACAAACCCATTGCCCCACCCACCCTCACCATAGACGTGGAGGAAAATATACCGAGCGGTGCCAAAATCAATAAACACGGCGTGGGAATAATTATAGGCAATCAGCACTACAATCGTGAAAACTCCAACATAAGTGACGTTAAATTCGCAGAAAGAGACGCCATAACAATGAAAAAGTATTTAACAAAGGTACTTGGCTACGATGATAATAATATTATTATCAAAATCGACGCTACAATTGGAGACCTCAACAATATCATCGGAACACTACAGGGTGACGGCCGGATGCGAGACTATATTCGTGATGGCCGATCTGACCTTTTCTTTTATTATGTAGGTCACGGTGCTCCGGGGCAAGATGGAAAAAGTTCTTATCTCGTCCCGGTAGATGCCAATATAGATCGCATTGCCAATACCGGTTACGACCTTAAACAACTTTACAAAATCATAGAACGATTACCGGCCAAGAAAGCTACCGTAATCCTGGATTCCTGTTTTTCAGGCGATTCAGCCAATGGATCTCTTTTTAAAAATATCAGTCCTGCTATGCTAAAATCATCCAGTCCAATCGCTAAGATAGGTAATTTTACATTTTTTGCTGGAGCAGATAAAGGACAAGTCAGCACATGGTACCCGAAGAAGCAACACAGCATGTTTAGTTATTTCTTCTTCAAAGGATTACAAGGACATGCAGACGCCAATAAGGATTTCAAAATAACTGCAGGTGAAATGAAAAAATATCTTAACGAAGAAGTTCCTTACATGGCAAGACGCCATTCCAGTCGCAAGCAAAATCCGATAATGCGAGGCGAGGAAGATACCATCATAGCTGAACTTAAAAGGTGATTGACGTGTATAATAAGAAAGGAACCAAAAATACTTCTTCCAACAGGCGCTATTTCTTCTGTGGTCTAGTATTTA
>Ga0224507_10000165_pt1 | contig 25494 bp, 42 predicted proteins | sample SF_Jan12_sed_USG_3_FD_170159 | JGI IMG/M metagenome (GOLD analysis project Ga0224507, IMG submission 170159) | Sediment microbial communities from San Francisco Bay, California, United States - SF_Jan12_sed_USGS_13 | ecosystem: Environmental > Aquatic > Marine > Sediment | place: USA... | reverse complement strand
ACAGCCGCTGCAACCTTTGGGCTTGATGCTGCATTGGCTAGATGTTGAGTCATTTCTTGTTTCATTGCGCTTTCTAGTGTTGATTATTGATAATATGCCTTGAATAAGCATTAGAGAGAATAGAATAATGCCTTCTATCCATTTCAGTAGATCCATCATGTTTAGGCTCTCCCCTTAGTAGAATAAATATTGTCCATGCGTAAAGAGCCATAAAAGCCACGTTATATCCTGTTGGAGGCATGTACGCCATCCAGATAAACCACCCGAAATAGTCTAAAGCAACAGCGGCGATACTTATTTTCTGGAGGTCATCAATTAGCTGTGACTTACTATTTACAAAGCCAATCGCCGAAATAATTATAATGTAGAAAAGCGCGTCTGTGTCGTAATATAAAAGACCTTCAAGCCCATATAAGAATTCATTATGAATAAACGTTAGTGATGCGAATATCATCGCTACAATCTTTCGATCTGTAGTTGGCTGCAATAATGCAATACCAACAATCACTAATGTTAGGAAGTCGATCATTTCGGCTTATTCTTCTTTTTGTTGGCGCTTCCTTTTTTCCTTCCGCTACCCTTTCCGCCACAATGAATTACTATATCAAACTTACATGTAGTTTCTTTCATAATGCTGCCCTCTGTTGTTTTGGTGATTATATCAGCTTTTATTCGCTAAATGGCTGGTCTTGTCTTTGCTTCCAGCGCTAGATCCAAAATAGAAGTTATACACTTGCTCGGCCTTGGCTGAGACCTGTCCGAGGACAAAGCCTAATAAGGTGCTTTCCAGCGATACGTTGCCAGTCAAGACCCAGAATACCACACCAAAGAATCCGGCTACGGTGACTCCTGCCAACAATGGCACAATCCACGCTTTGTTTGATTTCTGCATATCTCTGGCAGATACGCGGTCATCCGAGGCTATTTTTTCGAGATCAACCCCAATCTCGGCCATTTTCGCATCAAACTCTTGATCGGCCTTCTGTATTGCCGCTAGAGTCTCAGGGGATGCTCCCTGCAAGGCTTTTGCTATGTCGGACTCACTAGCGCTATCGTCAAGCCCTAATCCTCCTGCAATCGCCTTTACAGCCATTCCAGCCATTGGCCCACCTAATGCTGTTGCTATTGTAGGAGCGACACTGCCAACCAAACTTTTCCAATCAAATGCCATCACTTACTCCCGTTATGTTCCATTGAATAATGATTTCCATCATTGAAGTGTCCACCCCACACGCACGATTCATGCAGAGATTCCCAGAACTCACCAAGATCTCTATGATCCTCGGTCTCAGTCATGTATTCTCCATCTTTAAAAAGATTGAAGTCATGAGCAAGTCGGATCTTGTGGTTAGATCTTGATGCGCCATATCCTTTCTTTTCTCCGACATCACCGAACACCCTCTTATCCCTGTATCCGTCCCCCATAGTAAGCTCATAGCCGTTTTGGTAGGCGTACTCGATAAGTAGGCCAACAAGTCTGGTAAATATCTTCTGCTTTTGTCCCAGCGTCATAGTCATGATCCTTGCGAGTCTGTGCCGCGTATTGGTGGTATTATCTTAATCATCAGCAGTGTTTCCCAGTTGATCAATTGATATTAAAACATTCCAAAAGCATTTCATCATTCTACCCCAAATGGATTAGTTAGATAAGACCAGCAGCTACTTCAGCAGCTTCAATAGCAGTCCAATCATCTGCCAATACACCAGCAGCGATAGCAATCTGAGCCACGTCATCGACATTTGTCTTGTAGTCAGTCATGGCTTGTGCCGCGTCTACTGCGTTCTCATTAGCTTTAAGCGGAGTACCCCTAGCAGCTTTCTCTACAATGGCTTCATAAGGCGCAAATATTACGGCACGTTTATCGGTTCTACGTTTGTTGGCAATCACACCAGCCTTAGCAGCGTTGATGCCTACGAAGTTCTCAGGGTTAGAATCATCCCAAGCGTTACGATAGTTACGGTTAGCAGGAAGTTCAGCGGTAGTAATCTCACGAACTGCTGTTGCTCCTACTGGTACATCAGCTTGCATTTCTGCTACTGTGGTTCTTCGCTTATTTCCGTTTTCATCGACTCTGAATCCGGGGGCTAATACTTTAGTTGGTACTTCATCCCCTGCTACTGTAAATACGATACGTTGATCTGACATTTTAAGTTCTCCTTATGGGAGGTTGTTGGTTTAAATTAGTAGGCGAGTACCGCTGCTGCCACATAAGCTTTATCTTCTAGGGTGTTGACAGGGTGATGACCTACTGATAAACCACAAGTTGATAAGGCTTTAATACCTACCATAACCGCTGCAAAATTAGTAGTGTTGTCAGTATTTCCCATACAGGCATAGTTTGTATTTGGCATATCGGTGATGAAGTTCATAGTATATACACCCACGCCACCATCTATGATACTAGACACATTGAACGATCCTAATATGGCTACTGCTCCTGTACCGTTGAAACTAACCCACGCTTTAGCGCTGCCCGCTATCACTGTAGACTTTGGTATCTCGCTTGTGCCGTCACTAATTGATCTGCTTGGTACAATCACATTAGTTCCGTCACATTGCAGCTCTACCGATGAACCTGCTAGGATTGCAACCCCTGTGCCAGCGGCTGTCTTGAGCGTAAGCGTTTGCAACGTATCGTTCTGAGCAATAAATAGGCGCTCTGTAGCTGATACGACAATATTCCTACCTGTTGACAGGAATGGATTGGTATCTGTGATTATCACTCGGCCATAAAGGTTCTCAGCAGTTGATAGCGTGTAATCTGCATCCGAGGTCATATTGTGTGTTAGGGTATTTGCCGATAGATTGGCTATACTGGTAGCATCGCCCCACTTGTCAGGATTATCTGCTGGCGTGTTGTTTGTATTTGCAGACGCAAGCGATCTATATAAGTGTCCTACAGAATCAACAACTAAATCACCCTCTGCATAAGTGATGTTTAAATTATAAACATCAATGAATCTAACCTCTTCCCAATTTCCAGCTGATGAAATTGGATCTTGGTTCTGATTTCCACTTGTTATAGACCTGTAATACAAGCCATCAGATCCGGTTACAATATCTCCATCTGTGTATATTGTTGGCGAATTCCAGTCTGCAAACCCACTACCGGCAGCGTCTCCACCAACTGGATCGAACACTTGGATCTGTTGCATCGCTGAATCAAATGAGATTACCTTATATGACCCAGTGCCAAAGACATTCCGGCATCTTCCAGCCCCAGAAAGCTCAACAGGGTTAGTGTTTGCGATGGACAAATTTACATCAGCATAAGTATTCTTGTCGGTGGTTGTGCCAGACTCATAAAACTGTAGAAACCCATCAACAAGCGGATCGCCGTTATCATCAAAAAACTGGGAAAATGCTTGGATTATTCGTGCCATTTTATATCCTCTATTTGCCGTTTAATAGTCTTTGCATTGATTCAAATGCGTTAAAGTCATTGATTCCACGCAATTTCTCTGCGCCCCTTCCGATAGTCTCTCCGGCTTTTTGGTACGCTGTTTTTGATACACCCTGATCCATCACCTGTCTTGTGGCCTGCTCCATTTGACCTGATAGCGATGTTTTTGCAGGCGTTCCGAACCTGCTATCGAGAGCATCTGAAAACATAACCAAGTCCTTCACGTTATCATCAAACTTGCCGCCCAATCCTGACGCAAGATCGTCAATACTATCAATGGCATTTTCCATTTTTACGCGGTTCGCTTGATTGCTTAAAAGAGATCTCATGCGAGTACCTAGCGCCTTATCAGCGCCCTTTCCGAACATATCAATTGTTCCGATTGACTCATCGAGCGAATTTAGGGCATTAAGCGAGCTTGATAGATTATCGTTTACTCTTGCATAATTAGGGTCTACAGCTCTCACTGAATTATTAAGCTCTTTTCTTATATCTTTAAGAACTTTTTTGCCCGCATCAGTAAGTCCGGCTGACGACTTTTTATTGAAGTCAATCATTATATCAAGCTGCTTTTTTAGTTTGTGCGCTCTTAGTGCGTCGGGCGCTACATCCTCTCCGAGCAGATCAACAAGATCCTTGATAATTCTTTTAGACGTTTTATCTTTTGATATCAACGAGCCCTTGAATACTGGTTTTGGGATTCCAGACGCGGTATCTTCTAATGAGACATCCAGATCTGACAAAGACTCCTGTAATTTTTTTGTTACTGGAGATATGTCTATACTTTTTCCGCGCAATTTAGTGGCCGCTATTAAATTAAGCTCCTTCCTAGCAGCATCCGCGTTATCTCGTATAAATTTAATTCTGCTTGTTACAGCCCCACCAACAACGTCTGACGGCCTAAACTCAAGACCTTTCCTTGATGATTTTTTTATCTTACGCATCATATCGGTCATTTTGCGCATCTTTAACTTTGTAGCTTTGCTTGATGTTTTTACGGACTGAACCAGCCCCGGCTCAAATCCCTGCTTTACAGCCTCTTTACCGAGGCCATCAACAGACACTCGCCCATCAACAACTCTGAGCGATGCTAGAGCGTCATCCCGCGCACCTGATTTTATCTGCTCAACAAGAGCTTTCTCCGATGCTTTTGCTGGCAAATTTGCTCCGGGCAGCATTTCTGGGGATGCTACTGGTGGGATAGCATTCTTCGCCTCTGGAGATAGCAGGTCATAATCAAGACCTCTTTTATCTAACTCAATTCTTAGTCGCTTTGTTGGCCTGCCAGATTGATCGATCAGCCTCGTGCCTTTGCGAATATTTTGAAGCCCTTTCAATCCGATCATTTCCAGCGCAAGCGTTGGCGCTGAGTATGCGGCTGCGGCTGCGGCTGGCGATCCTGTAAGATCCAGAGTGAAGTCGCCTAGTGTTTTGGGGATGAATTCAGCCGCTTTCGATATAGGGGCAGCCTTTTCACCAATAATCTCCGCCCCTTGCTTTGCGCCCTCAATAGTAGGCTTGAACGTCATGGCTTCCTGAACATCCCTAACTACTTGCCCAGCCTTTTCTCCGCCAACAAATGGTAGGGCTGCGACCCCGGCAATCCCAGAAGGTATTTGAGCCAAAGCCCCTGTAAGGAAAGACCCGGCCTGCTGAGCAGCCGCCGCTGGAAGATCAAATAGACTTTTATCTTGATTTGCTGGCTGTTGAGATGCGAATAACTGCTCAATCTCAGTCTCAGATGGAGGGCTATCACCAGTAACACGAAGCATTGCTCCTGTTTCTGGATCTGTTATTTTATACGTTGGCATTACTCAGCCTCCACAACGAAGCGGCCTACTTTATTTCCTTTGGGCGAATCATCAAGTGTAAATTCTAAAGCATCCCTGATATCTTGAGCCGCCTCATCATCTCCAGCAGCTTCGGCAGCCTTAATTCCTCTATTTGCAGCCCTCTCAACAATTCTAATAGTCTGAGCAATTAGACGTTTATTGCCTGCTGTGGACTTTCCAAATCCAGCCTCAATATCCGCTAATGTAGCCCCTTCTCGTTCTGTAAACGCAGCTCCAAATGTAGCCCTAAGTTGAGTCAATACAGCCTTTCCGAGCCTGTTTGATAGTTCCGCTTCGTTCTGCCCCTCAACTCCGAATAGCTGCTTTGCTCTTAGAGATACGGCATCAACGCCACCCGTCTCAACAAGGCGTAGCAAATCCTCGGCTCTCTTTAGATTTGCCATGCTATCAGCAGCATCAAGACCTCTATTAATCTGCTCCTGTCGCCTCTTTGCTTGCTCCTTGCCTGTTACTTTTTCCCCCTCAGTCTCTCTGGCAAGCGTCTTTTTAACGTCAGCCTCTTGCCTAGCAATTTCGCCCCTTTGAGTAACTGTTTCAGCAGATGTTAGTCCAGCCCCAGACACAAGACTTAACTTCCCTACAGGCTTAGATTCGCTACCGTCAGCAGCAACAACGGCACTACCAACACCACCTGTGCGCGGATCTCTCTTTGTGGTTCCGAAGAAAATAGTCCCCTCAGAATCCTTGAATGTTTCTTGCGCCCCGAATTGTGTTTTTGACATACCGACTCCAGATGCTAGATTAGCCCGCTCTTTAGGAGACAACGCAGCCACCTGAACAGCGGCAAGCGTTTCATTCTGAACATCCTCTGGAACTCCGATAAGCTGCTTCGTATGAGTAGCATCGCGCCCCTGTGACTCAAGGCTCGTAATTCTTTCCTGAATAGCTGCATCTCTTTGGTCAAATGGTAGATTTTGCACTCTAAAGGCAAAGTCAGCCGCCTCATTTTTCTTTGATTGAGTATTTAGCCCTATTGATTTATTAATGCTTTCAAATGCAGCCGGATCTAATACCGCCATCTGCGCCAATGCTTGTGTTGGTGATATGTTTTGATCGACCTGACTAGATCCGGGCGTTTGACTCATAGGCATGCCTAATGCGGCCTGCTTTAATGCCTGAGTCTGTTCAGCTCTTTGTAGCCCGATCTCAGCAGCCCCAGCACTTTGCAGCATCTGCCCGCCTTGAATAGATCTTCCTAAAATGTCGCCTAATCCAGCCATGTTACACCCCTATAAAAGACCAAGAAGACTACCAGCAGCACCAGACCCGCCAAAAGCGGCTTGCGCCCTACTTCCAGCAAGACCAGACCCCGCTAGACCTCCAACGCCAACCGCTCCAAGGCGGTTAATGAATTGCTGATTAGCTTGCCCCGCGCTAGTAATTCCAGATGCTTGAGCCTGCCCAGCTTGCGTTGCTAAGTTTCCGACATTCGCAGCCATTCCAGATCTTTGTCCAGCAAGGTTAGAGGTTGCGATCTGACCGCCGGTTCGTAAAGCTGAAAGCCTAGCGAGTTGGTTTTGTAAGTCCTGCTGAGCGAATCCGATCCCTTGCTTTTGTAGTTCAGATCGAACATTTCCCCCTCCTAGCCCACCGATTGCCGCCTGATTTCTCAATAGAGACTGCTCGCCTCTTTGACGAAGGAACGCCTGCCCCGGAGACTCGTTAAAATCTCGAAATGCCTGATCTTGCGCACCTTTTCCAGCCAGACCAATTAATGCTCTCTCTTGTCCAAGCGCCTCAACACCAGCCTCTCTAAATGGGGCTGCCTGCTGTTGGGTTATGTCAAATTGTCTGCTCTGCTCTGCTGCTGCTCTGTCTAGCCCTTGTTGTCGTGCCGCCGCTGCTTGGTTCGCTGTATCTGCTTGGCTCTGAGACGAGGCAGATGCAGCAGCCATGCCAGCAAGAGCTGGTAGCGCAGGGGCAGCAGCAGACGCAACTGTCCCGGCTGTTAATAGGGCGCCCGTTATGAATGTTGGCATCTAACTACCTCCTTAACCTCATCTCGCGTAATTCCGAGAATATATTGATCGAATATTTCGCCGTTTTTCTTGTAACTTTGACGAGATAGTCCCTCGTCTTTAAATCCAAGCTTTACAGCTAACTTATAACCGGCCTTATTGAATGTTGGCGTGGTTATACATATCTTATTCGAGAGGTCAGTAGTCTCCCTGAGAAACCACCTAAATAATTCTTTAATCATTAGGTAGCCTTTGCCTGCGAACTCTTTCAGCATGTGCGGATGCACCTTGAAAGATATTGATGTTTCTACATTGACGAGAATTATACCACAAACTTTGTCTGATACAGTAGCCAGCAGCCAGAAGCTAAACGGGGTATTTTCTGCGACAAACTGGTCTGGAGTAACGCCATCCTCTGCCATGCTTTCCCACATTCCGGGAGCTGTGACGATTTCTTTTATCAAATCCATATCGTGGGCGATTGCGATATTCATATAGCAACCCATCCCATCGTTCTGTCCCCAGCAATATCTGGGAGCTGCTTAATGAACTTTACAGCCCCAGCAAGTCCTGCGTCGTCCATATACTCCCTTCCAATAGTCGCCTCAATGACCCCTTCTGGTGATCCGGTTCCTATAATTAGATCATTGGCGGTTATTTGGGTCATCCATCGGTAAAACTCAGCAGATGCAACGCCTGAGTCTGTAACAACTTTTGATATTGGATTGGGCTGTACGATATCAGGCAACGGAAGCCTCGCATTTTATAATTGATGGCTTAACTGGATCTGACATTTTAAACCTTAATATTGCGAATCGGCTGAACTTTCCATTTCTATACCAAACTGCTCTTTGATTATATTCTCCAACCCTCCCCATCGATCTTGCTCTCTCGTAGGAGAACGTCTTACCGTCCGCAGAAACATCCATAGAAACCGTAGGGTCAGTTCTTGCAGAATTACCAACCCCCGATTCTACGGTAAGCTCCACCATCGGAACCCGGATAACCATTCCCAAACTAGAAAAAGGTTGTGTAGCTATTACTCGCCTAATATTCTCACCATACTCTGTGTATGTTTCACTATCCAATTCACCTATTCGCCCATCTTGAGAATCACCAACAAGCACTCTACCATACGCCGTAACAAGAGAATTAACGCGCCACCTCAAGTCCGAGGTGCCTATATATGACTTTCTTTCATGCCACCTCTTTGCTATAGCCCCATAAACAAACGTCACATTGCCTATTGTAAATCCTACAAAATACTCACCCTTATCTGCATAAGTAAATGAAAACGCCTCTAATATTTCTGAGTCAGAAAACTTTGAAAGCACGTTATCAATTGCGGTTGTAGATACTTTTGAGAAACCAGATCCATTAAATTGCCATATAGCCGGGGACTCGTTACGACCTCCTCCAATCATCAAAAACGAATCATTGGCATTAATTAGAGAGAATGGAGCAAAGCACCCTTTGTTCATAAATAAATTAGACCTGACAAATGGGAATCCAGCGCCGTTTGGTTGGTTTTGCGAGCTTTCTGTTGTTTCAGATCCAGTGATGAACACCTGATTCATAAGAACTATAGGGGCAACGATATCGTCTGGGTCAGACTCGGCAGATGCAAAATCAAGAGCGTTCCACGTCATACCGTCATTTAATGCAGAAATTATCCATTTTTTAGAATCCGTCGTTACAGCAAAATATCCATCTATAAACACTACATGCTGAGGAGCGCCATTAGCATTAAAATCAACATCTGTTATCTCTAAAAATGGAGTGCCTGCAAGCTCATTGTATATGTACCCTTTGCCTCCGGGGGATAGAATCATTAGCTGGGTGCCATTATCTGCCATAGACACCCTTCCAGAACCCGCAACAGCTCCTAGAGTTGTAGTAGAGAAAGTCTCTACGCCGCTCGCATCTATAGCCCTGTCAAGCCGATAAAGATCTCCTCCATTTATAAAATAAGGGATCCCTCCTTTTACGTGCGCACCTCTATTTGCCTGATTAATTATGCCCGTAGTTACTAGCTGATTGATTCCGGGAGTTCCCAATAATGTCTCTTGCGATAATCCGCTAGTTTGCACCACATTCGGATACCAATTCGTACATTCTTGGGCGGATATCGGGAGAGATTCAGACTCATAAAACCCGTTAGCAATAGGAATGTCTATCTTAGGCATTATCCAAGCCTCATCACCGCATCAGTAACCAGCACGTCAATAGTATCGGTATTGTTCTCGACAAAAGCCTCGACATAATCTCCTTCTGTCAAATCCTCCTTCCATATCACGGTGACTCTTTTTGGATCTCCTGACGATATATTTGCTAACGCCTTCGATGGGAGAATAGCTACGCCATTCTTAGCAAAGAAATACCCTATATTTTTGTTTGATCCAGAAACCGGCTCACCAGTAAACGACATAGAAACGTCGATATGTTTGTCTCTTGTTCCTGTATATGTCATCTTCCCTGTTGCGTCAGTTGTAAAATGCGACGAATGGTGGTTAGTCCACGCGCCTCCAAGCTTTACCGGAACCCCGGCGGTTACAATTGATGTCGATGTAGTGTTTGATGACTGATACATCAAACAATCTTTATGGGTGTCAACAATGGCATCATTTGACGAGAATACCCACCTAACATCATCAGCCGTGATTGTTGTTAATGGTGATCCAGTACCGAAGAATCGGCAATCTTGGACTACGCCTAAATTTCCGGCGGTTATGTTAGCAGACCCAGCGGCTCCAGCAAGAAACCCGCTAGACCCGTTGAGTGTTACAAACGCATCCGTGAATGATAACGCATCGAATGTTGCTGCACCTAAGTCATATAGGAACCCGGCGCTCATAGTCGATAAATTAGCCTCAAATAAACCAACTCCATTAGATCCACTAAACGCGAATCCGTTAGTAGTTGCGACCATCTGAGTGTCATCGAAATGAATCCCTCTAAACCCGCTTATCGTTCCAAGGGTTGCGGCATTAATAACGCATCGCCCAAGCTGGAATATCTCAGCGCTAGACCCAGAAAATGAGACAAATGTCCCGGCGGTGCAATTTATAGCAATATCCTTTGCTTTCCATGTGCTGTTTGAAGAGGTAAACATTACCCCAGATCCAGTGTATGTCAGAGCAACAACGGCAGCATCAGACCCGCCTATGACGGTATCATTTCCAACTATAAACCTGTTGGTTGTAGATATATCGTTCCTTATTGCGTATTCCGTATTATCTGCCAGAGTAATTATCCCGCCAGATGCGGAAGGAAAGTCTGAGATACTATTAACGATGACGGTTTTTGTTGATGCTGGGATGGCGCTAAGAGATACCTGAATCTCTCCATTTGATGCAGATATATTGACACCAGCCCCGGCTACCAGAGATCTAAACTTAGGTTGTTTTGCTGTTAGGTCAGTTACTAGGGTGACTCCCGCCGTATCTTCTAAAAAATCATGCTCAATGATGATTCCATTCTCAGGTGATACGGACGTTTTTACTCCAGAGCCATCTTCAAGAGTTCTTATATTATTAACCGATCCAGACTTATTTAATACAGGGGTTCCTGTTGGTGAGCCTGACTGTGTAATAGTTCCAGTAACACCAAGCGAAGAATAAAAGTTAGAATCAAGTATCTTGTAGTTTGTGCCGCTTGATATATACGTGAAATAAGCCCCGCTTGGTACGCTTGTTGCAGCAAGGAAGTTTGATATCTTTCGAGAGTTGCTTTGGGTTGTCATGTTAATTCCTCAAGACCAATCGATCCAGTTGATTCTGCAAGAATGGTACTTTCAAGGTCTGTATAGAATCGACCGCCCCGAATAGATCCGCCTGCATTTCCAGACCCGACCGGCAGTGTTCCGGGAAACTCAGTAGATCCAATAGTTACAGCCAGCGCAACCATAGCATTAAGCCCGCTAACAGCGTTAGCGACTAGAGCTGGAGGTGGCGGCGCCCCATCTGAATATTGTGTCCATAGCCTTACGGCAAGAAGAAATACCATCCCCTCTATCGCCCCGGCTGGGACTGTGATTAAATCAGCGGTGCTTGATACTTCCGTATAGCCTAAAGGAATTCCTTTGGCATCAAGAGAAGCCATTAGCCTATTAAGATACCTCATTGCTGTTTGTGCGTCAGAGGCTTCAAGCGAAGCTTCCGCACCTAGAGCGGTTATCTCAGTTAGAGCATCCTTGATTATGTCGCCTGCTTGTTCTGGCATGGCTATGCGCTATCTTTAGGTTTGCGTCCGCGCTTCTTTGGCTCGCCTTTTTTAGTCCAGCTCAGTGATTCTGCATACTTAATAGTAGCATCCTCATCATTAATCTCGATCTCATTGCCGTTAGGCTTTACCCAAATACTCATAATTCCGCTCCTTTTCTTTTAATGACTCTACAATAAAGCCATTAAAAGAAGCCCCCACAAGGAGGGCTACGGTTATTATCCCCAACCTTGACCGGCGAAGAATGGATTAAGTACCGCGTAAGCAGGACGGAAGTCAAAGCGAACAATCTGCTTGTTCTCCCGGAAGCTCACACCTTTAGATACGCGCATCTGTAACCCATCCTCTGTGGTAGCAAGGGTGTCAGTCGAATTCAGCTTCTTGATAGGGACTGATCCAATTGAGAACGCTTGCTTATGCCAGAATAGGTTAGGCTGATACAGGGTAGTATCTGCACCAAGAATGGTCACAACATCACCAGAGGTTAAAGCAGAGTCAACAGTATTGTATTGACCAGCAGCCTCGAAGATTCCCGGACCAGTAACAACCAACGTACCCGCACCAGTAGTCAGCGATGCGTCAGCCGTCACTGTAGCAGTCCATAGGATGTTAGCTCCAGCCGCATTAATGATGGGGTTACGAGTCGAAAGGTTTAAGCGGTTACGGCCTGTTACCTGAATGTTTGTTCCGGCTGGAATAGTTCCAGTGAAAGTTCCGAAACCAGTTACGGCAAGGCTCTGCGTCATTGTATCCTTAGCGCCAACATACGTGCCTGTAGGGGTCGCTGACAGCGATCCCACCAAGTCACCAGTAGTTGCTGAGGTGTACGATGCCAGAGATGTTGCACTCATAACCTTCATACCAGCAAAGTTATCAGACAGAATGGCTCGTTGATGGGCTTTAGAAATCAACTCACCGGCTGAACCACCAGCTCCCAATGAACGCTGATTGCTTGCTAGTGATGTCTTAGTGTAAGGATTTACAGCATAAATCCAATCATCATCCATCGGTACGCCGCTAGATTCCATTACAGCACCAGCACCAGCCACATGATCCCATGTAGTTACAGCAGTTCCGTATGTGCCATTAAGGAGTGCGGTATTCTTCATCATGAATGATGCGAAATCTAGCTCCAAGTCAGTCACAATACGTGTCGCCATAGGAGCCAGCAACTGGTCAATTTGACCCATCTTAAGCGCTTCATCTGCCTCAGAATAATCTACCTCTACGGTAAAATAGTTCTGGACTGTACCTGTAGCTTTACCTGTGATGATAGAGCTTGCGGTAGTTCCTGAAATATCACCGCCCGCTGTTCGCTGCGAGATATAGTCAGTTGGGCGTTTAAAATCAACGTTCTCCCCTGAATCCTCACTGAATCGCCCTTTAAGCAATTGAGTGTTGACGTTTTTAGAAAGAACTCGATTAGTCTCGAATTTCTTTACGAAAACCTTAGCGAGCTGTCGCGTAAAGTTTGAGTCAAAATTATTAGCCATTTTACTACTCCAAAAATATTATGTAAATGTAGCACCGGCAATAAAGGGGTCTACCTTCTCGCTTGCTCCACGACCTTGTAGTGTTTCCACTGGATCTGGGGCTGTCGATGCTTGCGGTTTCATTGCTGACGCGGATTCCCTGATGGTTGAATTAATCTTAATAGTGGCTTGTGTGATCGGCATATTTCGCAAATCATCCAATTCAAGTGGATTACCTGCTAAGTATTTTGTGATAAGTGGGCCATCGTCATCATTAAGGATGAATTCTGCCAACTCTCCCGCTATACCGTAACTAACCACAACATCACCAGCTTTCGATATTTCATTTGCATCAAGTCCGAGTAAAGCCGTTCTCTTTTCATACCCACTTACAAGCGAGTTAATCCGATCTTGCTCTGCTCTTTCCTCGTCTTTCTTGGCAGCAACCTTCTGTTCTGCTATAACACTTTGTTGCGCATCACGTACCGCTTGCTGCCTGATGGCGTTTTCTCTTGCCGCTACCTTCTGATCAAAATCTTCATCATAGGCATCCGGCATAGGCGGAATAGTTACATCACCATTCTCTGCCTCAATAGCTTCTAGCTTTTCTCTAAGCTCTCTAGCCTCATCCTCTGAGGCGATGCGTTTACGCTCCTCCTCTTTGAATTTAGCATGCTGCTTATTAATCGCCTTCTGCACACCATCTTGTGCTTTATCCTGTTTTTCCTCAGCTTCGGTGGCTAAATCCGATCCGCTTTCAACGGTTCCTTCGTCTTGCTGTTGATTTTCAATATCCTCGACATGATCATTATCAAGGGTAATTCCATCATCAACCGACTCAGTCTGTAGCTCGCTCATAATATTTCTGCCTCTTTCGAGTAATAATCCGCGATAAAGTCGCGTACTGTGTAGGTTATATTATAAAATTTGTGGTAGACTGTTGATAGATAGAGGTTTTATCGTGCTAATAACGAGGTTTTGTCGGAGATATGAGGCTATTCTTCTTTACCAAAGACTTAAATCATTGGGGTGGCGATTATGGGTATAATTAAAGTGACTGAGAAATATTGATGGACATAGACATATCTAAAGTTCTTGACGAAAAAGAAGTAAAACAACTAATGAACGAATTGGTGATTGCTATAATGAAGTCGTCTAGTAAAATAAAAAGAGTTGACATATCTATATCATCAAGCGGTGACGACAAGGAATTCGCGTCATACAACATAAATCCTTAAACTAAATAATGAACGAATTCACAAGAACAATACATTCTAGGGGATGGCTAGTTAAAGAAGCCTGTAATTATTGGGGGATTCCATACGACACATACAACAGGCGGTGCAATAACAAGCGGTTAAGGAACCAGCTTATTAGCATGTGTCGTGGACTTAAATACAAACTAGAGGAGGATTAGTCCTCATCTGGAATCATTTCTTGGGTGTCGCCAACCGCATCGACTTGTTCTGCGTAGGTATCTACATTCCCTTCACCAACAATCGTATCAACCCCCATACTATCCTTGATTGTTTTTAGGGTTTGGGCTTGTGTATTAAGCATATCAATAATCATCTTACGCTCTTTAAGGTCTAGCTCTCGCGCGTATTTCAGTTCCTCAAAGTCTTGTTTCTCTTGAGATAGAGCGGCCTTTGTATTGCGCTCATTGGCTCGACTCACAACATCGGCTGTATTAGCCTGCGTTTGCTCTACAATAGCCTGATCCATAACGGACGGCTCTTGGTTTGCCGCTGCTTCCTGCTCTGCTTGAGCCTGCTCTATTAATGCTTGAGCCCGCTCCTTCTCTTCGTCGGTCATCTGATCGTCTGGTATTTCTCCATTCTCCAGAAGCTTCTTTCTGGCTCTCTCTGCCATAGCATCGAATCCGGGAGCCGTTTGATTGCTTAGCCAGATGTCCTTCCCAAACTCTAGTAACGACGGATCAATAGTAGCCGCATCAAGGAACGCCCTAGCTGTTTCCTGTTGTCGTGATTTAAAGGCTGGGCCAACATCGCAAGTAACGTCATATTTGCCCTTCCTGATATCATTTAATGCGACCATCTTACCCTGCTCTTGGTCGTAGATCTCGTCGTTGATAGTCTCTTCTTTAGAGCTTCCATCTTCGCCAATAATCCTAACAATGCGCTTTGTATCGTATGCTTTAGGGATTGCGTTGACAATAATCCTTGCTGTATGAGTAATGGCGATCTCTTGTGATTTGAAATACTTAATCGTTGAGTTGTCACCCTTGTTCTGCTGCAACTCTATAGCAACACCTGACTGTTGAGGCGCGTTGCCTTGGTTAGCAGCAAATACCCCAGACGATTCAATGATATTGCCCGACATATCGGCGGCTGTTTGCTGTAATCCAGCGTTAATCTGTGCGCCTCCCTGCCAGAATGGTGGAGGATGTCCTTCTACATGGGTATATGTTTGCACTGGATTGGCGTTGGTGTTCATCGTATCAAGCGTGGCTTTATCTAATTTAGCCTGCTCTCTAGTCATCCAATACTTGCCTCTAGGCGATAAGGCCCCCTCCTCAATGGCTCGGCTCTGAGCATAATTGTATACGCGCTGAGAGTCCATCATGGTATTGATCGCTCCACGGTAAATCACTTTATTCTCTGACACCTTAAAGTTGGCATAAACAGGGATGACAGGAATGTAATCGAATACCGTCTCTACTTCATTTTCAAGCCATCCATCGTTATCAAACTTACGGCTAAATACAATGTGTGATTTGCTCTTTCTGCGTCTAACCTCTTTAATGCCGTTAGCAAGAAGGTCATCCACGACGGATTGGAACTTCTCATCGTCCTCATAGACCGCGTTATTGCTCATCAATACAAGCTCTTTTGTAGTCTCTTTCTTATATAAGATTTCTCCGATAATAACGAAGTCTGGCTTATAGTAATAAACTGTCTCGTCCCTAGCGTCGCCAACAGATGAACATTTACCATCAGGCCATCTTTCCATATACTCATCTTTAACTACAGCATGAAGAACGAACGCATGCCTAGCGTCGCTCATGTTTTGAAGCTCTGCCCCTGAGTCGAACCACACTCTGTCAGCAGGGTTTGATATCTTGCGAATAAACAGATCTTGATCGAATGAGTCGCTATCACCCCATTCCTGAGTAACACGCCACGCATCAAATCCGGCCGTCGTCATCTGACGAGCTGCTGGATTAAATACCGTATTGACGGCATCTGACATTGATTGAATATTTCTAATTATTCCGCTATATAGTTTGGCAAGGTCTTTTGTCGACTCTCCTCCGGCTGGACGAACCTTGATGCCAAAATCAGCCTGTTCAATTTCCCCGGCTATGGAGTCGATGACAGGATTACACTTATCGAACGTGTATCTAGGTCGTCCAGACATATTGCTGACTACGTCAGGCTCCCATTGTCCGTCCTCCTTCTCTGTGAAGTGTGTAACCTCACGGACTTTTGCGCGGTTATCTACTTCCGGCTCTTGGTCTGTAGAGAGTAGCTTTAATACTGTTTCATGACTGTTATAATCTGGCATTGTACTAATTCCATAGTGAATCAAACTCAAGCTCGACGGCTTTATCTAAATTAACTGGCTCTGCAAAAGTAAGGGCTATAGCATCGCCTTCATCTGGAGAAAAGCCATACTCTTTTTTTATCCGCTCTTTCTTCCATAGTACTATTCTATCATGACTATCTCGACTATATGGAGATGCGCACGAATCAGCTTGAAGGCTATCACTATCTGGAAGCTCAACCTCCATATTCTCATCGTTAAGCCATAAGTTGTATGTCCCCCACATCTCGCCGCGCTTATTAATATACTTCTTGCTGTTTAATGGCGAGGCACCGAAATATATAGCCTTCACCCTATCAGAGTATCCAAGCTCATGCAGGCGATCAACAATATCAGCGCCGCCCCCGGCATCAATGAACATCATATCTGGGACTTTCCCAGCCTCTTCATCTACCTCGTCGAGTATCTCCTTGCATTTTGATACAGCCTTTCCGAGCGAGTCTACAGCATCGCCCTTCCAACTCTTTAGGCCGTAAGCCTTTCTCCCGTGCCTTTTGATGGTAGAAAACCTATCCCCTCCTCTTGAGGGGTCTACCCCAACTATTAGCGCCCCAGACCCATTAACTTTAGTATTCCTTGCTTTTACAATAGGAGCAGCCTTTATTAGCCCATCAGCGCCGGTAGTTTGGAATGCCTCTGCTGCATTCATTGGGTACTCTTGCATAAACGATACGGTTCCGTCGGTTCCGTCAGATGATAGCTCAACTATTTTTAACCTTCTCCAATATATCTGCTCTACAGTAAGCCCATACTGAGATATAAGATCCGTCTCCTCATCATCAGGGAAAAATCCAGCAGGAACACTCTTAGCGTACTCCTCTTGCCAAAACCAAGGGACAAATATTGCTATAAAGTCACTTAGCCCGGCCTCTGCTTGCTTCCACTGTATGTGGTAAAAGTTCCCAACCCCATTAGCTGTTGATTCATAGATAACTTCTGTATCTGGAGCATCAGGAACAGTCTGCAAGATCCCTTTTGCATGTTCTGCTGCGTTAGGCCAAAAGGCTACCTCTGACCCGTGAAATAATTGATTAGTCTGCGATCTTCCTACTGACTTATTTCCTGCTGTTCCTACCTTATACCCTGAATCTAACCTATTAAATATAAGCTCTTTTGCATTGCTTGAGCTTCTTTCAGGTGCTACGAACTCAGGAAGATGCTCATAATACCGCTTAGACATATCAAATAGGTTTTGAGTTGCATCATCTTCGTGTGTGAGGATAAACGCCCTAACGCCTTTTGAATGGGTAACGCGCCACATAAAGCGACCGCCAATGTATGTTGACGCTCCCTGTTGCCTCCCCTTGAGTATTATCGCTCGAACCTTGCCGGTTTCTTCTCTTTGCCTCTCAAGGCGGTCATGGATGTATTCTTGAGCCTTGTTGAGAATAAATGGTTTAGTTCCTTCGCTCTTTGTTCGGATCTTTAGGCAGTTTCTGGCGTAGAATAAAAAATCATCCTTTAGCCTTTGGTGTTTTGATTTGTTTTCTTCACTCAAGCGAGTCAAGCCATTCTTCGTGAGACACTTCCCTTACCGAAGCATTAACATCCTGCTTATCATGATATCCATGCTTGCCTAGTAGGAGCTTTGCTATAGTTGGATTATAGTCCCCAGTAAGAGACTTATTGAATGTTACAAGCTCTTGATTTTCATTAATAGCGGCTAATATATCCGAGAATTCTTTTTCTTCGTCTTGAGCCCAATCGTAAATGGTTGATTTTCCACGCTTTAATACTTTACATAGACCAACTACGCTAGGGATCGCATGACCATGATTCTCGTAATTATCAACATATTCCCATGCCTTATTGGCAATATCTTGAGTATAGTCTGTAGGTCGTCCTCTAGCCATAACAATTCTACCGTAGCGCCTTAATAACAGCAGTGCGTATAATCGCACCCTCTTTCTTTGGGCTTGCCTCAATAATTCCAATAATAATGGCGATCATCGCATTAAGGGATTCTCCTATTGGTTTTCCCTCAAGCATCGCCGAAACATCGCTAACTAATTCGGAATCACGATCTGTATGTTCACTTTCCATAGTTAATTATATCATCTTACTCTTATGATGGAAAATGTAAGATCATCCGGTGTAGTAGCTAGCGCCTTATCTCTCGCCTCTTCGTAAGTCTTTCCTACTGCCAGCTCATTTCCTTCCATGTCTTTCGCTTGCCATTTTTCACCGAATGCCATAGCCCAATTAGTAGCCTCATGAATATGAGGGACTTGTGATGGTCGCCTGTTACTTCCTTTACTCATTATCACTTCTCTCCTTTGCTGTCTGTGTTGGGTGGTTCTGGTAGAGGCATCCAGTGGGTTACTCCTGGAAGTACCTCGTATTCACTTTCGCCCATCAGCTCATCATTAACGTACCCAATCAGATGAGTTATTCCGTTCGTTAATAGAACCTCATTATCGGGCAACCTATCCCCAACACTAATCCAATCACCCATGTCCATTCTCCTTATCTGTATTGTGTTGGGATAGGAGCTTACTCTTAATAGCTCGCGCCTGTTTAACTGCGCCTGCAAGAAATGAGCAAGCTCTTATATTGTCAGTTTCAACAGAGTCAAGCTCATTGCTAACATACTCAACAATATCTATGTCCATCGCCCTCTCAAGCCTCTCAACCCGATTCTTTAGCGCTTTGTTCTCTAGCTGTAACAATTCAATCTCATCATCCCTAGAACTAGCTCCACGCTGGAAGGCTTCCCGGTATGGCACTCTACTTGTTAGCTTTTTGCCTTTATCTATCTGTTCTTCGTTAATGCTCATTATTCCATTCTCCTAAATCTTGGGTAAGAGCGACTTTCTTCACTACAGCCTGTTTTGACCATAGCTCTCTAGCCTTCCTATTATCTTTGTAAGTCATTGATTTTTAATCCTACACCTTGCATAAGACGTATAACACACTGTTATATTTCAACGAACTCATGCGGGTGAATGGAAGGATAAAAATTAAACCCTTTTCCATTATTAACATCGCCAACACGGTAACTGTTACATCCCTGTTGAGATCCTATTCTGTAAACCCTCTCTTTCCAGTTGTCTCGCAACTTAATAACCAGCATCGCCCCGACATGATAACCAAGGCTCACTTCGCAATAGTTTTGAGCCTCTGCTGCAGCCTTTCTTGGTTCTTCGCTTGTTCTAAGCATCTCTAAATTCCTCAATAAAAATATAACAATTAGCACCACACGGATGCTACGCTTCGCTTCGCCCCGGTGAGCATGGTCGTTAGGTGCCACAAGTATTCACTGATCCGTCGCGGTTAAATTTAACACTCATGTATCCGTAACCCGAATATCCTGCCGTTTCCCGATAGAGGTAATAAGTAACCCCATCAAGGCATCGCGTTTTAATATCTTCAGCGTCTGTCATCGGTCTGTCTCCAGTTGAGCACCCGCTCAGTGCAAAGGCACCTAACAACAGGCTAGAAAGGACAGCAAGCCGCGATGTTTGTTTAAAATTTTTCATGCTCATAGTCTCCATCGGTTTTGTTTAAGTTAAGTGTGGCTTGCTGCCTCTCAGCCAAGCCGTTATATTCTCTCAAGCACAGCGCCACTTCGATCTTCCCAATCATTACAAACAGCACTTGGGTTAACCCCAAACTCGTGTAGCACGCACCTCATTTGGTATCTACAGCCATCCACTACAAGGCCGCCTTCATAGTTAACACAAGATCGGCACGTTGCAGGCTGCTCCTCATAGCCAACCGCTTTACGCTGCTTCTTCCTTTTCTTTTTAGATACCCTTTGCATACGGCTTACCTTGAATATAACAATTAACTTAAAATCGAGCCGTGATAGTTCTCGGCTCCGTGGTTGTGGCATCGTGCGGCCGCTTTAGTATGGCGTTAGTTTTCTTTGAGTTTCAGCACCATCCTCTGTTTCTTGGTGTTGTACTTAATATCAAAAGCCTTTGTATCAATCGTTATCTCACCATCATCAGCAACTGTTGAGGCGTCTAATATCCATTTATTGTTGTCGTCCCACAAAGTTACACCGTGTTCAGTTTTATCTATTCTCATGCTCTCATCTCCGTTTAAGTCGAAAACTAACAACGCAATTAACAGCGACCTTCGCCTTGCGGCTCAGTCGCGTTATCGCAAGCGTTATGCAATAAAAAATATACCAACAGATTATTTGTATCAATATCCATTATGGGGTATTATCGCTAACAATGAATCTCCATTCATCTCCTTAGCCCCTCATTCATCAGAGGGGCTTTTTTTATTCCAGACTAGAACGGCGTATCGTCAGATCCATTCGATGGAGATCCGCCGTAATTATTCGGCGATCCTTGTGGGGCGTAGTCATTGGGCTGTTGGGTTTGCTGCTGATCATCGAATACTGACACCATAAGAGTATCCCGAACCTCTTTTCCGGCACGATGGTTCATCATGTTCTGTTTTTGCAAGCATCCGGCAAGGCTTACCGATGGATCTATCAGGATATATGCCCCATTCTGCCCGTCGAGCATTACGCCGAGCTTCACATATTCGCCCTTCATCTTCGTCGGGTCGTTTTTATCTTGGTATTCGCCAACTTTAATTGCTAGTCGTTGTTTTGCCATCTTTCTATTTCCTCTATTGGTTGGTATTATTTTGTTAAATCTTTAATTGCTGCACGTTGTTGAGAATTAAACTCCTTCCAAAGCACGGCCTTTTCGTCTGCATCCCACTCAGACAATAGCTCATTAAGACCTTCTACATCAGCATCAGCTAGGCATTGCTTTACCTGTACCACGAATTCCTTTTTCGCTTTTGGGTTAATATTAACTTTTGGCGTGATTGGCAGCTTTCTTCCCCACTCAAATCTAGTTGATCCTGTTGAATCAACAGCTACAAGGCGCGAGATCTTTCCTTCTTCGAAATCGGAATACCACATCCACTCTTTTAGCTTTAGGTTCCATGTTGCAGAAGGGCGCTCTTTTCCATCATTCCCTTTTCGCATCTCCCATTCGTCTTGGCGCAGCTTCACGCTAATCTGGGGGTAATCGTAAAGCTCAATACCTATCCCAAGGTTAAAGCATGCTCGCTTAAATGCGTCGCTGGACTGCCCCTTCTCTTTCTCGGCATTTGATTCTGTGCCAACATCCTGAACCCACACCCACTCCTTAATATCGTCATTGTAAATACCAACCGAGCAAAACAGTCGCCCATTGATAGATTCCTGCTTTCGCTGCCATTTGAGCGGGAACACAGCGTTCAGGCGATTCATATCCACCCTAGCGTCCTTGTATGCCAGTATGGTTGCATATCCGCCTTTATTGATAGACTGCACTCTAAAATCAATTTGCTCGATTCTAAGTGGCTCTCTAAGCTCTTCAATGTCCATTACTCACCTCTTCTATCTTCATAGTTATCTACCAGATCGGGCTGAGAACAGGCTTCACCCCATGCGTAATCAATAGCGTCTTGATCTTCTTCTGTTATCTCTTCATTAGAATCTGTCATCGTCTTTTCCTTCAAATGCGTACAGCAAATCTGGCTCTATATCATTCTCCCCCATCCATTTATCCCACTCATGCCTCTCAGATACCGATAGCCCAAACACCTCTTCTATACATGCCTCAGGCGGTGATCCGGGGTATTCCCATGTCATAGGCTCTCTAGGCGAATAGTTGGCGTTAATATCAACGATACTTTCAACCTCTTCATCTCCGAGGGTATAGTAAATCCTTGCCTCAGTAGTTGAGATAATAGTTATATTAAAATCTTCAATGCTTGGTGTTGCGAACGCCTCCATGAAAAAATCCTCTGTTGCCTTAATCATCGCCATATCTTCGGATGACGGTGTTAATGCTATTGTTAAATTGTTAAATAATTCACCCATTATAATCTCCTTATGGACTATCATCTGCCCATGTTATTAGCTACCTTTAACTGCTTTTAGACGGGTTAGCATATAATTATTCGCCCGCTCTTTTTGGTCTGGCATAATGAAGTAACTCACCTTTACTCGCCCCTCTTCGCGCATCTTGTTGCGCTTTGCTCGGTTGGCTACCGCTGATGGCTTTTGACTTTTCATTGCTTCAAGCCTTTTACGTTTCCGTAAGTGCCTTGCGCCAACTCTAAAGATCTTCGCGCAGAATTTAACTTGGACTCTGCCAATTTAAGGAGATACGCTTTAGCTTCGCCCCATGTATCATGGTAGCAACGCCAGTCTGTTATTTTTGCGTTTCTCCTACCATTAATCCAAACGCTTGAAGCGGTTTCGCGCTCAACCTCTACAGGCTCGATTAACTCTCCATAAAAATTATCCTCCGTCCTATACTTAACCATCTTCTCTCTCCATCTGATTTTATTTAAGATGCCTTAGCTTAGGCTTTTTATGCGTAACTGTCAATGCTATTCACGCATATTTATTATTTATTTACTATTTCTTTTGCTTTCTTGTTATAAGTCGCCTTTAGTCGCTTTAGGTCGTCTATGGTGTACTTTTTAGGCTCGTGATGACCCTCCAGCCATTCAACCTTATCAATCCCTATCTTTTCGATTAGACGCGGCCTGTAGTTGATTATGTTGCCAGATAAGTGAAGGTTGCAGTTCTTATTGCATTGTTTGTGTACGTTCAATTCCTCATAGCGTAGCTCAGGGTATGCCCCTCTCGTTTTATAATGGCCTGCGCAATATTGGATATTCTGGTCGGTGGTTCCGCAGCTAATACACGGATCTCTCGCATCCCTTAGCCGAATAAACTTATTAAACGCGGCCTGAGCCTCCTCAGCCCATTGCTTTCTGGTCTTGATCTTTTCCTTCATCCGCCTTGTTTCGGCGTTAAACTCCTTTTTCTCTTTCTTGATCTGCTTTTCTCTTTGTCTGTTGGCGAACTCTCTGGCGCATGCATAGCCATTATTGGTGCAGACAGATTGCAACGGCTGAAAAGGGGTGAATTTCTCCTTGCAGATTTTACAGGTTTTCTGCTTAATTGGTTTTTTCATTATTTTTAGCAATACCACCCGCTAGAATCAACCCCATCGCGCTTTAACATCTCTATCTATCCTATCCGTTATATCTGGATGACGGAAGCACAATCCCAGCCTCTGCCGCTAATTGGTAGGTATGCTCGATCAATTCAGAATATCCGACTTTATCCCTCGACTCTGAGCTTACCGTTACCTCTGTTTGAAACCCGCCGATTTTAATCTCTCTAGTGCCGAGTATCCGCTTTTTAAGCATCTCTTTGACCTCATCAGGGCGATATCCTGTATCATCGCTGATAATCTTGATTAAAACGTGCCAGAAACCCCTTTGCTCCCCGCTCTTGCTCTCCTTATGCTCCTGAATGATGACTTCTAAGTTATCCTCCCCACGTATAGCCATAACAGCATTGGCGGCATTAGAGCGTATTTGGGGATCGTTTATCACCCACTTTTTCATCGATTTTTAGCCCCATGCATCCCTAGTATTCCATAGCTTTCGTCGTGGCTTAGTCTGTACCCCAACTCCCTAAACACTCTCATATCGTCAAGTGTTGGCTTATGAAGCGTCACAACGCCCATCTTTTTTCCAATAGAGCTAGCATTCCTATAAAACCTCATTATTGCGTAAGCAGTAATAAAGATTATTGTAATAATAAGTATAAATTCGATACCAGCCATCTCTTCTCTCCTTATGTTGTGCGGGCATCGTCCGCGCTCTCTAGGTCGTGCCAGTTATTATTATGGTATTGTTTCGGCTTCTCTCCACTAATATCTATTACATCAATAACGCCCATATCACAGCTTGCCATATCGTCATCATCAAAAGTTGATGCTGTTTTTATTTGCCCGTCCTCAAAAATATACACGTACATCTCTCCGCTCCTCTTGTTTGTTGTGTGACTAATAAAGCCCTTCGCTGTAAAGCTTTTTATCGTTTCCGCCGCAGCCACGATTAATATCGATCTTTTGCCCCGCCGCTTTCGCTATCTGCATAGCCTCTTCACGAGTAAGAAATGTCCCAAATTGGTCAATAAAACCCTGTTTCCATGCCCCACTAGGAATGGCGCTACGCCCCTCTATCCCCGCAAACTGTCCACGCATCACGCTATCCCAATGCCTTGCGCCAACAAGGATAGGTTGGCAATGTGACAAAAAGCATGCCGCCGCCACAACTACCTGCTGAACCGGCTCGATACCATGCTCTTTCCAGTATTCTGTCATTTCTTTGTATGCCACATCTCTACTCCTCTTGTTTGTTGTGTAGCTATTATTGATATACTTACCATAACAGCCCGCTAAGTAGACCGCTGATCGCGGCAACTTAGCTCCTTGTTAGTTGCTCATATCAAATGTTAATGTCGCAGGCACAATTTCTAGCCCTTCACGCAAATTCTCGGGCAATTGTTCGGCCTTGCGCTTATCGCTCTGCGCCTCCCATTCAGCAGAGGAAAAAGAATGAACCATCGGCATTGCCTTTTGTCCGGCTCTTGCCACAGATACGACTGCAAAACCTTTTTGTTTCCATTCCATCGTTAACACCTCAACTAACAAGTAATCCAACTGGAGCCGGTAGACCCCGTATTTTTATTTAAGGCTATCAGCGGCCCAGTTAATACAGCGTTAGTGTGAAAACCTGTGCGATCTTTCGCGCCGGGTATCGCTCACATTATTCCAGTAAGTGTCCTTGCAGTTCCCTTTTCCTTTGTTTCTGCAAAATTGAGTCTGGTGCGACTTCTTCAAAATTCGTTTTCCACAGTTAGCGCAACGAATCGTTGTGCCAACACCAGAGCGTTTATTGTCGTGATATCTGGCTTCTTTTTTGCTCAGACCTTTGTAATATTCCTGCTGATCATACTCGCGCATAGCATCAGCAGCACCGCCATCAGACTGGCTTTCTAAATAATCTGCCTCTTCACCCATTTCTATTCTCCATAAAAGATCACACTAACAATGGCATTAACTCGGAGTCGCTAACGCTCCCCGGTTATGCCTGCCGTTATATTTCTAAACCCCTGTACCTTCTCTTTCCCCGACACAGCAATCCATGTATGTTATTAGTATGGAATGGACGTCCGAGAATATCCTGCCTC
>Ga0224507_10000164_pt1 | contig 25563 bp, 16 predicted proteins | sample SF_Jan12_sed_USG_3_FD_170159 | JGI IMG/M metagenome (GOLD analysis project Ga0224507, IMG submission 170159) | Sediment microbial communities from San Francisco Bay, California, United States - SF_Jan12_sed_USGS_13 | ecosystem: Environmental > Aquatic > Marine > Sediment | place: USA... | reverse complement strand
GTGCTCAGGTCAAGCACGCTCAGATTGGTACCCCCGTCATAAGCAAGATTCTTTAGATAGTTGAGCAGCTCATTTGACGCACTTTGTTTGATAGTAAAAGTTTCTTTTTCCTCTGGGCCGTGATTACGAAATACTTCCACATCTACGGTTAAATCGGGCCAGTTGTTAAATAGCTCTTTTAAGAATTTTAAGTCACGCTCAATGGATATTCTACTGCCCGACGCGTCCCAGGCTAAACCTATACGTTTGGGTTGTAGGGGAGCGATTGGTGTTTTGTCCGAGAGTTTGCGGCTTACGCAAAAAAAGGTGTTGCCTGCTTTATTTTGTTCCACAATGGTGAATTGATCAGGAAGTTGCGGTAAGCGTATTTGCATATCTTCAGCGGGAACTCCTTTGCCCAGGGTTGCCTCGGCAACCCATCGCTCTTCCCATTTATTCATAGTAAGATTGCCCGGTCCTCCGCTGATTTCGGGGGCGACCGGTGCTTGTACCACTTCCACTTTTAATTCCACTTTATCTATATGTTTAGCATGGGTTAGGGGGAGGTGGTAGGCGGCGTCGTTACCCTGAATGGTTAGATTACTAATATAGACGATCTTAACGCTACGAGAGCCTTTTGCAGTAATGGGGTAGATGCGGGTGCGATAGACATTGCCTTGTACTTGTTCCAGTAGGCCGGGGTCAACGCCTTTTCGTTCTTCCGCCTCCAGGATGCGGCGTGCTTCCTGCTTGGCAACGATTACTCCGTCTACCATTCGACCATCCACATCAAGGCCGTAACCACAGACAATCGCATTATCTGGAAGGGGGAAGGTAAGATTACCCTCAAGTATGCGATTGTTGGGGTTGTAAAAGCGCATGATTTGGGTGGTCTCGGCAAAGAGGCCCATGACTTTTACTTGAATTTCCAGACTGCGAAGTTCCACCGCTTTTTCGGCTTGCGGGGTGGCAATAAATGGTAGCTGGTCGGTTGGTGAGAATTGTCTATCTCTGTGGAGTAAGTTTGAGAATGGCCGCATGTTCACCTCTGCTGAAGCGATAAAGGGGTAAGTGTGGAAAAGTAATAGGGTAATCATGGTTAAACGAAAATATATTGTCATACACAGCCTAATTATTTTTTTAGGACAAAGAAAAACTTTTGTTTGATTGTATAGTAGTTCTATCATTGTTTTAAGTGAACATCAATTTTGGAGATGGATTATTCGCTTAATTATTCTGTTTGATATGTTTTTAGGGATAAATGTAAAATTTTTTAAGCTTTGCCATTGTTGCTTATGGTTTTGCCGGGCACCACAGGGGGCACGACTGTTGATTTGTACAAAAGTTCCTAATTTTACGAAATGTTGAATCTCTCTGGAAGCTGTAGGGGCACCCCCTTGTGGGTGCCCGGCTGAACCGAGAGATTCCCTTGAAATTCTTAAGTCAACAGCATTGCCCAAGTGGGAGATAGGCAAAATATTCGCTCTACTGTTCCCGGCAAATAATAAACTGTTTTTTAATGGTAGGTGAAATTTAATTTAAAGGAGGATGGGGATGGTAAATAGAATATTGTTGTATCTTATGTTGTTTGGTTGGGTGTTGTTTGCTTGGGGCTGTGTGGAAACCGATTTAATTTTTAAGGTCCGTTATGATCAGGTTGCAGGTTTACAGGAAAATGATCCGATCTATTTTCAAGGTAACGAGATTGGACACATCCGTAAGGTGACCTATACTAAGAAAGGAGATTATCTTGTTGAAGTGAGTGTGAAGCCAGGATTTAAAAATGCTGCCACCGTGGATTCCAAGTTTTTTATTAATGAGGACCCGAGTTCTGCCGAGAATAAGTATCTCACAGTTGAGCAGGGTAAGCCAGGAGGCATGGTATTGGAGCGGGATGCTATTGTGAAGGGTTCTGTTGTCCCAGGATTGTTGCAGAAAATGATGAGTGGTTTGATGTCCAACGCTGATCGAGCCGAAGGAAAATTGCAGCAAAAACTACAACAATTGAAGCAATCTCTACAGGCAAAATCGCGTAGTATGGATGCTGATCTGGAACTAGCTTTGGATGCTCTTTCTGCTCAACTACATAGTTTTAATAGTGAATTGCAAAAAGTGCCTGATAGCGCTGAGGTAAAAGAGCTTGAGAAAATGTTGAAAGGTGTGGGAAAGGATTTAAAAGCGGCTCAAAGGGATGTACGGAATTCCGTTCGTGATGAGTTGATCCCTGAGTTGCGTAGAGAGCTTGAACAAATTCGAGAACGACTGAGAAAATATAATCGGCAGGAAGAAATGGACCCTGTGGAAGAGCGTGCAGAGGAATTGACCAGAATTTAAAGGGTTGGTGGTGGGATCCTTATAGAAGGATAGGAAATATATTTATGTGAATTGTAGCCTCCCCATTCCCAATGGTGCTCGATAAAACCGATAGCAACCCATGTATGCCGTAAACTGTATGATGCGGTGATGCACTAATTAACCGCATCATACAGCATTATTGCTTAATAATCTAAAATGAAAAAGATTTACGGCCTAATTTGTCCATTTGCTTCCTGGCTTGGCTGATGGTTATGATGGAGTTACTTCCAAGTGGTAAAGCCTATTTTGAGTACTCCGGGGCTCCGGCCGACTCTTGCATTTACACGGAATTGAGAGAAGCGTCCTTCGTTTGTTTTTACACAGACATAGGTTCCTTCAGGAATTTCTGAAAGCGGAATGGATCGTCGTGAAAGATGCAAAGCGGCACAGCCGGCGCGATTAATCGACTTTGTTCCCGCTACTCCGATTAAGGCCTTATTACGCGGAGTGATATAGCGATCAGTGGCGGTTTTGGCTTGAAACCAGATGTCGACGGATTTATCAGAGGTGATTTTCCCTTGATCCAGGTCTGCCTGGTATGTTTGCGGTATCTTGAGTTCTCCCGTGCGATGGGTTTTAGGCTTGATGTGTCTTTGGGGTACTGGTTTAAGATCTGGAACTTGAAGGATACCTGGTCGAAGGCCTGGGTGGATGTTCATTGGTTTTTTGCGGCAATCAGCGCTCCAAATTCCACTGTATTTAAAGGCAAAACGGCCGGACATACGGATTGTGGGGTCGCCTGGGCGCATATCGCTCTGGTTGTTGAGAGAGTCTTTGGTGTGAAGTGCAATTCCCCTGAACATTTGGTGTGAACTCGATGGATTGAGTGTCCGTTTGAATTCAATGATTTCACCGTGCCAATCTCCTGATATCTGATGGGTAAAGGGCCCGGCTCCGGTATTACGGCTGACCACGGTTTGTCCCGATATGTTATTTCCCTGACGGGTAAACTCTAGAGTGCCGCTGTCCCCTTGATGAAGATTTAGTTCGCATTGCCATTTTTCCGCCTCGGCAGCTGAAATGAAAAGTAATCCCGAGATGAGGGGTAGAAAAAAACGTAATGAAACTCTCAGTAAGTAATGTGTCATCGATAACCTCCGCTAGTTGTTGAAAGTATGATGTAGACGGTTTCTTTAGCCGGATATCAAGAAAAAAATTTAGGTTTATAGTATCGCACCCTTTTGGGTGCCGGCACTATTGAGGGTTAGAGTAAGGACCAAATATAAAATTTTCTCTGTCATATGCCAGTATGTTTTGGTCGAAGTTCAAACCAATCCCAAAATTACTATTATTTGATAATAGAGGAGTGGTTGGCCAGATGCAACGAAAAAGGATTGGTATCCGCAAGGAAGTTCGGGGAATTATCGTAACCGTTAACCGGGTTGTAAGGAAAAGTTTTATAACATCGCACTGGTAAGCGTTTACCAGTGCTGCGCATGTGTGCAAGGTGACCGGTGAGTTATAGTTAATCCTATGTGAATCCGGTCTGATCGCGCGCAGGTGTAGTGCTGGTGAACGCTTACGAATTATCCATGATCGTAAAGCCAAGCAAGGCTGATTTTTGTAATGCAGCTATTTTGAAGAACCACGCTGTTTCTTCCGCCGCAACAGTATGCGAGGAGGATTGAATCGTTAAGAACATGGATGGCTGTGTAACAAAAACCCCGTTTATTATCATTCTCTATAATTTTTTTGTTATGCCAACTGCGGCCTTCATCGGAGCTTAGGGCCAAAACTAGTGGGGTCCGACCCCAGGTTTGGTTTAAAATTTCCGGGTCATTATTTAAGTTCTTGGCGACTTTATTTTCCTCGGAGAGTTCGTTCCATACCGCGAGCAAGTCTCCTGTTTGAGGTATGCGCTTTATGGACAATGGTGAACAGGGGGATATAAATCGTGAAGGTGCTGCAAGAGACCAGGTATCACCTTGATTGTTGGAGCGCATTTCCCACTGTCGTCCGGTATCGGTCCGAGCCCAGCCATAAATTTCACCATTTTGCAGTTCTATCACTCCAGGCTCCTGGAGTCCGCTATGGGAGTGAACCGGTAGAACTATCCAGTCCAGCGCTTCTCGCCAAGTGTGTCCACCATCATCGGAATAGTAGAAAAGCGTCACCCCCCGTCCGTCCAAGCCAAGTTCTGGTGGTTCGCTAGTCTGCACCTTAACTCGATGATAGGCTGCTGGTACGAGAAGACGACCGTATTGCAGCTCAATGACACGATCATTATTTACTACGAAGTATCCTGGGGCCGGAGTGCAGAGAGTTGGTTTGCTCCAACTCATTCCCCTATTCTTTGAGGTGCGCATCCATAAACGGCAGTCCAGGAGATTGTTTTTTCGTAAATAAAAAAGAGCAATCTTCCCATTTTGCATGGCAAGAAGGGAAACGGACATTACATTCCATTGTCCTTCGTTGGGGATTAAAATACGACTGCGTTTGGTCCAGGTATCCCCGTTATCAGATGAATATCTGGCTGCGATATCAGCCTTACCGTGATCAGACCAATTATTACCCCGATATCTTGAGTAGGCAAACATTATCTGTCCGTTATCAAGGGTGAGGAAAGCGCCTTCAGAGTTTCGCGGATTGCCATGGCAGTGAGGCAGGGTGAGTACGATTTTCGGAGTAGTCATTGTGTTTATCTGGTTTTAGCCTTAAAATATAATATTTTGAAATTCCACCAAATTTTAGTAATATTAAAAAACTGCATCACTGAGTGGTGTGAAACACGAAAAAAATAAATTAAACAATCAGTCTTATTTGCTTTCTGAGTTCCTAAGATCATTTTTTTAATGATCGTCAATTTAAATACCCAACCACAATATTTCTCCTAGGTTCAAGCCTACATAGGGTGCGATCCTTTTGGTCACGAATACTATAGCCACTCTATGTGGCAGGTGACATGAAGTGCTCGGTCGATGATGTGGTGTCGGTGAACGAGCACTGAAATTATAGTGTTTACTCTCTTGCTGATTGGTTATGGTGATGGAGCCGATTACTGAGGAACCTGTGATCAGGTACGTTTATATATTATAAAATATCGAGCATCATGAGGAATGACCATGACCCGACCGATCTACCTTGATTATAATGCAACCACACCCCACGCCCCTGAAGTAATTGAGGCCATCCGTCCTTTTTTGGAATATGAATTTGGAAACCCCTCTAGTGCACATGATTATGGAGTAGCTCCTCGCCAAGCGGTTAATGAGGCGCGTAGTCAAATGGCGCGTCTACTCAACTGTCAAGCAGGGGAGCTTATTTTTACCAGTGGTGGCACGGAATCAAATAATCATGCGATTAAGGGCGTTGCCATAGCCCGTCGTTCTCAAGGAAATCATATCATAATAAGTTCGGTGGAACATCCAGCCGTCTATGAGGTGTGTCGAGCTCTTGAGCCATGGGGCTTTGAAACCACCATGGTAGCTGTTGACAGTTTCGGCATGGTCGATCCGCTGGAGGTGGGAAAAGCAATTCGCCCGGAAACTATATTAATCTCTATTATGCACTCTAATAATGAAGTGGGAACACTGCAGCCTATTGAGGCTGTGAGTCGGCTCGCTCGGCGACACGGGATCCTCTTTCATACCGATGCAGCTCAATCTGTAGGGAAGCTTGGGTTGGATGTTAGGGCTCTGGGAGTTGATCTATTATCGGTGGCTGGTCACAAACTATACGCTCCAAAAGGTATAGGGGCTCTATATATTCGAGAAGGGGTGCAAGTAGAGAAGTTTTGTCACGGTGCGGGCCAGGAAATGGGACAACGGGCGGGTACTGAAAATGTTTGCCAGATTATCGGATTGGGTAAGGCTTGTGAGCTTGCTGTGGATAATATGGAGGATAATAATAGGCATTTATTGATAGTGCGTGAGCGTTTGTATAAGGGGTTGGTTAAGGAATTTTCCACAGGGATGCGTTTGAACGGGCATCCAGAGAAAAGGTTACCCAACACCTTGAGTATATCTTTTCAGGGTATTGCAGCCAATGAAGTTTTAGCAAGGGTAGGGGGGCACCTAGCAGCTTCGGCTGGAGCTGCTTGCCATGCTGCCGGAATCTCCATTTCCCATGTGCTCCAAGCTATGAATTTGGACCAGGAGTGGGCCAAAGGTACCATCAGGTTTAGCGTTGGAAAAATGACCACTGTAGAGGAAATAGACCGGGCTCTAAAAGTATTGGTACCGGTAATCCGAGATTTGCAGAAATAATGGTGTAGACTCGAATCGGTATTGCGGGGACTGGGCTCTTACTGTTCCAGTACACAATATGGAGTAGTCACTTTTTCTTGCACTATACAACATACTGTGCTTTTTCGTCGGCCTGGAACAGTGGGATCCCAGTCCCATCACGGTTACGAAACGATATTATGCGCCTGTTGTCCATTTTAAAAGGCGCTTAAATATAACAAATAAATTTTTCGAAAGCTATTTTTTGCGCCTCTAGTTGTTGAGCATAATCCTATTTCGTCCTGATTGTTTAGCTGCGTAAAGTTGTTCATCAGCGACTTTTATCATGCCATCAAGGTTATCTTCAATTTGGGTGGTAACGCCGATGCTTACTGTTATGTTAATTTGAGTACCGTTACCAATGTTTACTGGGGTATTTTCGATAGTTTTTCTCAAGTATTCGAAGATATCCGCCAGGGACGTCGGGTCTGCATTTACGGTGAGAATGCAAAACTCTTCACCACCCATTCTGGCAAGTATATCGGTCTCTCTCATGCGTTTTGTTAAAATCTCTGACACCGCAATGAGTGCCAGGTCCCCGGCGTCATGGCCATAAGTGTCATTAACTTTTTTGAAATAATCGATATCTAGCATGCCGCAGGCCAGGTTAATGTTTTTTCGCTTGGCATTGGAAAATAGTTTAGTGCCGGTGTCGAAAAAGTACCGACGGTTGTAAAGGCCGGTGAGAAAATCTTTTATTGAAGCATTTTTAACTTTTTCTATATTTTCTAAGTTTTCGATACATTGATTTACTCGACCATAAAACTCTTCAGTAAGAAAGTTTTGTTTAATAATAAAATCATTGGCCCCATGTTTGATGAAACGAGCTGCCATCATTTGCTCGCCTTCAGATGAAATACCTATAATAGCCATATTTTCTCGGCTGATTTTTTCGCGAATGGTATGGGTAAGTTTAAAACCATCCATAACCGGCATATTGTAATCGGTAATGACGAGTTTAATGTCTGGGTGTTGGGAAATGATGTTTAGTGCTTTTTCACCGTTTTCGGCGGTCAGCACACGGTAGCGGTGGATCATTAGTAATTCACTAATTACTTTACGGAAAAAAGATGTATCATCAACAACTAACACCTTTATTTTGGAATTACGCTTGATGCGGTGCAGCAAATTTAGGATATATTCAATTGAATATGGTTCATCTTTGAGTACGTAATCAGCAACATCCTTAGACCATACTACGTTTCGTACTTCTTCGCTTAACTGACCAGTAAAAACAATGGCAGGAATGCCGCGATTGGTTAGTTCATCAATAGCTTCCCCGTTGGGAGCATCTGGAAGGTTATAATCTACAATACCAGCCAAAAAGCCATGGTCTTTTTTGTTGAGCATGATTATGGCTTCTTCTTTGGATTGGGCCCACGAAATTGCATAACCATTTGTCCCGGTAAGCTTTTTTTTAATAATTGAGCCGAAAAATACACTGTCTTCTATCACTAAGACTCGCTTTTTGTCCATTTTGCACTCCGAGATTATGCTTGCGGGTGAATGGTTCCCGCTCGTATCGATGTCAAATAATATTGTATAACATGACAGATTATAACTAAAAAAAGATTTCCTTTCTTTTAGTTAATCATGCTTACGTGGATGGTGCAAGTCTTCAGGCTCATCTATTAGTACTTAGTGCGTTTGATAAATTTATAGTTATGAAAACAGTATGATAGCTATTGGTTGTAGGGGTGCCGCTCATGGTGTCTGGGTACGAGTGAGAATGGTGAGTTTGTTTGATCTGTTTAGTGAGCATGAAAAATGAAAAGCAGTATGATGTCGGTAGCCGTTTATCGGGAATAGAACATGTCTAAACTACATTAATTTTGGAACAGCTATCCAGTGAAGTATATGAACAGGGTAACCATTCCATGAAACCATGCTGATGGGAAATATGTATGGACTTACAAGGGATTGCCGGTCGGTATATATTCGTATATAGCAGTTGTTAATATCTAGTATGCTATAATAAATAGACTTTTAAGGTTATTATTAAGCGAATGGTCGTATGTGGTCACAGGTTTTTTATATTTATGCAGTTGCCGCTGCTTGCTATAGCCCTTTATGTAGGCAGGGGCTAGTGCAAATATCTGAGGAACCTGTGACCCTTTACAGGTTTACACTGTATTAAATCAGCTAGTTACGAATCTTGTGACCAAGTAAGAATGGTTAGTACTCAAGGCTAGAAAAAGTATAATTATTATTAAAAAAGGAGAGTAATAATTATAATTAGTTATCTTTGTAAAATATATGGTTAATGATTACTGATATTAGTTTCACAATTTGGGCTAAGAATAATGTGTAATTGATAAGGTTAATTATTCCCCTTCCAATACACTGGAATTGTAGTATTTAATTCTATTTTTAAAATTGTCCTGTCCTAAAGTGATATAAATTATTGTTTCCATTTATATTTTAAATAATAAAATTATATTTAATTATTGACTATTATAGAAAATACTACTAAAGATTATTTTTTATATATTCGGTTTAATGGTTGGTACAGGTAAATGATTATTCGTGAATTATAGGCGCTCGCTATATTAATTAATTAGTAATAAATTTGTGGTTGTTTAACATTTAATTTTTTGCAGCAGCAATGTTTGTTAGTCAATTTTAGTTGCATGTTTTACCAGTAAAATAATCATCGGCCTGTTTTGTTTTTATGCCGTAGGTGTTCACGGGAATAAGGGCCTCGGAAAAAATAAATTATCCCATCTGGCTTGTCTTTTTAGCCGTCTTTTTTGTCAAGTCAACAGTTACATAACGCTGCTATGCGCCTGTTACCTCTTCTTGAAGACGACTAAAAATCCTGCGCCATTTTGGGATATTTATTATTTTCCGCGACCCTAAATAAAAAAAGTCATATTAAAGTAAGTTATTAATCGTTTGGTAGTGCTGAAGATGAGTGCAAGCAGGCCGGTGAACGCTTACTCCATGTCATGTTTTTGTCAAGTCAATAAATTGATGTCCTTACTAGGTACCTGATATTTTATCAGGTAAAATGATAAAGAATGTGACACAGATTCAGAACTTAATGAACTTTTTAACTTTAAGTGTCCTTTATGGTAATAACTTGTCGCTATTAAAGATATATAAGCTAGTGTGGGAGGGTGCAAGATAACGGATTGTATTGTTAATATTAGGTTTATTTTGCAAGTTAGAATAAGATTTTAAAATAATTAGTACTAAAAGGGGTAGGTAGTATGTTAAGGAAAGTTTTAGGGTTATCTGTTTTGTTTGGGATCTTGATGCTGGTAGGCACCGCATTTGCTACTGATACTATTAGGTATCATGGATCATCTACAATTCTTCGTGCAATTATGTATAAAACAGCATTGGAGTTTCAAAAACAAGAGGGTGTTCATATTGATTTGAAAGGTAAAAGTACAGGTGTAGGTATTGAAAAGTTATTAGCTGGTGAATGTGATTTTGCCGGTGGAGGACGACCATTAAAAGATAAAGAAAAAAATCAAGGATTATCTGAAGTTAAGCTATTTATAGATGCTTATGCTATTATTGTAAACAATACCTGTCCCCTTGATCACTTGAAAACTTCAGATTTTAAAGATATTATGTTTGGAAATATCTCAAGTTGGGGTGATGTTGGAGGGGCGGCAAGATCGAAAATAAAAATATATTCACCGCCACAAAAATCAGCTCATTATAAAAATCTTAAAAAATTATTAGGATTTAAAGAACTTCCGGTAGGGTCAAAATATGCTGATATGACTCCTTCGGTATTACTTAAAGTTAAAGATTATCCTACCTCAATTGGTTGGTTATCTTATGCAAATGCGGCACAGAATAAGAGCGTTAAGATTTTGGAAATAGTTCAAGATGACGTAAGGGTCGGGATTAATCAGGAAAATATTACTTTAGGAAAATATCCATATAGTCAAGGGATGTATTTTTATACTAAAGGAGAACCAACAGGTAATGTAAAAAAATTATTAAATTTTATTAAAAGCCCAAAAGGGGATGCAATTATAAAAAATGCTCATTTCTTTTTGCCCTAGTAGTTAGTTGATGTCGTTAATTGTCATTCAAAATAAAGTATTAGATTGAAAAAGCTTTTGCTCATATAAATATTTTAATAGTAACTTTTTAAGTTTGTTACTTTTAAAATTATGGGTACTGGCTTCAGCCTTTGCTTAATTTGTGTATCCCGTGTTTTTTATTTATGAAACACGGGTAACTGTTCACTGGGGATGTAACGTGCTTGCATGTAATATTTTATTTTTGTAGTCGCTCACCAGTGTCCATATTGTCTGTAGCCTTAGTTATATTATGGGACTAAATTTTTAAGGGTCGCGGAAAAAAAGTATATTATCCCATGTTGTTTGTCTTTTCAGTCGTCTTCTTCATCAAGGCAATAGAAGCCTAGTATAACAATGTAACTGTAGTCTTGATGAAGAAGACGACTGAAATTCTGTTTATTTTTTGGGCATTTATTAGTTTTCGTGGCTCTAATAGTCTCTGTGTTACGGTATGTTATTCCCTTTCAGGGTTGTCTTTCGTTTGTTGGGGTTTTGGGTCCGTAAGTCCAGCTTCTTTTTTAATTGCTTCAATATCCAATTCTTCTATCCATTTTGGCATGTTGATCCAAAATTCATGAAAGTTGTATCCTCCTTTGGACATCTCTCGAAGTGCCTCTTCTTTGCTCCATCCTTGAATAGCGATACGGTAGATGGCGATCATAGTTCCTGTGCGGTCTGCACCGTGTAGGCAGTGTACAAGTATCGGGGTTCTTCTCGGGTTGGTTGCAATTTGAAGGAACCGTACCACATCCACTTTTTCAGGGTGCCAGGCCTTCATGTAGATGTGTTCATAGGCCATGCCGGTATTGGCTATCTTTTCACGATCAGAATGAAATGAGCGAAGATTGACTATAGTTTCAATGCCAAATTGTTTGAGATTCTTCATGCCCTCATCAGTGGGTTGAGCGCTACGGTATAGCGTGTCGGATATTTTATTAAAATTTGGCACTCCGGTAAGAATTAGTGGTTGAGCCCAGGATGTTGGTCGTGGCTCTTCTTGTGCCAGGCAAGGGGGTATCGATAACAACATGATGAGTAGAAGGAGGAGGAGTGGCTTGATATTTCTAAAATATTTCATGTAGAATACCCTTAATTGATTTTGGTGGTTATTGGCTATTGGTTATTGTAAAACGTAAAATCCTCTAAATAATATTTCATCTCGGAGTTTGTCGCTTTTCTGTTTGTATCGTTAGTTGTCTATTCATCGAGGGTGGCCGGTCATAGGGCTTGTAACTATCTGATTTAATGAAGTATTAATCTGTAAGTTGTCACAGGTATGGAACGTGTAAGCGCTTCTGCGTGCTAAAGTCTCTCTATACGGCAGGAAGCGATAATGCGAAAATGTGGTTCGGTGAACGGTTACGATATTTTAGTTTTATTAAAATACGTTATAAAATAGGTGGACGTTTACGTTATTCTTGCTCAGAATGTTCCATGGTAGCAAGGTTTAAAACTATAAGCCCGATGAAGATCATTCCAATTCCAGCGCTAATGAGCAATAATGCGTTGAATTGCCCATCTTGGCCATATATGGTGACCATTTGCTGGGAGAGGTTTTGGCTGGCTGCTTTGGCTATTTCCTGTTTAATTCCTAAGTATACTCCGTATGTTGATGTTATTATCCCGAAAGTAAAAAGGAAAATGATTCCTTTTTGGGTGTGTTGTTCTTTTATCTTGCTCTGTTGCCGTTGGTAGTGGATGATTAGCGCCAGAGCGGGGATCATAGTGAGGGAGATGGGCCAGTATTCTGGAGGCATGTTGGTTATCCATGTTTATGGTGGATTGTTTTTGATAATGTTGTGTATAAAAGATACGGTACTGCCATTTATTGATTCTTTTATACTTTATGGAAATTAAAAATAATATCAAGGGAAACTTTGGGTAAAAGATTTAAAGGGTAAGTATTTGCTCGCAGCAAAGGTGATGGGTTGGTATTAAGATATCTTACGATATATTTTTCTTCTAAAGAGGTACTATAGTGTTAAGTAAGTATGAAATCAATAGGTTGGAGAGTTACGATAAAAAAGGTAAAAATGTTATTATTCTTGGTTTGATTCTGGTCTCTTTGTGCTGGTTGACGGCAGCATTTAATTATCAACAGGCTATGGCGTTTAGCGGTAAAAATAATGTGGAGTTGATGAACGTGATTGATAGTTGGAGTAATGGAATAACATTACCAGCGTATTATACTGGAACCTTTGTTCAGATCACCCAGCATTTGATGCTTAGTCTTATTGATTTGGCTCTCGGTTTTGTTTTTGGTACTTTTCTTTTAATGTATATACGGGAAGGGATTCTTCAACGCAAGGTTTTACGGGTCTTAAAGGAGAATCATGTTTTACCCTCTGCCTGATAAATAGGAAAATAAATAGCATATTCAAAAACCGATTACATTTATTAATTTCCGAGGCCTTTATTTTAACTTGTAAGGGGTTGGGCAAAATATTAACTATCCCAAAAAAGGGGTAGGTTCTTTAGTCCTATTTTAGGATAGGCAATAGGCCCATAGCTAGGTATGTAACTGCTGTTTCCATAAAGAATACGCTAAGAAGACAAGCTAGTTTGGATAATCTGTTTTTTTACGAAGCCTAAAAGTTGGTTTGAGATATAAAAAAGATACGGGATAGAAAATAATGAAAAACCGCTATGATCAAAGTGAAGCCCAGCAATACATAAACCGGTACCCCGAGATCCCTGAGGATGTGGCCTTGCGGGTTTATACTTCACGGATTATCGGCAAGGAAGCGGATTTGGTACTGCATGGTGGTGGTAACACTTCGGTCAAAACCGAGATAAAAAATATCCTGGGCGAGAGTGTGGAAGCTATCTTTATTAAGGGTAGCGGTTGGGATCTCTCTGTTATCGAGCCCCAAGGTTTTCCGGCTTTAGATCTGAATTATCTTCGCAAATTGCGGGTTCTTGAAGAACTCAGCGACGAGGAGATGGTCAATCAGTTTCGTACTCACCTTTTGGACGCATCATCTCCCAATCCTTCCATTGAAACTTTGGTTCATGCCTTTTTACCCTATAAATTCATCGATCATAGTCATGCCGATGCCATAGTTGCCCTGACCAATCAAGAAAAGGCTGATGAACATATTCAGAAGGCCTTGGGAGATAAAGCGGCAATTCTTCCCTTTATCATGCCGGGATTTCCTTTGGCCCAAAAGACTGCTGAGCTTTTTGAGAAAAATCCTCATGTAGAATGTATAATTTTGAAAAATCACGGCATATTTACCTTTGGCGATGATGCGCAATCCGCCTATGACAATATGATTAAATATGTGACCATGGCCGAGGATTATTTAGCCGAAGCTGCTAAACAGGTCGAACCGGTGGAGCGGGTGGAGATTGTTCCTCCGGATCCGGCGGTGATCATGCCCATCTTGCGGGGGGCGCTTAATCGAGGTCTTGAGGAAGAGGGTGACGGCTTTTATTTGCAGTTGCGTGACGATGCAGCAATCCGGGAAGTGTTTGACCGGGTGGATGCTGTAGAGTTGTTGGTTAGTGGTGTGTTGACTCCTGATCACGTTATCAGAACAAAGAATTTACCGGTTTTTCTGGATTTCTCCTGGTGCGATACAGAGGAAACTATCCGTAATGAAATCGAAACGGCCCTTGGTGAGTACAGTAAGGCCTATGAAACCTATTTCACCACCCAGGTTGAAGGAAAGGGTGTTAGCCGCACCATGCTCGATACCATGCCTCGGGTATTTATGGTGCGTGGTCTTGGCCTCATCACCGCCGGAAGAAGCATGAAAGATGTGCGCATAGCTGCTGACATCGCCGAACATACCATCTCCACCAAAGTACAGGGATCTTGTATTGGCTCCTATGCGCCTTTGGCTGATGAATCTATCTTCGATATGGAATATTGGAGCCTGGAGCAGGTTAAACTTGGCACACGGAAAATGGCCCATCTGCAGAGTAAAGTTGCACTGGTTACCGGCGGAGGCGGCGCTATCGCAGTGGGTATAGGACGCCAATTGCTCAAAGCCGGAGCCTGCGTGGTCTTGACCGATGTGGATCAGGAACGTTTGCAACGGGTGGAGCAGGGGTTGGCTGCAGAGTTTGGTTCGGATCGTCTGGCAGCGCTTCACATGGATGTAACCAATGAACTGTCGGTGGAAAATGCTTTTCGACAAACCGCAACTTTGTTTGGCGGAGTGGATGTGGTGGTTCCTAATGCCGGGCTTGCCCATGTGGCCAAACTTGCCGATTTGGTGGATGAGGATTTTCAGCGGGTTACGGCAGTAAACATGTTCGGAGTTTTTAAGGTTATCAAAGGAGCCGAACCCCTGTTGCGGCGGCAAAATACAGGTGGTGATATTATTGTTAACAGCTCCAAAAACGTTTTTTCACCGGGAGCTTCCTTTGGTGCCTATAGCGCTTCCAAGGCCGGAGCCCATCAACTGGGAAAAATAGCTGCCTTGGAAATGGCCGAGATAGGGGTGCGGGTCAATATGATCAACGCCGACGCCATTTTTGATGCAGGCGAGGTCTCCTCAGGATTATGGGACGTGGTTGGCCCTGACCGCATGCGCTCCCGCAACCTAGATCCCGAAGGCTTAAAAGAATACTATCGCCAACGCAATCTACTAAAAAGCACTGTAACCGCCGATCATGTAGGCAATGCAGTGGTGTTTTTCGCCGCCGGCTTCACCCCCACCACCGGAGCAACCCTTCCGGTTGACGGCGGCGTCCCCGACGCCTTTCCCCGCTGAGTATCTGTTGCTTTTGCTCTAAGTTAAATTCTACAGCGCTACTTATAGGCCTGGCAAACTACCGTGTGGTGCAGGTCAACAGAAAGTAGCGCTATGGTGTTCTCTATTCGTACCTGGTCACAGCGTTCGTAACCAACTGTTTTAGTAGAGCCCTCATTTGTAAGTGGTTACAGGAACTTTATCTTCATGCGGCTGCCCTGCCCACATAGAAGGGCTATAGTATCACTTCACCCAAAAATGGAGTAAACCTGTCATTACCTTTTGCAATGGTCGAGGGGATTGTAACACCTGGAGATGTGGAAGTTGGCCTTATTGTTAACGGTTATCTTGCTCAAAGGAGTGGAAACAATTTCTTTGTAAACTCCCAGCTGCTTCTTGAGGGAGAAAATACGATAACAGTCTCTGTAACTATGGTTGCCGGTGGGACCATATCCGACTCGATAACTGTCTATGTTGATACCAGGGAGGTAGATGAATGGACTTCTGTGGAATTGATTTCTCGTGTCGGGGTTGCGCCTTTTAAAACAACCGTATTTGCATAGATGAACTTGTTGGCAGCCAAAAATGTTTCTTCTTCGTTAAGTTATTAAGGACCTGGGCAAGTTCTTATCTCGCAAATCGGTTCTGGAGAGTATGATTTGGAAATTGCTGATCCGGGAATCTACCGGCTCTCCTATCAGGCCACCAATGACCTGGGCTTTTCCTTTCAAAGAGAGGTAAAGTAAATGTCTATGAACTTAAAGAATTGATCGCTTTGCTACAGGCAAAATGGAATAATATGAGAGGAGCCGTTTTCAACGGGAAATATCGTTGCAGCTCTTGATGAAATCTCCAGTAACGCCAAAGACACGTACTCTTATAACTTTAATTTGTAGAGTAATCGAACTATCTAGCGGGCTTGTTGAGGTCATAAGCGGATTGTTATAGTCAGTTAAGAGAAGCGTAAGAGGATAGATGCCGGTCCAGTAAAAAAATGATCAAAATTGCTTATCTTAATATTGGTAAACTTGATTTCAGCCTATTCGTATGAAATAGCGAGGAGACATGATAAACGATATGCATATTATCACAATTGATGAAATTAGAAGTCGTCTGTATGATGCTGAGATCTGTATGTTTATGGAGTATCCATTTGGGGATGAAAATAGTATAAGATATTTATCTTTAACGGAGGGTCAATTATATAATCCTTATTTTGGTGATATTGAGATTTTTGAATTGTTAGCAGGATGTTCGTTGTCTTGTCCTGGTGTTAAGCCACGAGGTTTACCTTCAGATATGTCTACTGACGTATTTTATGTAACATATCGTGCTGTAATTGATCAGTCGGATATAAAAAAAATTGGAAATATGAATTATATTACGATTGATGACTATAGAAATGATTTCTTTTTTCGTGGTAATGGTAATTTAATAATAAATACTCCAGATTTTGCGATTCCTACTAAATATGGATATGTAAAAGATTTAAATCCTGATGTGTTTTGCCATAGCTATTTATATTTTTCCGAAATAACAAGTCTTTTTTTGAAAGCAGGTATTCTGATTGCCGAGTTGAACCCAATTTTTCAAATTGTTATTAATACTCTTGAACTATTAACAAAAAACCATGGTGATAAATCCAGACTAGTGTTTTGGTTTAGGAGCTGATAACAATTGGGGATCGACAGATGGGGGGGCGGGGCGAACTGAAAGCTCTGATTAAAACTGGTAAAAGATAGAGAGTGAAAAAGTCTTATGGTGAAGGTCTAGCATGCTACACCAGTATCGAGTCATGCGGCAATTTCAGTAATGTGATTGCTGAAGCGTTGACAGAGGGAAGCACTGGCTGGCTATTGAGCTCCGAAATCACCAGTTTTCGGGTGCCGACCATGTGGTCTGATGGGTTTGACGGAGGGTCGGATCAAGATATGTGCTTGTTGTTTATGTGTTTTAGTGTAGGTGGGGGGGGCATTTTGGAGTCAAAATGGGCAGGTTAAGAGTTTGGCCGATGAGAATCCAGCTCATAATTGCCACGGAATAAATGGGTCAGAGTGACGTTAAATTCCCTGCTTGCGCCACCCCAAGGGTCGATCTCGTTTCTTCGACATTACTCTCCTGCCTGTTAAATTCTCTATCTCTTCTTTGAAGCGGTCATGTCCAATCGCCATCCCTCTATTGGTTTTTTTCTAATCTCTTCCAGTAGCTCACTTTCGTCCTGGTGGTCAAACTGAGAACGATAATTGAATTGAGGTTTCATAACTTCTCTGCCCTGGGCGGGATATTCCTGGTGAGCTGTGCATAAGTTAGATTTTTTGCCCAGTGCATTTATCTGGTAGCTTGTCCAGCAGTATTCACCAGGGTTGCTATCAATGCCAGCGCGCACAGGATTAAGTTCTCTGTAGCGATAAAGCTGAAGCAACTAGTCTATTTCCTATACCAAAAAGGATTTGAATCTTCCTTCCCATAAGGTGGCTCCCGCTATTTTGTGTGGGTAAACTTGGTTACGCCAGCAGAGACAGCTTTGGCCAAATAGATTGCAGAATGCTTGCAGTCAACGGGTAGCATGGAGAGGAAGAGCCAGAAAGACTAAGCCCTCCGGGTGCTCGCAAACTCGCAGCCTTGATGGCTTTTCCTCTCCATGCTGTACTTACAGGTGACGAAGGCGATAGGGATTTCATGCCTCCGGCGGGGCTCTAGCTCAAGGGCTACCCTTTAATTAAATGATTTCTCAATTTATTTTGTATTACCCATACAAAATAGAGAAGCGCCATTTTTTTATCACGAACTTGAATAAGGTGAAATTGATAAAACAAGAAAGGCGACCAATGGTACTTTTGCCCTTGGCTCAAGCAAGTTTACCGAGGAAAAAAGCGAAATGCACGGACGCTGTGTTGTCGAAAATAAATTCGGCGTAATCTTAGCCAAAATTATTTTTTCTGAGGTTCTAAGTTGTTAATATTTAATGTAGTGTTTGGTCATGTGGCTAGCTGAGCTTTGATGTTGTCCAGGCATTAAGACTATATCTGTCCTACTACGGTAATGATTTGCTGATGGTTACTGCCCACCATGGTCCATGGGTTCTTTTTAATAGTGCGGCCCAATACCAGGAAGAGCTGTCGCTCCAACTGTTATTTTGTTCATCATATATTCTTTCTCGGATTTCCAAGGTTTTTTTTCCGTTTTGTTGAGCCAGATTTTGGGCCCAGTGATTTCCTCGACTATCCACCAGTAATGGACGGGTTTGGACCGTGTACCCGGTGCCTTTAAGGCAGATGTCGGCGAAATGTAGTTTGCGGGTGGCTCGGTCCGTCCAGCGGATGATAATTTCATGTTCTCCATCTGTAAAGCGACCAATATGACCGGGAAAGTTTTCGTGCCAGGCTTTCTCTTCGTCTGTAAGAGGTAAGGCTTTGATGGAGCGACCTTCTACTGTTTCCGGCCATCCGGGGAAGGTGCTTGTTTCCGCACTGGTTGTTTGTTCGAGACGGAGCAGGGGGATCAGCGCGGCAGCAATATGGAGGATGATCCAAAGCTTTTTCATGATAATGCTTCTTTCTTGATGTCCGAGTGGTCGTGCAAGTTGGGTGGGATGGGATGTGGTTTTGACCCGGTCCTCATTTTGTTGCAAAAATACATTATAGTCATAGAGGTAAGTGCGAAAACGATCAATCCTATTCCATTATGAGCCCATTGGGGAGCTGTTATGATCCGAGCCTCAATAAAGAATAATGAAAAGGCCCGTAAAACATTGCCGATAAAGATAACCGGCATGGCAAAGATGTAGGTGAGCCAAGTGCGAAAACTACTCAGGTCGGCAAAGCAAGCTAAAGTAAAATTCAGGTACAGTCCCGACCAGAGCATGCGAATCCCTGAGCAAGGTGCGTCCACGCAGACAACTTCAGCGGCAAGATGTAAGCCGGTCCCTTGTGCAGAAACCGGAAAACTAAAAAGGTTAAGCAACCATGCGACCAAGTGGGCGGTTACCAGTCGTACCGGGTAACCCAGGTAAAATTGCATGGTTGCTATAATTGGCAACGAAAGTAGCAAAAGAGCGAAGACGCCCAGGTGCATGGAACGGCCCAGTTGTGCCGGGCTCAAGATTAAAGCCATTGAGGCAATGGCTAGTCCGGCCCGGCCCAAGGGAACCATGTGTTGAAACGTAATGAGGTAAAAAGCGGTGCAACCGGCGGAAAGGGCCAGGTGGTGCGTGCGTATCTCTCCGTTTTTATTTCTAGAAAATAAGAATACCAGGGCGGTTAAGAGGGCAAGTAGGCCCCAGGGCTCATCGGAACGATCACTAATTCTATTGAGATACCACCCCCACACCGGCCAAAAGGTAACCAGCTGGATTAACAGCAACCAACGTAAGGCAATTTTCATTTATGACTTTCGAAAAAAGCCTTTAATCTACCTGTATAGATAAGCCAGGTAAATAAACCGGCCAGGAGCAATAACATCATCATATAGGTTTCCGGTTCTGGTACGGTTGGTACGTTGGAACCCACGGCATAATTGGAAACGCCTTGGGGTAAGAGTAAAGGTTGTTTTACGCTCTTGGATTTGCCGGAACTGTTTCTAACCTGCTCATCCACAGCTATAAAAGAGGTGAACTGGGTAAGGAGGTTGTAAGTTAAACCTAGGTTGGTGATTTCTGCTTTACGATCCATATCATGATCAAGGGCATAATAATCGCCTTGGGTCTGAATCCGGTTGCGAGCCCAGAGGTAACGCAATCCTTTATTGGATGCATCGGGGGGTGAGGATGATAAAGAGATCTGTTTTTCAAATATTTCACCACCGTGGTTTCCTCGAACGGTGATATTCCCCTCAGCTTTACCCTTCCATTTGCCGTACAGTGTGATTGGTCTTTGAGCGAGCAGATCCGGAATAGCCGGAGGTTCCACTTGGTAGGCATCAAATTCGCCGTAATCAATGTGGATATCAGTTAGTACCGGAGTGTTGATATATTTTCTAAATTTATCGGCCTGAAATGAGGCCTCCTCGGATGTTAAAATCACAAACGGTTCACCTTGTCCGGCTCTTGCCATCCCTTCAATAAGAAAACGGTTGACGCTGGATCCAATCCCAAAAGCGAACAAATTGGCATTGTTGAGATTGTCACGAATGAATTTAAAGGTGGCGGTCTCCACGTTTACGTAGCCGTCAGTGATAACTATGATGGTGCGAGAGACATCTTCTGCTGCGGGTAATTGTAAGGCGCGTTTCATGGCGGGCAGTAGCTCTGTACCACCACCACCTCCTTGGCGGTCAATAAAATTTAAGGCCCGATTTATGTTATCGGTGGTGGCGGCGAGTGATCTTTTGGCCATTATGTTGGAGCTGGAGGCAAATAGTAAGACATTAAAGGTATCTGTGGGCCGTAGGCCGGAGACGAGGTCGCGAATTAAATCTTTGGTGGTATCAAGGGGAAATCCATTCATGGAGCCGGAAACGTCAACCACATAGATATATTCACGGGGCGGGATTTGCTCAACAGTTACCCGCTCGGGTGGCTCCATAGTGAGAAGAAAGAAGTTCTCTTTTTCGCCCTGGTAAAGAAGAAGACCTGCTTGCACCTTTTGATCGCGTAGTCGATAGCGTAGCACATAGTCACGATTGCCGTTCGGTGTCTCTTTGTCGGCCAAAGTTATTGTGGCGCGGTTTTCAGCAGTGAAGGAGCTTTTGACCTCATGGGTAGGACAGCTCACATTGCGAATGGGGATGCCGGTGGCAAGGTTAACCGTGATGTCGAAGAGATTGGTCGGCGGCTCGCCTTTTCCAAGGTAGGGGTTTGCCGTCCAGTTATTCGGGGAAGGTGAGTCTGTGGTGTTGGTGGCATAGCGAGGGCCGACCACGGTGGGATAGATAAATTCGTAAATGCCTTCATCGGGAAGCAGGTTTTCGGTATAAAAAAGTTCGACCTTAATCTCGTCGCCCGGCATGATGTTGGCGACATTCATCTGGAAAACATTGGGTCGGTGTTGTTCTAGCAGGGAAGCGCTTTTACCTTCCGCTTTGGCTTGCTCATATTTTTGGGTAGCTGCTTTTCTTTCCATGATCTTAGCTGTCACCACTCGTTCACCAATGGTCATCCGCATCCCGTATACTGCAGATCGAGTGGATCCGGGAAAGACGTAGATAGCCTCCAAGGGTTGTTTGCTGGTGTTGGCATAGAGTTGAGTAACTTGAACATCGGCGATGGTGCCTGCGATATTTACTAGGGCCGAGGTTTTTTTCAGGGGAAGTTGCTCTTGCCCATCGGTGTCACTGATGACCCGGAAATATGGAGATAGGGTTTTGTCATCGCTTTCATCTATATTGTTTGTTGCGGCAGCGGTTATGGGTATGAATGAAAATAATAAAATAAGGAGCTGGGGGATAAGCGTTAACGAGATGGCTTGACCTGCGAATCTACTGTTTATCATGTGTTTTAAGTCCTCTTGTTTTGTAAAATAAGGAGGAAACCATTATCCGTGCTAAGCGTGTTAGGGTTTGGGATGAATATTATAAGAAAAAAGGTACCTGGTCACAGGGTTTATAACTAACTGATTTAATACAGCGCGAGATAGTAAGTGGTCACAGAGATCTTATCTACATGAGGTTGCCTCTGTCCCATAGATGGATATAGCAAGCAGTTATAACTCGTTAAATCTTAGGCAAATGTGACAATTAATATCTCATGGTCTATTGAGTCAGTTTGTTGCAAACCCCTTGACCAGGAACAAATAATCTTATTGTGGATAAGGATATTTATCAACTATAATAAAGCGGTAAGTGTTCTCAAGTGGTAGTGGTAACAATTATTACAAGATTTAAAGGGCGTGAGCGGATGGTAGTTGTAGGAGGTTGTGGGGGCAATACTGATAACTTAAGGATAGTAAGGTAGCTGTCGGTTTTACCGACGGGCACAGAACACTGTCGTCAGGCTAAGTCTGAAAATGTGTTAATAGAACAAGATGTTAATGGATTAGGGAGAGCAGTGGTCAATCATAAGGATTGCTTCTACGATGCAACGGTGCAGCGGTGTAACACCGTGGAACAACGTTAATGCGGTTATAGTTGGTGGGGTAATTGTTGTTTTTATAAGCAGAAATGCTGCGGGCGGCCTCTGGGGCCGCCTCTACAGCTTCCGGGTAGATTCTACCTTTCGTAAAATTAACAACTTTTGCTTAAGTCAACAGTATTGTGTCACAAGGAAGACCCTTACAAGCTTCATCTAAAAAAGATATTAATTGATTTTTTTAATGGTGCTGTCGCCGTCAATTAAGTAGGGCGGAGCATCCTCATCGGGATCAACTCTGTTGCCGATCATTTCATGAACAACTCCCCCGTCTATGATTATGATACCTGGGTTACCGTCGAGCTTGGTTACCTGGTTATAATTGAGTTTTAGGGCAATACTTGCGTTGATGGCAATGCCGGGCTCTTTGGGTTTTGAGACATAGTTATTTTCTATTATGCCGGTTGCACCGCTGCTCAGTGCGATTCCTGTAGCGCCCGCGTTGTATACATAATTACCCTGGATAATAACCGGTCGGTTTACCGACCCAGCCCCTTTGCTGGAGATTCCCGGACGGTCGGGTCCATTGTCGTAAACCACATTTTTTATGATGGTCGGGTGGGCGGTACGATCAATAGGGTGTTTGCCCTGGTTCTTGCCAATTTGACATAAAATTCCGCCGCCTGGATTGTCATGGACGATGTTGCCAATAATGGTAGCGTGGGAACCATGTTTGTTACCCATACCGGGTGAGGGTTTGGCACCGAGTTCGGAATCGTTGTTATTGAAAACATCGTTACCTAAAATAGTAGGGCTGGAGAAATGGTTGCAACCTATTCCCAAGCCTAAACTACCGGTAATAATGTTGTTATAAATAATAGCTGAAGCAGAGCTTTTGATGTTTGCATAGCGAAAATCCCTATTTTCAATGGGGCTTTCCTGATCATTAAATACAACATGGCTACCGATACCGGTGGAGCCCATGTCTTTGATATAGCAATTCATGATAATCGGGCTGGCTCCGCGAATATTTAATCCGTGGGCGTGTCCGGGGGTATGGTGATCTTGATGCGGGAGATTGCGAACGGTAAAACCGTCAACAATGGTTTTGTTGGTGACCCCAGGGTTGAAATCTATCATCCCGTGTTTGGAAGGAGTGGTTTTTATCCCATCGATAATGGTGCGTAGCGTCCGGCGAGGTAGTTGTATTAGTGCGTTTTTAACTGATACTAGCTCGTCGCCATTGTCGCTGGAGTCGGATACCAGTTTAACCCCATCTTTCATGACTAGTTGTTCGTAATAGGTGCCGGCTGCAACAAGTATGGTGTCACCGCTTTGAGCTGCATTGATGGCTTGTGAAATAGTTGGGAAGGTAGCGGGAACTTGGAGTAGCTTACCGTTTTTATGGAATTCTTGATCAATTAAGGCCTCAGCGTGTTCTTTGGCGGTTTGCTGAGCGATTTTCACGGCTTCATGGATTGTTACCAGTTCTACTTTTTCAGTACTTTGCAAGGCCAGGGTTTCATCCGGCATCCCGCTGACTATTTCTTGGATTTTGCTTTTAATTTTTCCCTTTATTTCCTTTTTGTTTTCGGTACGGTTATCTTTGATGGCTTCTTTGATTTTGCCGAAATCAGGGCCTATGGCCATGGAATTGGTTGTGGGGATGAAGCAGGCCACGAGGAAAAAAATAAACATCCTCATTAGTAGGAAGTTACGAGAGTTGTAAATCATATAAATTCTCCAAAATAAAAAAATATTAAAAGGCTGGGCCCTTGATAGCATGGTTAAATTATGATCAAATTACTCTGGAATGTTTCCTTGGGCACTCTTTAAGGAAAAAATCGTAATTAAAGAATACGCCCCTTATTATTTTAATACAACATAAACTTAAAAAAAATATTTTGTAGGTTTGGGACTGTCTTATTGTTAGATGTTTATAATCTTAAAAAGATAAAACTTTGTGACTTGTTAAATAGGGAGGCGGAAAATGTATGAACGTAAAAATAATATTTTAATATTTCTATGGCTCGCAAGCATTATCATTATTAACGCGCTAAGTTTGGGGTGATAATCGCTTGACAAGTTGTAAGTGGTTATCGGCACCTCATCATACCACGCCGATGTAATAAAACTTTTTTTGTACCTGGTCACAATACCTAACTGATTTTATACTGTGCGAGATAGTAAGTGGTCACAGGTGCCTCAGATTTTTGCAGTTGCCGCTGCTCGCTATAGCTTTTCTATGCGGGCAGGGGCAACCGCATGAAGATGAGGTGCTTGCTACTACTTACAATTGTGGAGCATGGGACCAACTACGATAAAATATATTTATAAGGATTACGATAAATGCAGCTTCAAAGTTTTGTCGGTATTTTCGGGCTGGTCGCTATTGCCTGGTTATTGAGTGAAAATAGATCAGTAGTAAAAATTAAATATATTCTATTCGGTTTGGCTCTTCAGCTTCTGGTGGCCGTGTTTTTGCTAAAGTTGCCTATGAGCAGGAACTTTTTCTTTTTCTTGAATAAGGTGGTGATGGTTATCCAAAATAGTTGCGAAGCAGGTACTTCGTTTATTTTTGGATATTTGGGGGGTGGCACACTACCCTTTGAGGCCACTGTGCCTGGTGCGACTTTTATTTTTGCCACCAGGGCATTACCCTTGATTTTGGTGATAAGTGCCTTGTCATCACTATTTTTCTATTGGCGTATTACCCCATTGGTGGTTCGTGCTTTCTCTTTTGTCTTACAGAAAACTTTGAATATAGGTGGCGCATTGGCCGTAAGTTCTGCTGCCAATGTGTTTGTGGGGATGGTAGAGGCTCCTCTGCTTATTCGACCGTATCTCAAAACACTTACCCGTAGTGAGTTGTTTGCGGTGATGACCTGCGGCATGGCCACCATAGCAGGTACCGTTATGGTCTTATATGCTTCGGTTTTAAACGGGGTCGTTCCAGATGCCATGGGCCATATTTTGACCGCTTCTATTATTAGTGCTCCGGCTGCCGTGATGCTGGCAGGAATTATGGTTCCGCCCCAAGGAACAACCACTTCTGGTGACTTTTGTCCTCCTTTTCAGGCGAAGAGTACCATGGACGCCATTACCAGAGGTACAACCGAGGGGGTGGCGCTGCTTATTAATATCATTGCTATGCTTTTGGTGTTTATCGCCTTGGTTAGTTTGGCTAATCAAATCCTGGCCCTGTTGCCATCGCCGGGCCAAGGGCCGATCACCCTACAAACTATTTTGGGATA
>Ga0224507_10000161_pt1 | contig 25646 bp, 21 predicted proteins | sample SF_Jan12_sed_USG_3_FD_170159 | JGI IMG/M metagenome (GOLD analysis project Ga0224507, IMG submission 170159) | Sediment microbial communities from San Francisco Bay, California, United States - SF_Jan12_sed_USGS_13 | ecosystem: Environmental > Aquatic > Marine > Sediment | place: USA... | reverse complement strand
GGGGATGGAGATGTCCTTGCCCTTGAAAGAAAATGAGGAGGTGCGCGAGGCCACTTTAAGCGTGCTGACCTTCACCAGCACATTGAGTAATTCTTCGGAAATGCCATCCGAGAAATATTCATTGGCCGGGTCGTTGCTCATGTTTACAAATGGCAGCACGGCCACTGAGGGTTCGGAGCTTGCTGCCCCCGGCTTGCTGAACGAGGCTGGCTGGGTGTTGCTCGTAAGTTGCTTTTCGCTTGCCGGTTCAGGCACATCCTGCACATTGACCTTGTAAAGCAAGAACACTACCGCGATAGCCAGGGCAACAATGATTCCACGGTCCAGCTTTTTGCCTGTTACCGGCGTGATGGACTGGCTTCTGTCCACGTTCTTTTCCAGCTTGATGCCTTCGGGTGTTTTCTCGAAGGCCCAGGCGAAAATAAGCGCCAGGGGGAATCCAAGCAGCATCAACAACAACACTGTTTTCATGACCCAGGCGGGCGCCGCAAACGCCTCCAGGGCCAGGTCCGCCACCTGCGCCAATATCCAGGCAGTGATGATGTAGGCCAGGCCTATGCGCACCACATTGCGTCGTCTGAGTTCCTGGAAAAAGCTGCTCACGAGAGTGTATCCTGAGCGCGGATCGCCCTTCGAATTTGATGCGATCGGACGGGAAGCAATCCCAAATAGACCAAGTATAAAGGCCGATACAGGCCCGTAACCGTCCGGTCATCCCTGTTTAATGCGGGAATGCGGCGGTTTTGTGTGGGGCGTATATATTTTTGTAATCCTTCGCCCATCGGGTACCCGTTTCTCTCTAGGTCATTGAAGACTATCAGAATTAAAAATTGGGCGTGATTAATTTTTGGATGGGCGGTGAACGCCTCTGCCTGGCCTGGCCGGGCGCAGGCTTTAGCAATCTCGGCATGAGACCCATTCAGGAGAGCGTTATCCAGAGGCAACGGCGCAAGACAGGGTTGCCGACGGGGAAGCAGGAATGGGCGGTTTCGGCTCTTTATTTGTGGTGCAGTTGTGTTCTGTACCCGGACACGAAAAAGGGCCCTCGCAAGGGCCCTTTCTCCTTACTAATTTGTCGATCGCCGAGCGTTACTCAACCGTCACTTCGGCGTCTTCCACGATGACCGGATAGCTGTAACCGGCTCCAAAATCCTTTTCCAGGACCAGCTTGCCCTTGACAACTACAACGTCGCCCACGGCCGCGGCACTCTTTGAGGTAACCGTCAGGTCATGATTTTTGTCAGCGGCATTACCGGAGCCATCCTGGATATGGATGAAATTCGCTCCCATCACGTCAGCGTTATATTTAACGACCTTGCCGCGCAGGGTAACTTCCTTGTCGGCGTAGGCGTCTTTGTTGGCGAAAAGCTCGGCAATGTTCTTGCCTGCTTCCACCGCCTCAACTGCGACCTCTTCGACTGCTGCGCTGGGTGCTGCGGTGTTCGGTGACTGGGCTACGGGCGCGTCGGCAGCTACCGGAGCCTGCGCTGCCGGAGCGGCGCTCAGATTCTGCATCCCGCCTACGAAATAGACCACTTCAAAGTCGCGATTCAGGGCGGCGCTATGGAAGTCTGTCATGGGCATGCCCTGGGGGGCCTGGACCACGTCGCCGACCGCGACGGTGGTTTTCGGACCGGCCAGCCAGATTTTGCTTTCGCCCGAGCCAAGTTGCACATAGGTATAGCCTGCTGCATCGATGGTCTCGAGAACGGTACCCCGGATCATACCCTCGGGTATCGGAGCGCTCAGTGCGGGGTTGACGGCAGCCGACTCTTGGTCAGCTTTGCTGCAACCGGTTTGGGTAACTGTCAGGCCCAGGGTCAGGATGGCCAGCGCCACGCTTGAAATCAGTGCTTTCACTTTAGTTTTCTCCATAAATCAGGTGATTTTATCTTGCTTTTCCGGGTGTCCACACCCAGTCGCCGGGTCCTGAAGATCAAGGTCTCGCTGATCCTCATTGCGTAGACGTTGGCGAATCGAGATCGTATTTGTGGACTCTCGGTGTGCTTTTTCTCATGGGGGGGCCGCAGTCTCAATAAGAGCATGTGCCTACAGGTGTTGCAGGTCCATACTACATGAAACTTAACGCGAGTTGCTGCGAGGCAATCCGTACGATCCTTGCGGTTGGCCACCTGTTCTGTTTCTGGGGTAAAGTCCCTCCAGACAGTTCAAATCAATGCATTGGATGCGAATTCCGAAAATTCCCGGGCGCCTCCGCGGGGGGATGCGCTGCTGCGTAAGGCGGGGTGCGAATCTGTAATGGGAGTGTGTGCCTTGAAAAACATTACGCTGACAAGTTTCTTGCTTCCTTTCGTATTGGGGTCCGTCAATTCCCCGGCCGCCACGCCCCGGGTCGAAACTTTCGAAGTACAAAGTAGCTATGAACAATGGGAGCTCCCCCAGGAAGAGTCCATGGGGATGGCTCGGCTCGGATTGCATAAAAAGTTAGGGCAGTACCTGGATGGTGGTGTTGACTTCTATGCCGCGGTTGAAGGAGAGCGGGGCGGGTTCATAACACTGGGTCTTTCGGGCGGATTTGAATATCCGCTGTCTTCCCTGTGGTCTATAGAAGCGGGTCTGTACCTGGGCGCCGGTGGTGGGCGAGGGGGGAATCAGCTGGTTGGTGGCGGGTTGGCGGTCAGGGAGAACCTGGGGCTGAAATACCGCTTGTCACCCGCCGGGACTTTGAGTGTCGGCTATAGCCATGTGGATTTTCCGGAAAATGGTGACATCAAGTCCGGCCAGTTCTACCTGGGCTATAACCATTCCTTCGGCGCTTTGCTGGAGACGATTGTCGATGGTGAGGAGCGAGATGTTTTTCTGGCGGATATTCCCGCTGACTATCGGCTTCGAAGGCACCAGTTTGCGATAAAGGCCAGGCACATTGGCGTGTCTGGTGGTGTGTTGAGCGATTTAGGTCTTGCGCAGGATGATTATGGCCTGCTTGGCGCCCAGTGGAGGACGTTTCGCGGTCAGGAGTGGTTCATGAGTTTTGATGCCGCAGGCGCCGCCACAGGCAGCAGCCAGGGGTATATGCACTTGCTGGCCGGTGTGGGCTACCAGGTTCCCGTGAGCCAGAGATTTTCCGTCTATGGATCCTTTGCCGTGGGTGGTGGTGGAGGCGGCAACGTCGATACGGGAGGGGGGCTGCTGCTTGATGCCGGGGCGGGCATTCAGTATTCGATAACGCCGAATATGTTCGTTGATCTATCGGCAACCCGTCTTTGGGCTGCTTCCTCAAGTTTTGAATCCACAACCCTGGCAATGCAACTGGGTTACCAGTTCGGTCCTGACGAAACGAACACCGGATCCAATGAAGCCCTGGCAAAACATCCGGTCAGGGTGCGGTTTGTTCATCAGACCTATACAGAAGGTGGGGATAATTGGCGAAACCGTCCAGAGCAAAATGTTGGAAACCTGGGTGCTCAGTTGGACTATTTCGTGACCCCGAACTGGTATCTGACAGGACAAGGTCTGGGGGCCTATTCCGGCGATGCCGGGGCCTACATGGTTGGATTGGTTGGCGGCGGATTTCGAGTCGAGCTGGGCGAAAAAATCTTCACAGAGATTGAAGGTCTGGTCGGGGCGGCTGGTGGTGGCGGCCTGAGCAACGGTTCCGGTCTGGTGTACCAGGCGAACCTGGGCATCGGCGTCCACCTGACCGATAGCCTGGAGTTGTTGGGAACCGTCGGCCAATTGAATGCCGCGAACGGTGACCTGGACGCCCATGTCTTCGGTTTGTCGCTGGGCTACAGTTTCAGGGTGCTTTCCCTGGATTAACCTCCTGGAGTCATCAGTGGCGGGTGAATCACGGACAAGTGATGGGCAGTTCGTTGAGAAAATCGTGTGTCGGGTAATGACGTGATTTCACGACGAAGAGGGGTGGACCTGGTAGCCGTCATTGCGTCAATGGTGGTGGTGAACCTGGTGTATGGTCTGACCCTGCCATTGTTGTCCCTGGTGCTGGATTCCCAGGGAATCAGCAAGACCGTCATCGGCCTGAGCATCATGGCCCAGGCATGTGGCGGCGTTGCCATAGCCACGCTCACCCCCCGCCTGATTACTCGCTTCGGGGCGGCCCGCCTGATGCAGGCGGCCACAGTGCTTGCCGGCGTGACGCTTTTTTCCCTGGCTCTTTTTCCAAATGTCGTGGCATGGTTTCCACTGCGCTTTCTGCTGGGCGCCTCCGCGGCGATCCTGTGGTCCGCCAGCGAGGCCGTCATCAATGAAATGGCCCAGGAAAGTTGGCGGGGACGGATCATTGGCTTGTATGGGGCGGCCGGGGCGGCGGGATTTGCACTGGGGCCGTTGATCCTGGTGTTTACCGGCTCCGAGGGAATCAGGCCATTCGCCGTGACCGCTACCCTGATCCTTGCCGCCGGTCTGCCATTGTTCTGGCTCAAGGGTCGTAATCACTATGCTGACCAGGGGCCGCCGCCGAAGATGTGGAGGATATTCCGCAAGGCGCCCGAGATCATGCTGTTGAATTTCACCTATGCCGCGGCGGTAGAATCCTTTCTCGCGTTCTTTCCCTTGTTCGGATTGCAGCTGGGCCTGGGCGAGGTACGCAGCCTGTCGTTGTTAACCGCCTTTGGACTGGGCGGGGTGTTGCTGCAAATGCCCCTGGGCTGGCTGGCGGATCATGTGGACAGGCGAAAGATGTTGCTGGCCTGCGTCTTGCTGACGGTGTTGGGGTGCGTGGCCTTGCCAGCGCTGATTACCGTGAAGCCTGTGGCGCCGATTTTTGCCTTTGGACTGGGCGGCATCGAAGGCATGATCTATGCGATGGGTGTGATCCTCCTGGGGCAGCGTTTCCGTGGCGTGGAACTTGCCACGGCCAGTGTGGTTTTCACGACCATGTGGGGAGCCGGCACCATGATGGGGCCTGCAGCGGTGGGTCTTGGCATGGATCTTCTTGGGGACCAGGTCATGCCATTTCTTATTGCCGGGCTTTATGCGCTGTACCTCCCGGTACTGTGGGTTTCCTGGCGGACAAGGGGCGGCGCGTAACAGTTTTACGAAATATGTTGTGCAATTGCCCCATCCTTCTGTTAACTTGCCCGGCTGTTCTGGCTCCTCACCGGTGTAGCCAGACCGTACGATGACCGCGTTCGCGGCTCGTTACTGACAATTTGTCACCATTTTTACCTGGACCGGACGGGGCTTTACTGACCCAGCAGGTATCCCAGGAGTAAACAACTCGATGTCTTTTGAAACTCTCGGCCTTTCGGCCGATATGCTCCGTGCTGTGTCCGAAGAGGGCTACACGGTACCTACACCTGTACAAAAACAGGCTATTCCTTACATTCTCCAGGGCCGCGACGTGCTGGCTGGCGCCCAGACCGGCACCGGCAAGACCGCAGCCTTTACACTGCCTTTGCTGCAGCGTCTGTCCACCGGGCCGGCGCCCGAAAAGGTGAAAGGCCGGAAGCCGATTCGTGCCCTGGTCCTGACTCCCACCCGTGAGCTTGCTTCCCAGGTGGAAGAAAGCGTGCGCACCTATGGCAAGTACCTTTCTTTAACGTCGGCAGTCATATTTGGCGGCGTGAACATCAATCCCCAGTTTTCCATGCTCCGCAGGGGCGTGGACATCCTGGTAGCCACCCCCGGGCGCTTGCTCGATCATCTCGGACAGGGCAGCCTGGATCTTTCCAGCGTTGAAACCCTTATCCTTGATGAGGCAGATCGCATGCTGGACATGGGCTTCATCCGCGACATTCGCCGGGTGATTGCCGTGCTGCCCAAGAAGCGTCAGAACCTGATGTTCTCGGCAACCTATACCGACGAGATTCGTACCCTGGCCGAAGGCCTGTTGGCAAACCCGGCGAGCGTTGAAGTTGCTCGCAGGAACACCCCGGCGGAAAAGGTTGCCCAGCGAATCTTCCCCGTGGATCGTGACCGCAAGCGTGAACTGCTTTCAACGTTGATTAGTGAAGGCGACTGGCGACAGGTACTGGTCTTTACCCGCACCAAGCATGGCGCCAATCGCCTTGCCAAACAGCTGGAGCAGGACGGGCTGACTACCGCGGCCATTCATGGCAACAAGAGCCAGGCTGCGCGTACCAAGGCGCTGGCCGGCTTCAAGAACGGAGAGGTCAGGATCCTGGTGGCCACCGATATTGCTGCCCGTGGCCTGGATATTGACATGCTTCCTCATGTCGTGAATTTTGAGCTGCCCAACATCCCCGAGGACTATGTGCACCGTATTGGACGTACCGGTCGAGCCGGTGCTGAGGGCGAAGCTGTTTCATTGGTTTGCGTGGACGAGAACGACTTCTTGCGGGGCATTGAACGTGTGCTTAACCGGAGTCTCCCCAAAGAAGTGATTCCCGGATTCGAGCCTGATCCCAGCATCAAGGCCGAGCCTATATTCAAGGCTCGTCAGCCTCGCGGTCACGCCGGCCCCAGGCCCGGCTCGAAGCCGCGTTCGGGTGGTCACGGTCGCGGTGGTCGCAATCAGTCTTCAAGGCGCAAGCCCCAGGGCAGGGCCTAGCCGACATAGGTATTCCGGCTCCGGTTTGTTCTGGAGCTCGAGTGCGAGTAGCTGTAAAAATAAGGGCCCGCTACAGCGGGCCCTTTTCTATGTGGTGAAGCGGAAAAATATCCCTAGCGAACCCTGCGGGACCATAGCCAGAGGCCGCTTGCTGAAAGGCCGAGTAACATCAGTGCGACCAGGTCCATCAGGATTGGTCCGGCCGATCCCAATATTCGCCCGCTGTGAATGTCCAGGAAGACTCTTTCCCAATTCAGGATACGTTCGCGGTAGTGCTCGCGTATGCCGTCTATCTGTTCGGTGGTTTGCACGGGAGTTGGCAGCCACTGAATGTCCGTGATTTCCTCAGCAGGTTCCCAGCCCAGCAGTTGCCTGTCGGCGATCCACTGCCCTTCCGTGGTAAGCACGGCGATGCGATTTTCCGAGTCGCTGCCAACTGCCTGGATGTCCGCGGGCAATCCGTCCGAGACAGTCATTCTCTCAACCAGGGTCAGCTCCGGTGTGAGCAGAAGCATTTCGGCACCGGCTGCGATTGCGATCATTTCCCCGTTCCATCCAGCGCCATGTAATGTGGAGTAGGGCGCGGCGATCAGCGTGTCGTCGGCATAAAGATGATCACCCAGGAGCACTATGCGGGTTTCGTTGACCTGTACTGACCAGGCTTCGGAAGGCGCGTCGATTCCGTACCAGTCCAGCAGCCAATCTGCTTGCACATGCCGTTGGTCAAGTTTCAATCCCTCGGTGTGATTCAGGGCGATACCGCTGATGCACAGAAAAATAACAATTATCGCGATTAATGCCCCAAGGCGGCGGTGCCAGGTCCAAAGATGCTTATGCATGGCTGTTTCCATCATTCCTTATTGTTTTCGCTTGATCGTTTGATCAAGCAGCAACGCCACTCGAGCAAGCTTTTCGACGGCCCTGACCGAGAGCGTTGCCCCGGATATGCCGTCTATATTTCGGTCCAGGGAGCCTTTGCCGTTCATGCCCGCTCCACGAAACTGGTCGGTAAAAAAGTCGTGGCGGACTTCCCACCCGCGACTTTCACGGAATATCAGTACCCGCACTCGCTCGATGGTGTCCTTATTGATCACGATACCCGTGGTGATGGGGAGTTCCTTGCCGATTTCATCCATCACCCAGGTCGTGCGTTCCTGGTCATGCCAATAGCGCACACGCATTCCTGTTGGAGGGTGACCAAGAATCTCCTCCATTTGCTTTTTGAGCTCTGGTGTCAGCCACAGGGCACTGGATGCGGGAGGTTTGCCGTGGAAAGATTCGTTTACGAACTCGGCCGGTTCCTGATAGACGGCAGCATGAGTCAAGCCCAGGGGCAGGGCGGCGACCAACAGTGCGGCAAAATGTTTCAGAATTTGCGTCATTCGTTATCGTTGCGGGACGTGGCCAAGCCACGTCCCGCAAATCCTCGCTCTTAATTGTTTCAGAAGTCTGACCGGTTTCTTGTCCCGGCCAGAATCTGTTGCCTAGAACTGGTAGCCAACCCCAAGGTTGAAACCGTCCACATCGTTGCCGTCTTCATTATCCTGGCGCTGGATATCGAATTTCAGCACCACGTCCGGAATCGGCCAGTAATTAAAGCCCAGGTTACTCTGTCGTTTTTCAGTCAGGTTTGCGGCGCCGGAATTGTTATCCCAAACGTCATAGCGAACGAAGGCGCCAAATTCACCGGGAATGTCACCCAGGCGGCCTCGTACTGAGGGTTCGATGTACCAACCGGTCTGCTCGTCACGACCAGCTGCGGCCGGATCAGCTGCGGCGATTGCAGCAGCGTCGTCCAGGTCCCAGCGAGCGTAAAGTGCGCGCAGGCCAAAGGGGCCGCGCTGGATGTCGGCATGGGCTTCAAACAAGGTTGCGCCGACGTCCATCACGCCCTGGGTAATGTCTTCCTGGTACTGGGCAGACATGGCCAGCTCGACACCGGGCATTCCGGTCCATTTCAGGCGACCTGTGTAGGCCAGGCTTTCGGCAGCGGCTTCGGATACCTTCTGCCGGCCATTACGAATCTTGAAAGCGTTGCCGCCGGTCATGGGTACGTTCAGCCCCGAGGTAACCGCGAAGTCATAGCTGAAGCCGGGCGCCAGTTCTCCACGCACTGCTCCACCGGCTTCCCACCAGGTGGTGGGGATAATGTTCTTCTCAACAGCGTTGCGTTCCACGCCATAGAAAGTTGGCGGCTCGTGAGTTTCGTTAATCAGGCCCACCGGCATCAGGAAAAGGCCGGCCTTGGCAACATGGCTGTCGCCCAGGTCAAATTCGATGAATGCCTGCTCAAGTTCCACTTCGCCATTGGCGCCTTCGCCGGCAATCGAATGCTCGAGTTCAACTTCCGAGAAGAAGCGGATGTTGTCGGTGAACTGGTGCCCGAAAAACAGAACGAAGCGATGGAAGTCCATCTCGTTCCCGCTGTCCAGGTCGTTGTAATGCAGCTCGCCGTAGCCACCAATTTTGCTCCGGGTCACCCAACTGGCCTCGGCGGGAAGTCCGCCGGCCTGTTCAATCATGTCTCCGGCGATCTCTACTTTCTGGTCCGTTTCAGCGACCTTTTCATCGGTCTGGTTCAACTGCTGCTGCAGAGCCTCTATCTGTTGCTGCTGTTGCTGAATAATTTCCCACATCTGTTCGGCGGTAGGAGCTTCTGCAGCCTGGCCGGTGGTGAACGCCAACAGGGTGGCGGAGAGAGCCAACAGGTGCCGCTTGGGTGCCAATTTCATGAGATGTACTCCAGTTTTTCGTAGTCCGGGGAGTGTGAAATCCCCTTCGTTAAATGAATGCTAAACATTCTAAATACAAATGACAATCATTCTCATTCGTATTTACCGATAGGGTCCTGCGGAGAATCCCAGATTCATCCGATGGCTGGATAACTTGTTGTTATTGATTAAAAAATTCCTTACCAGGGGTCTTGCTCCGCGATTCCAGCCAGGATGGCGAAATCACCGGGAACCGAAAAATCCGCAGTTGACGGCTTTCTGGCTGGAATTCCGGGTGAGAAGGGCGGGGCTATATAGCGACTGTTCGGGGGAGATTTGGCTGCTCAGCCAGGCTGTAGGTCATCCTCGGCAATGTCGCCGGAGGCTTCCAGGATGGATTTTTCCATGGCGTCCCGGGCTACAGACGGTGCTCGTTTCGCCAAAGTGATAATTCCGGCACGGCTGTTTAGCGACCAGTCGACTACATCCAGGGCGCACAGTTCGCCCCGGTCGACCGGCTGCCTTGCCAGGGATGTCGGCAGGGCCGTCAGGCATTGGGAGCGTCGGACAGCGCTAATTAGTGCCGCGTAGTTGTCGCACTGAATATTCGGCTGTGCCAGTTGCGCGGCCATGGGGAAATCGACCTGCTCCTCGAGATGCCGGATCATATGGGTCGGGGCGGTAGGGATTGCCAGGGGAAAAGGTTCCAGGTCCTTGAACAAAATCTTCCGCTTGGTGGCCAGGGGATGGGACGTTGCGGCCACCCACACCAGGGGCTCGGTGGCTACCCCGGTGACGTGAAACTCCTTCCGTATTCCTGCATCGCCAATATCTGCGACCACCAGGTCCAGTAAATAATCCTGGAGCCGGCGGGTCAGGTTTTCCCAGTTCCCGGAGGTGACCTTCACCCGTATTCCCGGATGTTGGATAGAAAATTTGGCCAGGGCACGGCCCATGATGCTGTGCATAACGATAGGACCGCAGCCAATGCGCAGCTCACCGGTCTCCAATCCCCGTTCACGTTGCATATCGGCCCGTATCTCGTCGGCCTCGTCCAAAATTCTGCGCGCTCGATCCAGCAACGCCCTTCCTGCTGAGGTCAGCCGGGGTTCCCCGCGCCTGCGATCGAAAAGTGATACGCCGAGTTCTTGCTCCAGGGACTGTATGCCCTTGGTAAGGGCTGGCGGAGACACATTGCTCCGTTCGGCAGCCCGTTTGAAGCTTCCGGAGGTCACTACCGCATGAAAGAAGGTCAGCTTGCGTAAATCCATAATTAACTAATGGTTAATAATATTTAAGAAATAGTCAATTGTGGTTAAGTCAGGAATGGTTCTAAATTGCCGACCTGAAACCATTTCCCGATTTTATCCGAACTATAATTAACAGGCTCATTACTAAGGTGTTGTCGTTACCGGGGGGCAGAATTGCTCGGCAGGAAGAGACAGACAACCCGTTCATTCGAAAGGAATCAAGGCATATGACTCAACTGAGAAAATTATCTCTGGCGATATTGGCATCGTCTATGGCCCTGGGTACAGGAGTGGCGGCCGAGCCGGAGCACTTTCACCCCAAGGGGAAGCAGCCCTCGAGTTTCACCAAGGAGTTCCAGGCCAAGCAGCGGCAAACTCTGCCCTTGTCTGATCGCAAGGACTTTGAAGAGCAGAGCCGTGGCTTTATTGCCAAGCCGGATTACACCCAGATCATGGCGGACGAGGGCAATGTTGCCTGGGACATGGGCCGTTATGAATTTTTGCTTGATGGCAAGGACTTTGACAGCATCCATCCCTCGCTGCAACGCCAGGCCATTCTGAATATGAACTATGGCCTGTATGAAGTCCTGCCCGGAAAAATTTACCAGGTGCGTGGCTTCGACCTGGCCAATATCAGCTTCGTAAAGACGGACACAGGTTGGGTGGTGTTTGATCCCCTGACTGCCAAGGAAACGGCTGCTGCCGCGTTGAAGTTGGTAAACGACACCCTGGGTGAGCGACCGGTAGTTGCGGTGGTGTATTCCCATACCCACGCTGACCACTTCGGAGGCGTGCACGGCGTTGTGGACCTGGCGGATGTGGAAAGTGGCAAGGTGCCGGTTATTGCTCCCGAGCACTTCCTGGAGCACGCGGTGTCGGAGAACGTGTATTCCGGAAACGCCATGGCTCGCAGGTTGTTCTTCCAGTACGGCGTACTCACCCCGGCCAGTCCCTTCGGCCATGTTGACCAGTCCATCGGGAAAAACGTGGCGGCGGGCAGCCTGGGTCTGATCGCTCCTACAATGAGCATCACCAAGCCCATGGAAGAGGTGACGATTGACGGGCTGCGGATGGTTTTCCAGAACACTCCCGGCACCGAGGCCCCTGCCGAGATGAACACCTATTTCCCGGACCTGAAAGCGTTCTGGGCGGCAGAGAACATCACGGGCACCATCCACAACATCTACACCCTGCGCGGTGCGCCGGTGCGTGATGCCCTGGCGTGGTCCAAGTACATAAACGACGCCCTGTATGAGTTTGGACTGGAAGCCGAGGTCATGTTTGCCTCACATAGCTGGCCCCGTTTCGGTAACGACCGAATCCAGGAAGTCATGCGCGGCCAGCGCGATCTTTACGCTCACATGAACAACCAGGTGTTGCACCTGGCGAACCAGGGCGTGACCATCAACCAGGTGCAGAACGTCTACGAGCCGCCCAAGAGTCTCCAGCAGCAGTGGTATGCCCGTGGCTACCATGGCTCCATGGAGCACAACAGCCGTGCGGTGATTAACCGTTACCTGGGTTACTGGGATGCAAACCCGACCACCCTGATCCCCCTGTCACCTGAAGACTCCGCACCGCTGTATGTGGAGATGATGGGAGGGGCTGAGAAGATCATGGCCAGGGGCCAGGAACTGTTTGACCAGGGCAAGTATCGCCACGCACAGGAGATTCTGAACAAGTTGGTTTACGCCGAGCCGGATAACCAGGCAGCCAAGGATATGCTGGCTGACTCGTTCGAGCAGTTTGGTTACCAGCAGGAAAGCCCCAGTGTTCGTAACAGTTTCCTTGGCGCCGCCTATGAGTTGCGCTCCGGAATACCCGAGGGCATTTCTCCCAAGACCCTTACCCCCGATGTCGTTAACCAGATGACCACGGAAATGTTCCTGGATTTCGTGGGAATCCTGCTGGACAGCCGCAAGGCCGAAGGCATGAAATTCACGATCAACATGATCGTGCCGGACGAGGGCACCCGCTATGTTGTGGAATTGAGCAACGAAACGCTGACCAATATTGAAGGGCGTAGCGCTGCCAATCCCGATTTGACCCTGACTGTCGACAAGAAGCTGTTGATGGCCGTCATGATGGGCCAGGGAACGTTCGCCCAGTACATCGAATCCGGTGATATGAAAGCGGACGGCGACTTGAGCGTGATTCAGCAACTCAAGTCCACGATGACCAAGTTCGATCCCCTGTTCGAACTGATGCCTGGCACCAAGAAAAATTAATTGCCGACTGCTGTTAATACTGAAAGGGGCTCTTCCAGAGCCCCTTTTTTTATGCCATCCGATCGAAAATATGGAAGTGCATGGTGAAGGTGGCCCGACCGTGACTGAGGGAGCGCAGGGCCGTGGAATAGCCGAACATGTTTGCCAGTGGCGCCTGGGCCTTGACCAGCCGCATATGACCTCGCCACCCAACATCCTGGATCAGCCCGCGCCTGGATTGCAGGTCGCCGATCACTGAGCCCACATCTTCATCCGGCGCGACAACTTCCAGGCTCATGATGGGTTCCAGGCGTACCGGGTCGGCGGCGGCGATGGCCTTGCGTGCGGCGGCACTTCCCGCCGCCTGGACCCCCGCCAGCATTTCCGGTAGGTCCTTGTAACCTACCGAGAGCAGGGTCACGGTTGCATCGGTCAATGGATGGCCGTCAGGGCCGCTCATGGCGCCTCCTTTTATCCCTTCCATGGCAGCGTCTATTACCGCCTGGGGTGTGCCGGACTCGGCTTCCACGGCACAAACAAACTTCATCCCCTTGCCGCGCTGTCTTGGGGCTACCCGACAGCAGGCCTCACCGTACAGTTCGGCATCCTTGAGTTTTCGTTCAACCACGGACTTTTCTTCCGCGACCTTGCTGACGGTTTCCCGGAACACCACCTGGGGTCTGCCCACGGTGACCGACAGGTTGAATTCCCGTCGCAGGCGTTCGACCAGGATTTCCAGGTGCAGTTCGCCCATTCCGCTGATCAGGGTCTGGCCGGTTTCTTCGTCAACCCGTACCAGGACCGTGGGATCTTCGTCGGCCAGCTTGGACAGGCTTAACTCCAGCTTGTCACTGTCGGAACTGCTGCCAAGTTCCAGCGCAAGGGACATGACTGGTTCGTAGGCCTGGATATCTTCCAGCAACACCGGTGTGTCTTCGCTGCACAGGGTGTCGCCGGTGGTGGTGTAACGCAGGCCGGTTGCCGCCACGATGCTGCCGGGCCCGGCTTTATCCACCCGTTGACGCTTGTGGGAGTGCATGATGAACAATCGCGCGATGCGCTCTTTTGCATTGAGGCGCGGGTTGTACATTTCCATGCCCGGGGTGATGCAGCCACTGAATACCCGCAGGTACACCAGTCTCCTGCCTTCATCCATGGCGACCTTGAATAACAGGGCGCAGACCGGCTCTTTCTCGCCTGCCTTGAGGGTAATTATTTCTCCAGAACCCCCGGGAACAGTGCCTTTTAATGGTGGCAGATCTTCCGGTGACGGCAGGTAGCCGATAATTCCGTCCAGCAGCAGATCGACGCCCTTGTTGCGCAGTGCGGCACCGCAAAACACCGGAACGACTTGTCGTGCCCGGCATGCCCGGCGCAAGGCCTGGGCCAGTTGATCATTACTGGGCTCCTGGTCGGCCAGGTACAATTCCGCCAGGTCTTCATCCACATCCGCGATGGTTTCAATCAATTGCTGTCTTGCCTGCCTGGCGGCTTCCAACCAACGGGCATCCAGTTCCATGGGTTCACTGGATTGCTCCAGGTCACCGGCCAGGCGGTAACCGCGTAGCGTGACCAGGTCGATCACGCCGTTGAATTCATCCTCGGCGCCCATGGGCAACTGAACCGCAGCCGGGTTGGCATGCAACTGCTTTCGCATTTGTTCCAGAACGGCCTCAAAGTCCGCGCCGATCCGATCCATCTTGTTCACAAACGCAATGCGGGGGACATGAAATTTGTCGGCCTGGCGCCAAACGGTTTCGGATTGTGGCTCGACGCCATCAACGGCGGAGAAGACGACGACCGCACCGTCGAGAACCCGCAGGCTGCGTTCCACTTCCATGGTGAAATCCACATGGCCGGGGGTATCGATGAGGTGTATGTCGTGATCTCGCCAGGACAGGGCGGTTGCGGCGGCGGTAATTGTGATGCCCCGCTCCCGTTCCAGTTCCATCCAGTCCATTTCGGCTGCGCCATCGTGGACTTCACCAACCTTGTGGAGTTCGCCGGCGTGGAAGAGCAGTCTCTCGGTCACGGTGGTCTTACCCGCGTCGATGTGGGCAACAACCCCTATGTTTCTGATGAGTTCAATAGTCACCGCGGCCACCGTGGCATTGGCATCGGCGCTAATTTAGCCGATGCGGTCCTTCTCACCGTGCAGGGTACACAGGCGTCTCGTCACAGACGAGCAGGAATCATACCTATTCCTGTTCGGGTGACAGCTAGCCGGGCGAGATATCCGCTTCCGTTTCGAGTGCGTGAAGTTCCTCGGATTCCTCGCGCCAGGTAATGACATTCATTTCGATGAAAACGAAGGCCACCAGCCAAAGGAATGCATCCCAGAAATCGATGAATGCTCCCGCCCAGCCCCAGTATAAGGCGGCGATGAGCAGGCCGGAATAAAGGATGATTTTTGAGGCGCCACTGGCGAGGTCGTAGACCCTGGATTGCTTGTCCCGCAATTGCATCCATACGTCCAGTTCCAGCATCACCACGATGAACAGCCACAGGCTGGCGTTGAAGACATCGACCCAGGCTAGCGCCCTGGCATCCCACAATACGACCGCGTCGGAAATGATGTCGGTGTCGTTCAGTCGCACGAAACCGCCCTCGGCCGGCAGTTCCTGGCAGTTATCCTCTGTCAGGTCGGCAAACTCGTCCAGGGTCAGCATGTACACCGTCTCGTGATCCACCAGCTCGCAGGCGCTTAGCGCCTGGATGGGGGTTACCTCGTACAAGTCCAGGGACTTGGCCCAGTAGCCCTGGTACGAGAGCAGGATAAAAAAGTAACTAAGAAAGCGGACGCCATGCAGCGACCAGCGATGACGTCTGACCTGGGAGTCTGACAGTACGTACGTCTCCATCTCGAACAGAAGCAGAAGGACTACCCAGGCCGCCGTGTCTATGCTCGCCGAAAATGCCTGGAAGATATCTTCCAGTGCGATGCCATCCATGAACAGGTGGTTGGCCGCAACCCATTCGTCGGCGAAAAACAGGTACACATTCAGGGCTAGAAGGCTGTAAATGCAGTATTTGAATATCTGGAAGATACGAAAAAATTTATTCGATACCAACGCCGTCGCTCCGCAGCCCCTTTGAGTAGCGAATGATCATACCGTAGGGGGTCGACTATCGCCTAGCCCGAGATTCCGCTAGGGTTAATTCGGGGTTGATAGCGGATACCCCGTTCCTTTTGAGGATAGAATCAGGAAGGTGGACGGAAATCAGGGATAGCTTGTGGATTCAGGGACACTGGTCAGGACTCAGCTGTGTATTGTCGGTGCCGGATTTTCAGGCCTGGGCATGGGGATCCGACTGCGACAGGCCGGCATTACTGATTTCCTGATTCTTGATAGCGGGCCGGAGGTCGGTGGTACGTGGCGGGATAACCATTATCCCGGATGCGCCTGCGACGTGCCCTCTCGCCTGTATTCGTTTTCCTTCCATCCGAACCCTGACTGGTCGAGGAAATATGCACCCCAGTCCGAGATCTGGGCCTATCTGAAAGACTGCGTCGCCGAATATGGCCTGGCCCCTCATATCCATCTCAATCGCGAGCTTCGCCGGGCCAGCTATCGCGAGCAAGATGCCCGATGGATGCTCGAGTGTGCCGATGGACAGCGCTATGACTGCCGGGTCTTGATTTCCGCCATAGGTGGTTTGAGCAGGCCCGCCATGCCGTCCATTCCCGGCCTGGAACAATTTGGCGGGCCGGCATTTCATTCGTCGAACTGGCGCCACGACGTGGATCTGTCGGGCAAGACTGTCGGTGTGATTGGCACCGGCGCCAGCGCTATTCAGTTCGTCCCGCAAATTGCTCCCCAGGCAAAGAAGCTGGTGCTGTTCCAACGCACGCCACCGTGGATCCTGCCACGCCGGGACCGAGCGATCAGGCAGAGTTGGAAGTGGATGTACCGCAAATTCGGGTTAATCCAGAAACTGGTCAGGGGTTTGACCTACCTGCAGATGGAAAGCCGGGCGCTGGGCCTGAGCCGCTATCCGGTGTTGCTGCGGATCATGGAGAGAATAGCCCGCAGACACATCGCGGCGGGGATAGGCGATAAAACCCTCCGGGAGCAGGTGACGCCCCGGTTTCGCCTGGGCTGCAAGCGCGTCTTGTTGTCGGATGATTATTATCCGGCGCTGGTTCGTGAGAATGTGCAGCTGGAAACGACCTCCATTGAGAGGGTCCAGGAGCATGGCGTGACGTTGGAAAACGGCGAGTTTGTGGCGCTTGACGTGCTGGTGTATGGAACCGGGTTCCAGGCCACCAGTCCCGTGCCGGCCGGTATGATTCTAGGGCGTGAGGGCGAAGACCTGACGGATGCCTGGCAAGCCGGACCGGAGGCCTATCTTGGAACGACGGTTGCCGGATTCCCGAATTTGTTCATGCTCATGGGGCCCAATACCGGCCTTGGCCACAATTCGGTCGTCTACATGATTGAGTCACAGATTGGCTACGTCCTGCGCTGTCTTGAGACTATGCGAAAGCAGGATCTGCGAAGTGTGGAAGTCAGGTCGGAGGTGCAAGAGGCGTTCAATGTCCACTTGCAGGCGGAGTTTGCCGGCTCGGTGTGGACCAGCGGCTGCAAAAGCTGGTACTTGCATGAGAGCGGAAAGAATACGACTCTTTGGCCTGGGATGAGTTATCAGTTCAGACAACGGATGAAGCACTTTCGCTTGTCTGACTTTCGTTGGGAAGCCAGGGAGCACAAAGCGGTCTGATGAAATCGTTGAAAAACATTCTTAGACCGTTATTGCAAAGCAGCAGGGACCTTGCGCCAATTGTCCTGGTCATCGGGTTTTTCCAGTTGATGGTTCTCAAGGAGCCGATACCCAACCTGGGTGGCTTGCTGTTTGGCCTGGCCCTGGTGATGCTGGGCCTGGCTTTCTTCGTGCGTGGCCTGGACCTGGGTCTTTTCCCTCTCGGTGAGGCCATGGCCTACGCCTTCGCGAGGAAAGGCTCCTTGTTCTGGTTGTTGTGTTTTGCGTTCGCATTGGGATTTGGGACCACGGCGGCGGAACCTGCCTTGATTGCCATCGCCGATGAGGCGGCAGCGGTGGCCGCTACCGGCGGGATGATCATCGACACCCTGGAATCCCGGGAACAATACGCCCTGGGCTTGCGTTTGACCGTGGCTGTGTCGGTGGGATGCGCCATCATGATAGGTGTCTGGCGAATCCTGAAAGGCTGGCCACTGCACCTGATGATTGCCTGTGGCTATGTCTTGGTGGTGCTCATGACGGCCATTGCACCGGCAGAGATCATTGGCATTGCCTATGACTCCGGTGGGGTGACCACCTCCACCATCACCGTTCCCCTGGTTACCGCCCTGGGTGTGGGCCTGGCCTCGTCACTGAAGGGTAGAAGTCCCATGTTGGACGGCTTCGGCCTGATTGCCTTCGCGTCCTTGCTGCCCATGATATTCGTGATGGCCTACGGGATGCTTATCTGATGCCTTCCCTGGATCAAATGCTCGCGGTCTTGTTAAGCACCTTGGGTGACGTGATGCCCATTGCCGTGATCCTGGTAGCGTTCCAGGTGTTTGTGATTCGCCGGGCAGTGCCGAACCTGGGCCAGGTCCTGGCTGGATTTCTCTACGTGGTGATCGGTCTTACCCTGTTCCTGATTGGGTTGGAGCAGGCGCTGTTCCCGGTGGGCAGGACTATGGCCGGGCAGTTTACGGATCCCGAGTTCCTCGGGCTGGCGGATGGTCAGGCTCACCATTGGATGTCCTACTTGTGGCTTTACCTGTTTGCCTTTTCGATGGGTTTTAGTACCACCATCGCCGAGCCGGCGTTGATTGCCGTGGCTCACAAGGCCAACGCCCTGTCCGGTGGCACCATTGGGCAGCAGGGACTGCGTATTGCCGTGGCCATCGGGGTGGCGCTGGGAATTACCCTGGGCGTGTATCGAATCGTAATGGGTATCCCCATTCACTATTTCATCATCGCCGCCTACATCGTGGTGGTAGTGCAAACGTTCTTTGCACCCAAGTCTATCGTGCCCCTCGCCTATGACTCGGGTGGGGTTTCCACATCCACCGTTACGGTGCCCCTGGTGGCGGCCCTGGGCCTGGGTCTGGCCGAGAACATTCCCGGTCGCAACCCACTGGTAGATGGCTTCGGATTAATCGCCTTCGCCTGCCTTTTCCCGATTATTTCTGTCATGACCTATGCGCAGCTTTCCGAATGGCGGGCTCGCAAGGCCATGGCAAAGAACGCTGAAAAATCAAAACCGGATAATGAAGAAAAACCCCAAGGAGAGCAGTAATGAGGTTCAAATTGATCATTGCCTTTGTGGAGGATTCCAAGACAAAGGCCATTATGGAGGCAGCCAGGGAGGCGGGCGCCACGGGATGTACCGTGCTGACCAATGCCCGTGGCCAGGGGGTGGAAGAGAAAACCACTTTCCTGGGGCTGGCGCTGGAAAGCCAGCGGGACATGGTGCTAATGCTGGTAGAAGAGCACCGGGCCCGCGGAATCCTGGAACAAATTGCCACCGCAGGGAAATTCGATATGACCCCGGGCACCGGCATTGCATTCCAGGTTGATGTAGAGGATGCAGTGGGTGTGCTACACCAGGCTGAACTGATAGCACCTTCGCTGGAGGAGGCGGAATTATGAGCGAGAATACTCCCACCATCATTGCCGATGTGATGAGCGACAAGTTCGTCCTGGCTCACGGACTGACAACGGTTTCAGAGGCGTTGCAGATCATGCGCGATAAGGGCGTGAATTTCCTGATCGTTGACCGGCGCGACAAGACCGATGAGTACGGCATCATGCTGGCATCGGATATCGCCAAGGAAGTCCTGGCGAAGGACCGTTCGCCGGATCGCATCAATATTTACGAACTGATGTCCAAGCCCGTGCTGTTTGTGCGGCCCGGAATGGATATCCGTTACTGCGCGCGATTCTTTGACCGCTTCCAGATTTCCACCTCGCCGGTAATCTCAAAGGGACAGATCGTGGGCATCGTGTCTTACAACGACCTGGTGCTCAAGGGCATGGCTCCGGTTACCGGAGAGCGGGCGCCCAGGGATATGGATTCTGACGACGACTAGGGGCGGACGTTACGCATCGGCGATGCGCAAAGCCAGTTCGCGGCCATTGCGCACGCAATCGTTCATGGCGATTCCGCCGTAAGCGTTGGCGCACAGGTGCAGTCCCGGGTGAGTCGCGAGTTGTTCGAATATACTCGCCACCCGATCGAGGTGCCCTGGCGAATAGCTGGGGATTCCGCGAGTCCAGCGCTTGATGAAGATAGAGTCCGGCTCCTTGTCTATCTGCATGGTCTTGCGCAGCCCTTCACGGGCCAGCTTCAGCAGCTGCTTGTCATCCAGGGCCACCAGTTCAGGATTACGCTGTCCGCCAATCATGATTCGTATTGACTTGCTGCCATCGGGTGCCCGGTCCGGGAAGATACTGCTGTCCCACAATGCACCCAGAATGGGCAGACCCGCGGCGCTGGTAGTTAACAGGCCGAAGCCGTTCAATGGGTGTTCCAGTTCCTCGTAACCAAATCCGACCACCGCGATGGGCGAGTAGTCGATCTTTTGCAAGCGACCGGTCAGTTCCGGATCCAGTCCAGCCAGCATATCTGCCGCCGCATAGGCCGGGGCACTGATGATGACCTGGTCAAATTCTTCAGAGCCTTTTTCCGTCTTGACCTGGAAACCCGCCATGTCACGGCTGATACCGGTGACCGGACATCCCAGTTGCCATTCGGCATCAATGGTTTTTTTCAGGTGTGAAATAAACGAACCGACGCCGCCTCGGAAACTGGTCAGTACGCCGCCTGGTCCGCCACCTTTTTTGCGCTTGGCAATCATTCCCCTGAACAAACCGCCGTATTCCCTTTCCAGGGCCACTACCATGGGGAACGCGGCCTGCACAGAGATTCGATCGGGCGTGGTGGCGTAAATGCCCGCCACCATGGCGTCGAGGAAGACATCGGTGAATCCCTTGCCTACCCGCCGGTAGCCGAATTCCTGCAGGGTTTCATCCTTATCGCTGTCACTTGCGGCAACGAAAAATTCACCCGCCACACGCAGTTTTTGACCCATGGTCAGCAAACCGGACTTGAGAAATAGCGGCGGTGATTCGGGCAGTCTGTGCATCCCGTTGTTGTGGAAAATGAATCGCTTGCGGGCAAGGTCCGAACTGGGCAGTAGCAGGTGCTCCGCGCCGCTGTCTTTTACCAGCTGCAAGCTGTCCGGCTTGTTGGTCAGGAAACCGTTCCCGCCTCCCTCGAACAGGAAGCCGCCTATGTTGACGGTCTGCATGGTCCCGCCGGGACGGGTCTCCGGGTCATAGATGACCAGCGAACAATCCGGCAATTTCTGCTTGAGGTAAAACGCGGTACTCAGGCCGCTGATGCCAGCGCCAACAATTGCTATTTTCATAATTGAAATTCTAACCCGGGCGGGCCGGGCCTCAACAGGTTATTCCTGGATTTTTTCCTTTGGCTGCCGTTGTTTCTTTAACTGGCGCTGCTCCATTGGGGGCGGCGCCTTGCGAAAGCCATCCAGTATGTGGGTGATTGCCAGGTACGGGTGGCGGGTCAGCATTCGTGGCCCGGCGTAACGCATGATTTCGCTTGCCCGTTGCTTTTGCGCCTTCTTGTAGCAGTGGATTGGGCAGTTTGTACAAGTGGGCTTTTTTTCCTCATAGGGACACTTTGCCAGTCGCCGCTGGGCATATCCGAGGAATTCCTCACACTCGTCACAGAGCTTGTCCCTGGCGCCATTGTGAAACCGGACGCAGTACATTCCGACCATCTTGGTCATGGTCAGAAATTCACGTTTCAGTCGCCGCTTTTCCAGTTCCATCTTGATTTCCAGGTTCTCCGACTAGTGATGACCGTGTTTTAGACACATTCAAGGTAGCAGCTGGGGCGTCGTTCTTCGATAGTGATTATCCGAAGCCGGTGGGTACAAGATGCCTATTTCCTTTTCCATAGCGGAGCATGGATGGGTGGTCTCTGGATCGGAAACGGGCGCCCTTCGACGCCGGTCTCCCGGGCTGGTTTGGGCCGGCAGCGATCTATGGCCTCCGGGACCGGAACACGAAACGGTCTGTCTTGCCTAGCCTGCGGGCTTGCTGCGTTCTTCCAGTTCCGCCCAGCGTTCGAAACACGTCTCCAGCCGGGTATTGACCTCATCAAGCCGGGCGAGGGTGGCCTGGATGCTGTCCTTGTCTTGCTGGTAGAAGCTTGTGCCGCTGATCTCTGCGGTCAGGCTGCTTTGCTGTGCCTCCAGCGCTTCGATGGTCCTGGGCAGGGTGTCCAACTCGCGCTGTTCCTTGTAGGAAAGCTTGGCGGCTTTTTGCACCGCCGCAGGTTTTGCTATCGGTTTCTCCCCCGGGCTGGCGGAGGCAGCTTTCGTGGCGCCAGGTCTCGGGCGCTGGCGTTGCCAGTCACTATAGCCACCGACATATTCCTCCACCCGGCCCTCGGGAGTAATCACCAGGGAACTGGTGACCACATTATCCAGGAACTCCCGGTCATGGCTTACCAGGAGCAAGGTGCCCTGGAACTGGTCGATCATCTCTTCCAGCAATTCAAGGGTTTCAACGTCCAGGTCGTTGGTGGGTTCATCCATTACCAGGAGGTTGGCTGGTTGTGTGAAAAGCCGTGCCAGCAGCAAGCGGTTACGCTCGCCACCGGAGAGGCTCTTCACGGGCGATTGCAGGCGTTCCGGCGGGAACAGGAAGTCTTGCAGGTAGCCGGCCACGTGTCGTCGGTTGCCTGCCACCATGATGTGCTGGTTACCGTCCGCCACGTTGTCCATGACCGACTTGTTCTCGTCCAGCTGGGCGCGTTGCTGGTCGAAATAGGCGACCTCCAGCTTGGTTCCCTGGGTCAGGCGGCCGGTGACCGGCTGCAGTTGTCCCAGCAGAAGCTTCACCAGGGTGGATTTTCCGGCGCCATTGGGGCCGATGATGCCGACCCGGTCCCCGCGCATGATCCGGGTAGAGAAGTCCCGGATCACCGGTTTTCCGTCATAGGAGAAGCTCACGTCCTCGGCCTCGAATACCAGTTTCCCCGAGGCCTCTCCGGACTCCAGCTGGATTTTCGCGGTACCGCTGCGTTCACGACGCTGGCGGCGTTGCTCCCGCATGGCCTCCAGGGCCCGGACCCGACCCTCGTTGCGGGTGCGGCGGGCCTTGATGCCCTGGCGTATCCAGACTTCTTCCTCGGACAGCCGCTTGTCGAACAGGGCGTTATGCCTTGCCTCGGTTTCCAGTTGATCCGCCTTGCCGCGCAGGTAGGCGTCGTAATCGCCGGGCCAGGATGTCAGGCGGCCCCGGTCCAGTTCCAGGATGCGGGTCGACATCTTGCGCACGAAGGCCCGGTCATGGCTGACGAATAACAGGGCGCCGGTGTATTCCAGCAGGAATTCCTCCAGCCAGGCGATGGCCTCGATATCCAGGTGGTTGGTCGGTTCATCCAGCAGCAGGATATCCGGGTCGCTGACCAACGCCCTGGCGAGCATTGCCCGCCTGCGCCATCCGCCGGACAAGGAGCTGAACAGCACGTCCCCATCCAGTCCCAGGCGACTGAGCACGGTTTCGACCCGTTGTTCCATTTTCCAGCCGTCGGCAGCTTCCAGTTCATGCTGCAAGCGGGCCAGGCGATCGACCTCCCCGGGTCCGGGGTTGTTGGTCAGGGATACGGCTGCCTCGTGGTAGTCGGTCAACAGGTCCGCCAGCCCCGGCAATCCGCCGGCTACCACCTTGAAGACGATATCGTCACTGTCCAGGTCCACTTCCTGGCTCAGTTGTGCGACCCGTATGCCGGGTCTAACCCAGCAGGTTCCGTCGTCCGCCACGACCTGTCCGGATATCAGGCGCATCATGGAGGATTTGCCCTCACCGTTGCGGCCGAGCAGGCACACCCGTTCCCCCCGGAAAATTTCCAGGTCGGCATTTTCCAGCAGGGGTCGGTGGCCGTAGGCCAGGTTCACCTTGTCCAGTCTCAGCAAGGGCATGACGGTTCTCATGGGATGGATCGCGGCGTGCACTATACCACCGCCGGCAACTGGTCGCGCCAGTCTGTGGGGGGCAGTGGGGCTCACTTCCTGATACCCTAGCGGCCTCTTTGTAGCGAATAATTTGAAGGTTTGAGAAATACCATGCCCAATGAAACCAATCAGCCGAAAACCAGTATGGATGCCAGCGACCTGTACCGGGAAGAGATCATCACCGACCGGAAAATTGGCAGCATCCAGCGCCTGATCCCCCTCACCGAGGAAGGTGAAATCGATACGTCCCGCCCGGTGCGCTATGTGGGGCAGGCCCAGGTGTATACGCCGGCAGGTCCATTGCCCCTGAGCTTCGAGATCGAGGCCGAGAGCTTGAAAGAAGCCATCGGAAAATTTGGGCCTGCTGCCGAGAAATCGGTAGAAGAGACCATGCAAAAGCTGCAGGAAATGCGCCGGGAGCAGGCTTCCTCCATCGTTGTTCCCGGTGCCGAGGGCGGCATGGGTGGCATGGGCGGTGCACCCGGCGGCAAAATTCAGCTGCGCTGATCTGCCCGCCAACTCCAGGCCACAAAAAAAGCCGGCCCGTGGAAACAGGCCGGCTTCTGATTATTGACGCCCCCAGGTAGTTGCCCGGGGTGTTTCGTCGGGCTAGTTTTTCTCGGCTACCAGGCTGAATGTCATCCCGGCGTTTTCGCAGAGCCGGTCGATCAACTGTTGCCCCATGGCGGCCGCCGGGGTCCAGAACCCGCCAGGCATGCCCCGGGGCTGACTGTCCCTGGCCAGGCAGACCGCACTCTCTCCCAGCATTCGGCAGGTGGCGCCATAGCCCGGGTCCCGATCCGCGGTAACCCTGGCGGTCAGGCTAATCTCATCGTTTTCCGGGTGATGGGCGACCAGCACGATGTCGAACATGCCATGCTCGCGTTCGCGCTGATTGGGGCCCTCGCCTGGCTGGGGCAGGAAGAACTTGTTCAGCAAGGCCCGGGTGGGCGGTATCGCGGCCAGTCCCATGAAACCGGCCAGGGAGGCGGTCAGCATGGTGGCCCGGGCGAATCCGGCGGCGCCGCGACCGGTCATCATGGCCTCGCTGTAGCGGAAATTTCGACCGTAGGAGTAATCCAGCAAGACATTGGATCGGCGTACGATCTTGGTATTGATATTGGCCATAATGAATGGCGCGATCCATGACTTGACGTCCTCGTCATAGCGAGGGGCCTTGGGGTCGGTGGGAGGCGGGCCTTTTTGCTCACCCACCGGGTTCAGGGAGTAGGGGTGGCCCAGGGCCCGGCGCACTGCCTTGTCGCTGGCGCCGGCCTCAAAGGCCGCAAGCATGCTGGCCGCCGTGCCGCCACTGAACTTGCCCTTCATCCGGCGTACCCGCAGGGCCACTTCCGAGGCGGCCACGCCGTGCTGTTCTTTCATGGCCTGCTGGACGAAGAAGGTTCCCAGGTCCGAGGGCAGGCTGTCGAAGCCGCAGCAATTGACGATGCGTGCACCGCTTTTCTTTGCCGCCTTTTCATTGGCGTCCAGCATGGCGCGTATCCAGTGGGCCTCGCCGGTGATATCGCAATAGTCGGTGCCATGTGCGGCACAGGCGGTGACCAATTCGCTACCATACTTGGCAAATGGCCCTACGGTGGAGCACACCACGGCGGTGCGTTTTACCAATTGCTCCAGGGACTCGGCGTCATGGCTGTCTGCCACGATCAGGGGCAGCGCTGCTGCCGACTTGCCCAGTGATTTGCGAATCTCCTTGAGGCGAGACTCGCTGCGGCCGCCAATCGCCCAGCGCAGGTCTTTGCCGACGCCGTAACGTTCGGCCAGGTAGCCGGCTACCAGCCTGCCGGTGAAACCGGTGGCGCCCCACACGACGACCTCAAATTCACGTTTCCTTGTGTTGCCGGATTCAGTCATAACATTGCTTCCTTAAAAGATTCGATGGTTTTTCAAGAGCGAGGGGAGGTTCAATCCATTTCTCCCAGGGCCTGTTCAAGGGTATT
>Ga0224507_10000160_pt1 | contig 25650 bp, 21 predicted proteins | sample SF_Jan12_sed_USG_3_FD_170159 | JGI IMG/M metagenome (GOLD analysis project Ga0224507, IMG submission 170159) | Sediment microbial communities from San Francisco Bay, California, United States - SF_Jan12_sed_USGS_13 | ecosystem: Environmental > Aquatic > Marine > Sediment | place: USA... | reverse complement strand
CAGCGACAGAATAGGGATAATGTACCTGGGCAAGATTGTCGAGCTTGGCCCGACGGAGAAGGTCATCAAGAGCCCGCAGCACCCTTACACAAAGGCGCTCATATCGGTCGTGCCAACGCCTGATCCGAAGGACCGAACCGAGAAGATCATCCTGAAGGGAGAGCGGCCAGATCCGTCGAGCATCCCACCTGGGTGCCGGTTCCACCCGAGATGCCCGTTCATGATGGACATCTGCAAGAGAGATGAGCCACAGCCGGTCTTCGTCTCTGAGGGACACTGGGTTTCGTGTCACCTTCAACAGACCCAGGGCGTATCGGTTCCCGAGAAGGTTGATGAAGGCTCTGGTGGAGAGAGTTGAGAAGACCTCGTGCAAGAGAGGCGGGAATCAGATTCGGTGAGATGCCGACAGGCAGGTCCAATTCGATCACCGATGTCGCAGGCGTAAGGGTCGGCCACTGCACCCTTCACAAGGGTGACGGTAGGCTCGTCGTCGGCGAAGGGCCTGTAAGGACTGGCGTCACAGTTGTTCTGCCTCATGAAGGAGACCTGCACAGGAGACCCGTTAATGGCGCATATTTCGCACTGAACGGCTGCGGTGAATTGATGGGCGCTCTGCAGCTCGAGGAGTTCGGCAGGATGGACACTCCGATCGGGCTCACGAACACCATGGGCGTCCCTGCGGTCGGCGAGGGACTAATCAGGTACACGTTGGACAGGAACCCTCTCGCAGGCATCGAAAACGAAGCGATCATTCCTACCGTTTCCGAATGCGACGACAGCCACCTGAACGATTCGAGGGGCATGCACGTGCGACCGGAGCATGTCAACGTGGCAATCAAGAACGCCAAACCCTCAGTAGAGGAAGGCGCAGTTGGCGCTGGAACAGGTATGATCTGTCACGATTTCAAAGGTGGCATAGGGACCTCGTCCAGGATTGCCGAGACGAAGGGCGGTGATTTTTTAATCGGTGTGATGGTCCTTTCAAACCATGGCGACCGAAGAGACCTGCTGGTCGATGGAGTTCCCGCAGGAAGACTTGTGAAGACGCTTGACATTGAGAGGAAGGAACAGGGATCCATCGTGACCATAGTCGGGACTGACGCACCCCTTGACTCGAGACAGCTGGGTAGGCTCGCGAAGCGGGTCGGCATGGGCCTCGGCTTGACAGGCTCTTGCGCTCACAACGGCAGTGGAGACATCATGATAGCTTTCTCGACTGCTAACGTCCATGACAGATACCAGACCGAGCATTTCGTCTTGACAGACAGGCTCCTCGTTGACAGCGAGATGGGCTCGCTCTTCAGGGGAACGGTCGACGCCACCGCGGAGGCGGTGATCAACTCGCTGTTCAAGGCGAAGACAACGAAAGGGCGTGACGACAATATCGCTCCTGAGTTGCCCATAGACGCGACTCTAGAACTGCTGAAAGCGCACGGACGACTGGACTGACGGAATGAGAGGATACCTTTTTCATGGTCGATGACCATAATCGGGAGCGGGGTTCACCCTGGGGAAAGGATTGCAGATGGCCAGGCAAGCGAAGGATGTCGCAGAGAAGGTGAAACGAGGGATTCGGAAGCAAGAGATCGAGGCGTTGGTTAGGCGCCTTGTCTCCATCCCAAGTCATTCCGAGGTTCCAACAAAGGAGAGCGAGGTTGCCGAGTGCCTGAACGAGTTCTTGACTGACGAGGGCGTGCGCTCGAAGCTCAGAAAGGTGGAGAAGCATAGGCCGAACGTTGTGGCTTCGGTAAAAGGAACGACGGGAAGGGGTAAGACGCTCATGCTGAACGGCCACACAGACACCGTTCCTCCGTACGACATGGACATCAAGCCATTCTCTCCCAAGGTCGCGAAGGGGCGCCTGTACGGCAGGGGCTCTCTCGACATGAAAGGAGGACTCGGAGCAATGGCTGTCGCCATGGTTGCTATCGAACGGGCACATATAAAACTTCAAGGAGATCTCATTCTGACAGGCGTCATCGGTGAGGAGGGACGTAGCGAGGGAATGGAGGATGTTGTCCTTAACGGCCCCAAGGCAGACCTCGCTATCGTGGGAGAACCGACGGACCTCGAGATACAGCCCTCTCACAGAGGGCTCGAGTGGCTAGAGGTGCACCTGCAGGGCAAGGCAGCCCACGGAGGACAAGCCAATCGAGGAGTGAACGCCATCTCGATGGCGGCGAGATTCATAGACAAGGTCGAGAAGGAGCTGCTCCCTAGACTGGCTTCCAGAAGCAGTGCGCACACCTTGCCGCCGACACTAAACCTCGGCGTTATCCAGGGCGGACAGCAGCCAAGTTCGGTCGCAGACCATTGTGTGATCAGGATCGACAGGAGATGGATTCCAGAGGAGTCCCTAGACCAGGTGTTCCAGGAGATATACGAAGTGTTCGACAGCGTGAAGGAAGAACACCCAGAGTTCAAGGCCAAGCTCAAGAGGGACATGTCCAACATGAAGACCATGACCCACGTGCCGAACGTAGTCAGCAAGTCGAATCCACTGGTGAGGTCGCTCGAGAATAACGTTCGCGCACACACGGACAAGAAGCCGAAACTGACGAGCTTCTGGGGATGGACGGACGCCGCGCTGATGACTCACTTTGGCAAGACTCCGACCGTCGTATTTGGTCCCGGAGGCGCGGGCGCGCACGCTCGGGTGGAGTATGTCAACACGAACGACCTGTTGGCCTGCGCGAATGTCTATGCGTCAACCGCCTTGGACATTTGCAGGCCGGAATAGCCCCTTACGACACTGACGCGTTCTTCTTCAAAACGATACCCGCGAGTTCACCTGTGTGCTCGCCATCGCATATCGTCAGCACACCGTTGACGAAGACATGTGTGATTCCTTCCGCGTATTGATTGGGATTCTCGAAAGTTGCCATGTCCCTAATCCTCTCTCTGTCAAAGACGACGATGTCTGCCATCATCCCTTCTGCTAATCTGCCGCGATCGGCAAAACCCATGCGTTCTGCTGGTGCAGAGGTCATCTTCCTAATCATCTCCTCAAGAGGGATCAAGCCCTTCCTGAGCGAGTATTCTCTTATGGCCCTGGGAAACGTGCCAAATGCCCTCGGGTGCACCGCCGTGCCACTGCAGGGACCAACGCTTGCGCTGACCTCCCCGTCTGACGCGACGCTTGCGAGCGGGTGGGAGATGACGCGTGACACATCATCGTCGGATATCTCGTGGAATACGCCCATCAGGTCGAATCCTTCTTCGATGAGGAGGTCCATCGCTGCGTCCGCGGGTTCAATTCCCCTCAGCTCCGCGATTTGGTTCATTCGCATGTGTTCTAACCGCTTGTTCTCCGCCTTCTTGAAGCCACTGACCGCGATGTTGTCCCAACCGTCCTCAGCTACGGTGTTCTCCCAAAGGGTATTGAGGAGATCCTTGAACTCGTCCTTGATTCTCTGGCGGACATCTTCTTTGGATATGTTCTCCAGTATTGCCTTCCGACCTCCGTCCTGTACCCAAGGCGGAAGTATCGCGTGAAGACTGGTGCAAGAAGCGGTATAGGGATATACGTCGAATGCGACATCGATTCCAGATCTCCGCGCATCCTCTATCGCCTTGAGGGACTCGCTTACGAGCCCCCAGTTACGAGGGCCAATAGCTTTGTGATGAGATATCTGAACCCTCACAGCCGCTTCCCGTCCGATCCGTATCGCCTCATCCACAGCCTTCAGAAGGGTCGAGCCTTCTCCTCTGATGTGGCTCGCATAGATGCCGGCAAAGGGAGCAATGGCCTCGGCAAGAGCGATTAGCTCCTCAGTTGAAGCGTAGCATCCAGGGGCGTATATGAGCCCTGACGACAGTCCATACGCTCCCTGAGCCATAGCCTCCGAAACCATCGTCTTCATCCGCTCCAATTCCTCAGCGTCAGGTTCAACGTCGTCAAGCCCGAGTACGCCCATTCTGATCGTATCAGCACCTACAAGAGAGGCGACGTTCACGGAGGTCCCGACGTCTGATAGCCTCTGCAGATACTCGTCGAAACTGACCCAATCGACGTCAACCCCATAGGAGGAGGCCATGTTCTTTACATCAGCGATTGCCGCGCCAAGCAACGGTGCCGCCGAGCCACCACAATTCCCAACGACCTCCGTGGTGACGCCCTGTCTGATCTTGCTTTCGGACTGCGGACAACCAAGTAGACTCAGGTCCGAGTGAGTATGGATATCGATGAAACCGGGACACACCACTCCTCCAGTTGCGTCTACAACGGTCGAAGCTGAGGCTGTCCCAGGAGAGGATATGCCCGCAATCCTGCCGCCATTGATGGCGACGTCCATCCGGATTGCGCGGGACCCCGAGCCGTCAATGAGTGCCCCTCCGGTCAACAGGTATGTGTTTTCGTCTGTCAATGTCGGCAACCTCCGAGCCATTGAAGCTTGTGCGAAGAGATTCGACCCTGGCTATATAAGTGTTCTGAGGCCTGGCCAAGTATTATATCGGCAATGCGTTCTGATGGTCTTCGATGAGGCGTCAGTTGGAATTCGTGAAGTATCAAGGCTGCGGCAATGACTTCATGATTGTCGATGAGATGGGCTCAGAATGCACCCCTGACAGCGAACGGAGAGAGCTTGCGAGAAGGCTCTGCGACAGGCATTTCGGCGTGGGCGCCGATGGGATGATATTCATCGAATCAGCGGAAGGCGCGGATGGATCCATGCGCCTGTTTGAACCTGCGGGAAACGAAGCCGACATGTGCGGGAACGGGCTCAGATGTGTCGCAGCGTTCATTGCCGATAAGCTCTCCAAAGACGAGGTTTCCATCCTCACGAGGGACGGTGTCAAATCCGTCAGGAAGGACGGCGACCGGCTCACAGTCGACATGGGTCTGGTAAGAACGCTCAGGAGGCACCTGTCCGATTTCGTCACTGACACGGGGAAACCAGACGACTCCATGCTCGAGTTTGCAGTTCACTTCTGTGGCTCGCCCCATCAGGCGAGCTTTCTCAACACTGGGGAGCCACATATAATCGTCTTCACAGAAGACCTGCCCGCGGTGGACGTCGTCGGCGCAGGCAGCGATCTCAACTCAGATAAATCGCGTTTTCCTGTGGGTGTGAACATCAACTTTGTGCAAGTGAGTGGGCCAGACGCAATAAGCATACGGACTTATGAACGAGGGGTCTATGACGAGACCCTGGCCTGTGGGACCGGGGCGACAGCGAGCGCAGCCGCTGCTCACCTCAAGAGCTTGGTAAGCGGCCGAAAGGTCTTGGTATCGACCCGCGGAGGCGTCCTGACTATAAGTCTCACAGAGGACGACCACGCGTTCATGACTGGTCCGGCCAATCGTGTTTACTCCGGAACAATCGAAGCGGACGCATAGGCCTCTGCTGAACTCTGAGTCCGGGGTCTCTGATCACGAAGACTTCATCTCTCGCAACACTTCCTCGGAAGCAGCCAGCGTATTCTCCACGTCCTCGTCTGTGTGAGCGGTCGAGGTATAGAACGGCTTGTCAGGGTGGAAATGCATGCCGCGCGCCAGCAATCCATAATCGAACTGCATCCTCAACTTGGCATCGAAGTGCATGCAGTCCCTGTAGCTGTGCGCACACTCCTTTGCGAACACCACATTGAAGGTCGAGCCCGGGCCGACAGCAAGGGCTTCGATCTCCATTCTTTCGAATTGATCGTTGAGGCCGTCCTGGAGCTTGCTTGTGATTCTGTTCAAGTAAGCATAAGTGTCTGGTTCTTCCAGGACATCCAATGTAGCCATACCCGCTGCGAGCACAGTCGGATGGCCGTTGAAGGTGCCGCCGTGGAACACCCTGTTATCCTTTCCACGGGTAACAGGGTTGACCGAATCCATGATATCCTGACGTCCCAGAAATGCACCCGCGGGGAACCCGCCTCCGATGACCTTCCCTAGGCACATGAGGTCTGGCGTCACGCCATACATCGTCTGGGCTCCGCCCAGCCTGTCAGCTCTAAAACCGGACATGACCTCGTCGAAAACGAGTATGATGTCGAGTTCTTCCGTCGTCTCCCTAACCGTCTTCAGGAACTCAGGGTCGGATTCGATGAACCCGCGCTGGATCGGCTCCATTATGACTGCGGCAAGGTCGTTCTTGTGCGCCTTGAGCAGCCTAACAGTGTCCTCTGCGTCGTTGAACGGGAGCACTTGAACGCTCTGAAGGGTGTATTCGGAGGTGCCCAGAGAACATGCCACTGGCTGTGGCGCGGCGTACGGGCCCGCCGTCTCTTCCGAAGGAGTCAAGCTCACTAACGCCTCGTCGTAGCATCCATGGTAGTGCCCCTCGAATTTGGCGATCCTGTTCCGCCTTCTGAAGCCTCTGCAAACGCGCAATGCGTGGAGAGTAGCCTCCAGCCCTGAGTTGGTGAACCTGACCCTTTCGGCGCACGGGAAGATGCGGTTAAGCCGCTCAGCCATGATTGTTTCTGTCTCATGGGGGGGGCCGAATATCGTGGTACCGTCCCGTTCCAACTGCTCCGTAATCGCCTTAATGACTCGCGGGTCTCCGTGACCCAAGATGAGCGGGCCGAAACAGAGCATGTAATCGATATACTCATTGCCGTCGAGGTCCCAGAGGTGTGCTCCCTTAGCACGCTTCGCATAGATGGGATACGGCTGGTAGAACTTTACGTTACCTGTCACGCCACCCGGCAGATGGTCACAAGCCCTTGCGAACCATTCCGCGCTCTTCTTCGTCTTGTTCTTGTATTCCGTGATGGGGTCAAAGCCAGCGCACATTATGACTCACCTTAGGTATATCTTCTGCGGATCCAACGCCCTGAGTGCCTCGATCTCTTCTTGCTTCGGAGGAGGCGTGCTTTCGAGATCGTCGGCGACCTTGACCTTCCAGGGCGTGTTCTCTTGGACCTGCTCAATCGTGACTCCCTCGTGCAGCGCAACAACCGTCATCTCGCCCGTTAACTCGTCGAACTTGAAGGTACACAGGTTGGTGATGACCGCATATGGGCCGCCCCCCTGCAGCTTGAGCTTCCTCCAACCGTCCTTGCCATCGATGAATCCGGGGCTCGTCAGGAAGTCTACCTTCTCGACGAACCTGCGCTTTTCATGAGGGGTTATCACGATAATCTTCTTCACGTTCGACGCGATATCACACGCCCCTCCACTGCCAGGGAGGCGCACCTTCGGCGCCTTGTAGCTGCCAATCACAGTGGAATTGATGTTGCCGAACTTGTCGATTTGGGCTCCCCCGAGGAATCCGACGTCTATCCTTCCGCCCTGGAGATAGTAGGCGAACTGCTCGTACATCGAGCAGACGCTTTTCGCCCCGCTGACGAGACAAGGGTCCCCTATTGACAGGGGCATCCTGCTCGGGTTGGAACCGACCGCCCCAGACTCGTACACCATCAGCAGGTTGGGGGCTTGAAGCCTCTTTGCGAGATTCGCCGCTAGGTTGGGGACGCCGACGCCCACGAGCACGGACTCGCCGTCCTTCAATTCTCTTGCCGCCACGATGACCATCAATTCCGTTGGACTTACTTCGGACATTCAGAACACCTCCTTCATCAGACGCTCCCGAAATTGACTGGCGCACTGAACGCTGGCTTCGGCAGCAGCGCGTCCAACTTCGACTTGGGATACTTCTTCATGTATTGTGCCCTATCCTCAACTCCGAGGACCCATTCCTGGATGTACTCCATGGTCGAGTCGTGCTCCTTCGTGATCTTGTCCCACTCCATGTAGAATTCGTTGTCTCTGTCGTAGTACCCCTGCACGTAGGACGGATGGGCACACCATGGCTCGTGAACCACCGAATGGGCAAGGAAATCAGGAACTAGCGTCCTGTTCGGGTCGGACCGGATTACTGACTCGTCGACTATCTCCTCCGCACTGATTATGACCTTCTTGGCCGCGAAGGCTGCATCCTTCTGTTCTCCAATTATGCCCCATATGTGCGAGTTGCCGTTCGCGTCAGCGCGCTGAACGTGTACAACAGCCACATCCGGCTTTAACGGGGGCACCACAGACACCTCGTCGCCTGTGTACGGGTCCTTTATGGTCTTGATAAGGTCGTTCTCGGCAGGTAATCCTGAACCCAAGTTCGTCCGCATTGGGAGGAACGGCATGTTTGTTGCGCCGGCGAAGAGCCTCCCAGAAAGGCCGAAATGGGTGTACTCCTCCACCTCGAGCGGCTTGGGAACGCCCTTCTCATGGGCCCTCCTGAAGCATCTGAGAGAGCCCACACCTGGGTTCCCTGCGTAGCTGAAGATCAACCTCTTCGCACATCCTGCGGCTACCATCTGGTCGTAGATTATGTCAGGAGTGGCCCGTGCCAATGTCAGGTCCTTCCTTCCCTGCCGTATTATCTCATGGCCCGCGGCGAAGGGTATCATGTGCGTGAACCCCGCCAGGTAGACTGTGTCACCGTCCGCCACGAATTTTGACACCGCTTCCTTCATCGTCATCAACTTGCTCGAATCCATACCATCACCCAACCTATCATTGCGGGACGAACTTGAACCCGTATCTTATTACGCCTTCCTCATTGTAGATCTTCCGAAGCTCCGTGCTCACCGCCATGCCGATCTTGACCGTCTTAAGGTCCGCATCGGCTATCTGCCCAATGATCTTGGGGCCCTCTTCCAGCTCCACAATCGCGACGGGGTATGACCCTCCGGCCTTCTCCTGCTCTGCGAACTCCGGTGGAGCGCCGCCAGCTCCTATGAGCACGAAGGTATGCACTGTTCCCTTTCCGCTTAGATTGACCTCATCGAACTCGGAGGACTCGTTGCAGTACTTGCAGACCCCCTTTGGCGGGAAGTTGACCGAGCCGCACTTCTTGCACTTCTGGCCGACCATCCTGTATCTCTGCGGGATGGTCCGCCAATACATCGGGATTGAAACATGAGCCATACCTGTCACCTCACCTGATCGCCCCTTTGAGTTTGAGATACTGGACGTAGTCTATGTACTCCTTCCGATCGATCTCCGCCCTCACGCCCGGCTGGGCCTTCCTGTCGTTAACGACCTTGAAGCTCAATGCGTCACTCGCCGCCCCCGAGCCGTAGCTGATGACCAGGATCCGCTCACCGACCTTCGCGCTGTCCAGTGCTGCTGCGAGCGCGACAGGAGTTGATGCAGCTCCGAGGTCCCCGAGCTCCGCCACAACAGAGCTGCTCGTCAAAAGCGTCTCAGCGAATCCAAGCTTCTTCGCTATCGCCGATGGCGCGCGCGCGTCTGGCTGCTGTATTACGACGTGAGCGTAATCCTCGGGCTTCACCCCAAGCTGATTCATCAACGATGTGGCAGCTCTCGTCGTTGTGCCCACCAACGAGGACTGGGCGAATTTCTTGACATTTAGATCGTGTATTAGGTCATCATCGCTCGGCCTGAACCGTTCTCCGAAGTGCTCGCACGCGTACGTCGTATGGCCCTCGAATTCGGCGATGACATTGTCGTTCGATATCACGAACCCGGCGGCGCCTGCGCCGAGGCCATGCTCTAGCGGAGACCACATACTCGCTCTCGGAGCATCCGCTGCTGCGACAACCGCCCATCCGGTGGAGTCGGATTTCACATGTTCGATTCCCGCTAACATAGCCTCAGTACCCGCACGCGAAGAAGTGGTGTGGTCTGACACAAACGCTCCATTCGGGATGCCTACATTCGTGATGACTGTACCGGAAAGAAGCTTCTCTACATATGGCGCCGAGGTAGAGGCAAGCGCAAATCGCGTGATTTTGTCCGGAGCCACGGGAACCGAGGCCATCGCCTTCAGAGACACCTTCGCCGCGAGTGTGAGCACATCCTCGTCGAACCCCATGACCGACTTCTCCTTCACGCCAGCCGCCTGAAACGAGCCCCACGCCTTCACGTAGTCCTCCTTCTTGACCCTCAACCGGGGAATCGCGATTCCGTAGCCAGAGATACCGAAAGCCATTCCATTCACCTCCTCAGGATCGACACTGACACAGTGCCTCCAGACCCTCCGACGTTGTGAACCAATCCGACCTCTACGTCCTTGACCTGCCTCGCCGGCTTCTGGACAGTGCCTCTCAATTGATTGAACATCTCGTATGCCTGGCCAGTTCCAGTGGAGCCAATCGGATGACCTTTCGACTTGAGACCCCCGCTGGCGTTGACCGGCTTGTCGCCGTCAATCTGCGTGTGTCCCTCCTCGACGAACTGTCCCGCCTCGCCCTTCTTGCAGAATTCCAGATCCTCGTACGCGAGGAGCTCGGCGATCGTGAAACAATCGTGTACCTCCGCCAAATCGATGTCCCTCGGCGTCAAGCCCGCCATATCGTAGGCCTGGCGTCCAGCCCTCTTCGTTCCCTCGAGGGCCACCGTGTCCGGTCTGTCGTGGATCGCAAGGTAATCGCTAGAGGTGCCGAATCCCGCAACATACACCGGTGTATCGGTGAACTCCTTCGCGATCTCCGCATCGCATATGAGTACCGAGGACGCGCCATCGGTAGTGGAGCAACAATCGAACAGATTCAACGGATAGGCCACGTAAGGACTCTTCATCGCCTTTTCCAGAGTGATCTCCTTCTGGAACTGCGCTTTCGGGTTCTGTGCGCCGTTCTTGTGGTTCTTAACCGCGACCGCAGACAAATGCTCCCGCTTAGTCCCGAACTGGTGCATGTGCCTGTGGGCTATCAGAGCGTATAGGCCGGCAAAGGTCGTCCCGGCGAGCCGCTCATACTCTGTGTCACCGGAGACCCCCAGCCAATACTTCTGCTTTATGCTGGAGACATCTGTCATCTTCTCGACGCCGCCAGCGATTACGACATCGTGTGCGCCTGAGAGTACGTCCATGACGGCTGAGACGATTGCGTAACCGCCCGAAGCGCAGGCGTTCTCGACGCGGACCGTGTGGATGTACGGGAGACCGACGAACTCCGAGACCAGCGCGGACATGTTCCCGAGCTGGAATCCTCCAGAGCCCAGATTGCCAACGTAGGCAGCGCGAATCCGCTTGGGGTCGACGCCTTTGTCGACGCTCTTGATCATGTCGTTGTATGCCTCGAAAAACAGCTCCTTGATGCCTTTGTCGGGAAACTCGCCATATCTACTCTGGCCAGCGCCAACTATCGCGACTTTCTTCATATTCATCCCCTCGCCCCTGGTGAGGAGCTGACACTCAGTGGAATGCCATCCACCAGGCTCCTTTCAGGATAGATTCTACGAGTCTGGATTGACGTAGCTTCGAAACAAGAACTCGAATATATAACCGTTCGTGACCCACAGAGGCAAGTGCCAGGCCAATTTAGACACGCAGCTACGATTTCGATTGGGCCTGCTAAGAAACTGGTCATCCCGAATTCGTATGCATCAATCGACCTTCGTAACGGCAGTCTGCGAGTATTGGGGATAGGATAAATACGGAGCGCAATATAGGACTTCCAGGCGATGCGCAAGAGGTGTACATGCATGAGAAAGCATACCGAGATAGCGCTGTGGAGAGACGTGGCGCCCGAGCAATGGAACGACTGGAAGTGGCAGCTTCGCAACCGGATCACGAAGGTCGACCAACTGAAACAGGTCATCGACCTGACCCCAGCGGAAGAAGAGGGCGTTCGGGAATCCCTCAAGATACTAAGGATGGCAATCACCCCCTACTACGCATCGCTCATGGACCCGAAGGACCCACATTGCCCCGTCAGAATGCAGGCTGTGCCGACTGCGAGCGAGGTCGACTTCTCGGAAGCCGACATGGACGACCCGCTGTTCGAGGATGTCGATTCGCCAGTTCACGGGCTGACCCACAGATATCCGGATAAGGTCCTGTTCCTGATAACGGACCAGTGCGGCATGTATTGCAGGCACTGCACGAGGCGGAGGCTTGCGGGGCAGACAGACCAGGAAAGGGACAAGAAAACCCTGGATGCGGTCATTGACTACATCAAGGAACACGACGAGATCAGGGACGTCCTGCTGTCAGGTGGAGATCCACTTCTCGTTTCGAATGAGAAACTTGATGACATCATCACGAGGCTGCAAGACATCGATCACATAGACATCGTGCGCATTGGCAGCAGGGCACCATGCACTCTCCCGCAGCGCGTCACCCCCGAGCTCTGCGATATGCTGAAGAAGCATCACCCCATCTGGCTAAACACACACTTCAACCATCCAAAGGAGATAACTCCCCAATCGAAGAAGGCCGTAGAGATGCTGGCGGACTCGGGCATTCCCGTAGGCAATCAATCGGTGCTTCTCAAAGGTGTGAACGACTGCCCGACAATCATGAAGAAGCTCGTCCAGGACCTGGTAAAAATCAGGTGCCGACCCTACTACTTCTACCAATGTGACATGTCGAAGGGGATTGAGCACTTCAGGACTTCAGTCGCAAAGGGGATTGAGATATCCGAAGCCTTGCGCGGTCATACATCCGGTTTCGCGATGCCCACATTCATTCTGGATGCGCCTGGGGGCGGGGGAAAGATACCGCTCGCTCCGCAGTACTTGATTTCGATGTCCGACAAGCGCGTCGTCCTCAGAAATTATGAGGGTGGAACGTTCCAGTACCCGGAGCCAAAGGACAGGGTCAGCGTTTGCCCCCCCACATGCAAGCTGTGCAAGGACTACTCTTCTGTGGAGAGCACGGAAGGCGTTGCCGGGGTCTTGGCGGGAAAGAAGTTCGCACTTATTCCGGAAGGGTCCGCGAGGGCGAGGCGCAGGCAGGAATTCAAGGACAAGAAGGCTTAACTGGCTCAGTCCGAGAGGACTATCCCTTTCGCTCCGAAAGAGTTAAGAGTGAGCAAAATATCCATCCTCCAGATTCTTCGAGGCGGGCGCATGGACAGGAACATTCTCATAGGGGAGTTATCACAGAGACCCATCGAGCAGCAGACCGTCGAATTCGTCGAGAGGAAGGGCATCGGTCATCCCGACAGCATTGCGGATGGTCTTGCTGAGAACGTTAGCCAAGCGCTGTGCAGGATGTACATCAAACGCTACGGCAGGATACTCCATCACAACACAGACGAGACCCAGATAGTAGGCGGACAATCCGCGCCGAAATTCGGAGGAGGGGCCATACTCGAGCCGATTTACATACTCCTCGTGGGACGCGCGACAACGAACGTGGACGGGGAGCGCCTTCCCTACCGAACTTGCGCCTTGAAGGCGGCATACTCCTACCTACAGAAGACATGCAAGAGCCTCGATGTTGACTGGGGCGTCGTCCTCGACTGCATGATAAGCCAGGGAAGTGTCGACCTCAGAGGCGTATACGAGACTCAGCGCAAACTGGCCAATGACACCTCGTTCGGCGTCGGCTTTGCTCCACTAAGCGAGACAGAGAAGATCACTCTCGAAACGGAGAAGTTCATAAATGGCAAGCTATGCGCGGAGCTCCCTGAAATCGGAGAGGACGTCAAGGTCATGGCCTTCAGGAGCGGCTCGAAGATTGACTTAACGATCGCAGCCGCAATGGTTTCATCAAAGATACCTGACAAGGGACACTACATTAGTGTGGTGGAACAGTGCCGTAACCGTGTGGCAGATTTCGCCAAAGGCTTCACCGACAGAGAACTAAAGGTCGATGTGAACACCGCGGACGACTACGAGAAGAACATCTATTACCTGACCGTGTCTGGCCTGTCTATGGAGAACGGCGACGACGGCTCTGTTGGAAGGGGCAACAGGGCTAATGGCCTCATCACCCCGATGCGCCCGATGAGCATGGAAGCCTCCGCTGGAAAGAACCCAGTGACACACGTCGGGAAACTCTACAACATATTGTCGAGCCAAGTTGCTGAAAAGATCTGCGAGATGGCGGGTGGAGACATACTAGAAGTGCACACGAGGATACTTTCACAGATTGGCAAGCCGATCGATTATCCGCAGGCGGCGAGTGCGAACATCATCTACGCGCCGAATGTCGACCGCGCAAAACACGAGCGTGAGGCGCGTGCGATTTACAATGAGATGCTGCAGAACATTGACGCTCTGACAATGCAGATAGTAGAGGGCAAGGTAACGGTATTCTAAAGGCCAACCCCGGCCGGAACCGGTAGCGTTCAATCATTCGAGCTTCTTCAGCTGTTCCTCCCGAGACTTCAGCATCTGCGCAAGCTGTGCAAGCTCTTCCTCGATGCCGTGCATCCGCTCCCACTCCTCCTCCAATCGCTGTTCATCCGTCTTGAGCCCCTCTTCTCGCTCAGCTAGCCTCAGGTACGCGTCGTCCAGCTGCGACTTCCGGGTTTCGAGTTCAGAAAAGGTCTTCTCGTCCACGGTTGTGAGGCCCTCCTTCGCTCCCTCCACTTTCTCCCAGAGGTCCTGAATCTCCGCCCTTTCGCGCTCCAAGCGATCCATCTCGAGGACCAAAGTCTTCTCCCTGCCCTCGATTTCCCTCTCTTTGGATTTTATCGCCTCATCCATCTGTCTGAGCTCGATCTCCCTTCTGAGAAGGGTGTCCTCGGTAGCCTGGTCCTTCCTCCGGCCGGCATCCACATCCTTGGTCAGCTCAGAAACGCGCTCGTGCACTTCCTCCTCGAGCTTCTCTCTGCGGGTCATGAGATCCTGACGCCAGGTCTCGAGTTCCTCTCTCAGCTGCTCGAGTCCCTTGTCCTTCTGCTCCATCAGGTCCCTTTCCTTCTCGAACTCGGCCTGAAGCATCTCGAACTCCGTAAGGCTCCTCTCCAATTCCGCCATCCGCTCTCCGAGCTCCTTCTCCCTGCCGTCGATCTCATCCTTCTTGCGGGAAATCTCCTGAACCACGTCATGATACTCGTCGGCGGACTGCGCAATGCTCTGCTCTCGCTCACTCAAGGCACCCTCGGCCGTGTCCAGCTTCTCCCTCAAAGCCTCTATCTCCGATTCCTTCTGAGAGATCATCCGCGACTTCTCCGACAGTTCTGACGCGTTCCTCGCGAGTTCCTCATCCTTGGCCAGAAGTTTAGCTTGAGTCTCTTCCAGTTGCGTCACTGCCGTCTCGATGTTGACCCGTTCCTGATCCAACTCTGATTTGACTGCCTCCAAGGACGACAGTTCCTCTTCGATCTTGGTTTGGGAAGCCGCTTGAAGACTAGACAACGCGGCCTCCCTCTCGAGCAATTCCTCATCGCGCTTCCGCAGCGACTCCTGTAGAGCTTCAAGCTCTTGGCTTTTGACCGCGACGAGATCGGCCTGAGCCATTCTTTCGCTAGCATCCGCCTCCATCTTCTCGAGGTCGGATTTCCATGTCTCAAGTTCCTCAGCGATCCTCTTCATCTCGGCTTCCTTCGTCTCGAGCTCCTCTCGTTGATCGTTCAAAGCTCTCTCGAGCTGTTCGAGCTCTTCTCGACGCTCGTTGAATCTTGATGACCTCTCCTCGAGCTCGGCCTCCCTTTCGGATATCTGCTCTGCGGTCCTTCCCAGCGCCAGTGCTTTCTCTTTCTCGCCCTCGACCAGGGCACTCTCCCTTGCCAACTTTGCCCGGTCGTCGTCGAAAGTCGCCCTGTCATGCTCGAGGGACACACGCTCCGACTCCAATCTGGCCCTGAGGGCGTCGGTGTCTTCAGCGAGCGAATGCATCTGCTGCTCTCTCTCCGAGACAGCGGCATCCCTAGCCTCAAGGGCCGATAGAGCAGCAGCCACCTCGGCCGTCTTAGAATCTATATCCCTGACCCGCTCCTTATGCTCCGAGTTCTGGGACTCATAAGCGGCCTCACGCTCGGACTGCAGAGATTCACGCTCACTGATAGTCTTCTCACGACTTTCGAGCTCAGCCGTCCTCGCCTCCATCTCTCTTGAACGAATCTCGAGCTTGGAACGCTGTTCCTCGAGTGAAGCTCTCATGTTCTGAATCGCGTCCTTCTCCTCCGCAAGCCCGTCGCGCTCGTCTTGGATGGATTTACGCTCTGATTCTGCCTTGTCACGCAGCTCCTCAATGTCCTTCCGGAGCTGCTCGTGTTCGGCCCCTGCGGCATCTCTATCGCCCTCAAACTCGGACCTGAGCAACTCCATCTGCTGCCGCTGCTCGTTGAGGGAGTCTCGGTCGGACTCGAGTGTCATGCGCGCTTCCTCGATAGCTTTCTCCCTCTCCTCGAGGCTGCGCTGCAATTCAGCAATCTTCTCCTCGCGACCGGAAACCTCAGCCTGAAGCTCGACCATCTCCGTCTTCATACTCTCCAAACCGGCGAACTCCTCGGTCATCCTCGTCCTCTCGTTCTCCAACCGGGATTCGAGAGTCTTGCGCTCGTCCTCAACAGTGTTCTTCAGGGATTCGACCTCGGCCTCTCGTTCCTCCAATCGGGATTCTCGCTCCTCATATTCGGCGGTGCGCGTGGCCAGCCCCTCCTCTCTCTGGCTCAATCCTTTGGACAACTCATCTAGTTCCGCTCTCCATGTCTCTAGTCCTTGCCGAGTACTCTCGCTCTCTGCTGTCTTCTCCTCCAAACGCGCTGTCTCGCTGGCAAGCCTCTCCTCCTGCTCCTTTAACTCCGCCACGCGAGAGGTGACTTCCGCAAGTTTCTCGTCGAACTCTCCCTTCTGCTCGGCCATCTTCCGCCCCGCTTCCTCGAGGCTTTCCCGTGACGTCTTAAGCGTCTGAGCAGTAGACTCCAGGTCTTCCTGCCGGGCGAGGATGTCCCTCTGCAGCGTCTCCAGTTCCTCCTCACGTCCCTCGCTTTGTCGTCGGAGCTGGTCTACTTCGACTCTCTCCTCCGCCATCCTGAGCTCGGAGGCGGCGACATCGCTTGACCTCTTGTCGAGGATCGCCTGCATTTCCTGAATGGAACGGCCCTTCTCCTCTAGGTCTCCCTGGTCAGCCTCTATTTTGGAGGCGAGTTCGTCGAGTTCTTTCTGCTTCATCTCGGATCTTGAAGTGAATTCCCTGCGCTCTTGCTCAATGGTGATCTTCTCCTGCTCGAGTTGTTTCTTCAGCAGGCTTGACTGCTCCTTCAGCCGGTCCTCTTCCAGGAGGAATGCCTCACGCTCCTCCCTGAACGAGGAAGCTTGCGCCTCAATCTCCTTTCTGAGGCGTTCGACCTCAGCATTGCCCTCGCTGACGGCTTTCTCCCGGGACTCGATGTCCTCGATCTCCTCTCGGAGTCCAGCGCTCCTCTCCTTGAGCTGCGTTTCGAGTTCGTCCAACGCTTTGCTGCGGGTGTCGCTTTCCCTCTTGAAGCGTTCCTCATCGGTTCGCAAACGTTCCTCACGCTTCTCCTGCTCTGACAATCCTCGGGCAACGTCGGCCCTGCCTGTTTCGAGCTCGCCCATGAGCCTCTTCTTCTCCTCTTCAAGCGATGCTTCTTTTGCCTTCGCTGCGGATTCCATCTGGTGAGCTATCTCTGTTGCGGCCCTCGCTTCTGCCTCCCGCTCAGACAGCTCCTTTTCGCTTTTCACGAGCTCCTCTTGCCTAGTCAACACCTTTGCTTCCCCTTCTGCAAGAGTCCTCTCGCTCGTCATTAGGCGGTTCCTCAGCTCCTCGAGCTCTGCCGTGAGATGGGTCACCGAATCTTCTCGCGCCTCAACCTGCCTCATGGCAGCGACTAGCGCCAGGTCCCGACGTTGGAACTCATCATCGTGTGTGGTCTTTAGCTCGTCTATTTCCTTCCTTTCGGATTCGAACAGCGCCCTAGCCTTTTCGATGTCGACCTTTTGCAGTGCCAGGGCCTGCTCTTTCTCCTCGAGTTTGGTGAACTCAGACTTCGCCTCAGCCAGACTCTTGGTGACTCGCTCCTCTCTCTGCTGGACCGACCTCAGCTGCTCCGCAAGAGAGTGCCTGTCGTTCTCAGCCTTGACCGTTATGTCTGCCAGTTTGGACCTATCCGCCTCCAGACGCCTCTGCTCCTCCTGAAGCTCGGCTATCTTCTGCTCTGTCTTCAGGGTTACAATCCTGTCCAACTGATGATACCTAGACTCGACCTCCTTCTCCATCGCTTGAAGGCCGGCCTTCTTCGAGTCAAGGGCCTCAAGTTCCTTTGCGAGTTTCGATCTGACTTTCGAGGTGAGCACTGCCTCCTCCCTCGTCAGTTTGATCCTGGCCTCCTCGAGCTCCTTGCGCGTCTGTCGGACCCGTATCAAAGTCTGTTGGACCTCTTGACGCTCCTTCTCCAAAGACTCTCGTTCCGAGGCTATGTTCTTAGCCTGGGCCGACAGTTTCTCTTCTCTGACAGAGAGTGCCTTGTGCTCCTCGGCAATGCGCTCAACCTCGATGACCATCTCGTCGCGCTTCAGCTCCGCGATTAGTCTGTTCTCTACGTCAGGTACTGGCGCGACCTTCTCAACGCCATCTGGAGAGAAGCGCTCCAGCTCTCTCTGAAGCGACGCCAGCCTAGACGGCTCGAGTGTCGAGGCCTTCAATGAAATTATGCACACAGCTTTGTGGACGGCTATCAAGTCGCGAATCGTTTGCACGAGCCGAAGTACACTAACGAACTTGTTGTTCGTGATCAGGTACTCCAGCGAATCTATAAGGACGAGTTGACCCTCCCCCTCTTCAACGAACCGGCGCAGGGTCAGGGTGAGACGTTCGAGGTCCTTCGGGCCTATCGCCTCGTCGCTCATTGCGTTTGTAAGCCAATATATGGGGACGCCTTCCAGGTCAAGCGCCTTCCTGAGATTCTTGGGGTATGTCCTTGAGACAATCATCCCCTGCTTCCCTGCCGCCTTCAGTGCCATGTAAAGCGAGTACGCGAGCTCTGGCCTCTCCTCCTCCAGCAAATATGTCATCGACGGCTCGAGCTTGTTCGCCAGGTCTTCTATCGTCTCAGACTTCTTCTCCGCCGGCTCAACAGAGTCCTCAATCGCTTCGTCCGTCGGACTCTGAATGGCCTCCTCTCGCAACTCCACCGTCGACGGCTCACCATGAGCCTCTACGGGCTCCTGCGCCCCCATATCCAAGGACGGTTCGGCTGATGGCGTCTCGGCGACTTCGGGCTCCGTTTCTTCGGAGGTAGTCTGCTGCTCGGTCAATTCAGACTGATTCTCCTTGAAAGGAGTCTCTTGGATTCCCTCTTCCTCGGCCTCCTCCTGCTTTTCAGGCTCCGGCCGCGAGGCTATTTCCCTGGCTCTATCTCTCAAACCCATGGTGGTGTTGCTCCGTAGGGAAAGCACTGAGTCTGGGGGGTGCTCGGTGCAATGTGTTTCGTGTAATGTGTCTTGGCATACATTAAGTCATAGGCTATATTCGGTATCTCTCGAGTATCTTCTCGTAGAGCCTGTAGTCCTCGCCCTGAGTGAACTTCTGAATTACAGCCTCGGGCAGCTGCCCCAACAACTGGTCGAGCGCCTTCAGGAGCTGAGTTAACTCGTCCTCATGCTCGGCAGTTTCGATCAGCCTTCCTTCAGCTTCGCTCTTTTCCGATAGCAGCCTCCTGATGGATGCCTCGATTGCGGCAAATTCGGACTCGATCGTCCTGTCGAGTTCTCCCTTTCCACTTTCCGCCTGTCTTCCGTCTAGTATTGCCGAGAGTCGAGACAGCCTCGCCACGGCACTAGCCTCTTTCTCGCGCCAACCCTCGGCATCCTCGGTCGAATCCCGTGCATCGACGGAACTGGCGTTACGTACCGCTTCGAAAGAGGCCTTCTCATTGTCGAGCTGTTCGAGCTTCGCCGATATCTCGGACTCTCTCTCCTCGAGTTCCTTCCTCTTGGAGGCATAGCCACGTATCTTTCTGTCGACCATCTCCTCCCGTTTGGCCAATTGGTCTTCGCGTGCCTTCATCTGCGCAGCGTCACTCCCGCTGACTTCAGCTGACAGTTTCATGGCCTTCGCAGCAAGGCCCTTCTCCTTGGCCTCGTCGCTCAGTTCGAATGACTCAACAAGGGCGGATATCTCATCCGCAATCAAGAGCATGGCAGAATGAAGTCTCGCGATGTCCGCCATCTCGTCGGCCAGAGCGAGCACCTCCGATTCAACCAGGTCCATCCTAAACGGTGTCCCGTCGATCTTCTTCATCTCGGTGAGACGTTGTCTTTCATCTGAATGCCTCTGCTCCATTCTGGACAGGAGCTCCGCCCGGTTCTCACCCAGCTCAGTAAGGCTTTCCACGAGCTGATGCGTCTTTTCGAGTTGTTCCGCCGAGAGAGGTTCCGCTGCCTCGACACTCGCTTCGTTCTCCATCTCGGAACTGATGGTCTCTTCTTCCGATGGCTTATCGAGATGGTCAGGGCTCTTTTCGATAACATCAGTTGACTCTCCCTCCGTTGTGGAAGTCTGCCTGACTACCTTGACCCTGAACTTCATTCCACACTGCGCGCACTCGCTGGTGCCCAGAGGAAGCACTGTCTTGCACCGAGGGCATGAGAACGCCTTGACCTCTTCGTCTAGTGAAGAGTCACAGGATGGGCATCGGTCCACCTCTCGATCGACTGATGACCTGCACTCGAGGCAGAACGCCTCTCCGCTCCGGACAACCCCTTTCTGTGGCAACCGCTAACCTCCAAGCAGGAGTCCCTGATTCGAGTCGGAACCCAATCGCGCGACGCAACAGCAACAGCGGACGCTCCGGCCAGCATGAGCTGAATCGCCACGCCGAATGGGATGTGGTATCGGGGAGATGTCTTGGATAATGTGCGAATGTGTGTATTAAGTTTGCCTGGTTGCCCATCGTGACCTGAATGCCACGCTACAAGCGCGATTCTGCTTCGCCATCCTCTCGGTCAGGACTCGACCAGCTTGACCAAAGTCGAGGTTCTGATTACACCTGGATAGGAGCGGAGATCGTCCACCTTTGCGTTGAGTTCGTCTAGCGTGTCTGCCCTCAATCTGACGGCGACATCGAACTCGCCGCTGCACTCGAACACGCTGTCGGACACCTCACGACCTTTCGCCTTGACCGCACTCGTCCTTCCCACCTGTGTGCCAATCAGGACTATTCCTTCGACTCCCACCGGTGATGTCACGATTGTGAATTTCCTGATGACCGACTCTCTAACGAGCTTCTCGATCCGAGCCCTGACCGCGCGCTCGGTAAGGTTGACCCGTCTTGCGATGTCGGTGTTCTTCATCCGAGAATTCTCCCTGAGGAGATTCAGTATCTTCGTGTCCGTGTCGTCCATGCGCCGGTATATGCTGTTCCGGTTTTCGTACCTTTCGATGGTATCCGTGTTCTTTCAGATAGGAGTAGGCGATAAGCTGAAGCGGATGCGAAGGCAGCTCGCATTCGCGGTAGACTACAATTCCGCCCGACAGGGAAGCACACAAAGTGAGTCGATTGTCGGCGCGCTTGCTCAGTCCCATGCCGATAATCGCAGCCTCGACATTGAATTCGGTGCAGTTGTTGTGCATCCCCCCGAGCTACCCTCTAACACGCACGTGTTAATGACGCATGCAACGGCACCTTTGAACAAGAGCCGGCCATCGCGGAGAAATCCGATTGCATTAGATTATGAGAACAATTGTCTGGCCGAGCCAGTGGCTATGAGTGGGCCCAACCGCGCCTGAATCAGTGCGTAGCCAGACAACGCGGCCAAGACTCCAATTCATTCACGGTTACCGAAGGCCAGGCCGGAAAACCTCTTTCGCTTTTTCAATGTACTGCGCCGCGGCAGAACGTGTGACGGCAAGTTCCTCGGATACGCGAAAGGAATATATCCTGAGCGACATGTCATTACTGGTGGGTGGCAACTGTAATGAGAGTCAAGACCCTGCCGATCGATAGAACTGGGGTCGGAATCCTTGTCCTGACGTCTTTCATAGCGGCGAATATTCTCTGTCCTCCTCTTGGAGGTCCCCCTGATGCGGTTTGCTGCGAGGCTGTCACCGCACAAGAATGGTCTGCCTTGTGGTACAACTTAACGCTGTATGAAGGGGGGTCCACTCACTTGGCTTTGCTCTCAAATGGGAGCGCAGTTCTCAACTACATCTCAAATCCTAGAATTGTCAGTATGGAGAACATCACAATGACCATCTCGTCTGAGATGTTAGATGATCTGTTCCTTGCCATTGAGTCAGAAGGGTTCGAATCCTTGGCGGGAAGGTACACCGATTATGAGGCAACGACCACTGCCGAATACTGGTCTCGGGAAGTTCCATTCAGTGAGCTTACTCTAGGAGCTGGTGATGCTTCGAAGGCCATCGTCTTCGAAGGTGAATCCATGAAGGGAGTGATGCCTTCATCGTGGGTGGCACTCAATGAAGTCATTTCAGCAGTATACTCTCAACGAGAAGAGCTCCTCGACTATTCTTTGGATATCTCTGTCAGCGTCTCAGCCTTGAATTCGACATTGGTGGTATCTGGAACCCTCAGTTACGATGGCGAGACATCATTGACAGGAGCGAATGATGGTGCCGTGTGGGATGTGGAGATTGTCAGGTCGAATGGATGTCTCTTCAAGAGGTTCCCTGGATCTACTGCCCCCGACGCGTGGTACACTATCGATCCTGGATCGCAGGTCGACTTAGAAGAGTTCGAATGGAATACGTCTGCTGTCCCATCGGGTGAATACGTCATTATCGCCAGTATTCCCACTCACGAAGGTGGGCTTTGCGGATGGACAACCTTTGACATAGAATCCTCCTCGAATGCCTCTAATCTCCCGCCAATTGCGATTGTTAGTGAACCGGATGGGCAGGTGTCTCAAAACTCATCAGTCATGCTTGACGCCTCAAGTTGTGCGGATAGAGAGGACATTGTGACAGACCTCGTTGTTCGATGGGATTTCAATGCCGACGGGACATGGGATACCGACTGGACCGATGATAAAATCATTGAACACGCGTTCTCCGAATCCGGGGAGGTGGAGATTATCTGCGAGGTGAAGGATACCGCTGGCCAGACATCCTCAGCTGTCGCGGTACTTCTTGTCAGCGAAAGTGATGACTCGATGCTTTCTGGCGGCCAAATCACAATGGTCGTCTTAACCGGGATTGTCGTGGCTGTAGTGATGATTTTGTGGTTTGCTCGCTATCGCGGGAACGGACCTTGAGGGCGGCTAAAGCGGGAGAGGCCCTGGGGCATTCCACTTGGATCTTGATTCCGGTGGATTGGAGAAGGACCAACACGGCTTGAGTGGGCCCAGGAGGGCCCGAACTGAGGGCCGTCCAGCAGGTTGGTTCGAGGCCTCAAAGACAAGAGGATCGCCACGTCTGGACTCTGAAACTCCCTGTCTGGACAAGACGTGGAGTGGGCCCAACCGGATTTGGGCGGACTCTCAGGACTGGCTCATCGAGCAAGGTACATTTGGAAGATGAATTTTCGCATCGCCGAAAGGGCCGGAAAACAGCGCCCAAACCTCTTCCTTTTTCATTTCTTATGGCCTTTTCTCACCGTATCCGTTCGGAGGCTGTGCGTCGCAAGCCAGTAAGTCGGTTCGGCAATTCAATCAGGCCGGATTGAGTCCGGAGTTAAACCCCTTTCCTTTTTCCACTCGTCCATTTCCTTTCCTCCTGCGTTTCACTTCACGGAGGGCGGTTCCTCCGCATGTAGGGGTTAAGTATCCTATCGACCTTCTCCGTGCTTAGATTGGCCGACTGAGGCGGTAAGATCTCGTCTTTATCCTTCTTGCCGCAGTGAATGCATCTCTTTATGCGATAGACCCGTTCCCTTTTTCCATAAGATCCTTCCGACAGCAGTACCGTCACCGTCTCGGATGTAACGGCGCAGTCGTGAAACCCCAAGCGACACCGTATCCTTTTGTCACTCATTCATCCACCTCGCTATCTCGAAATCACGTGCGTGGTCTGCGTCTATGCGCTCGGCCCAATCCAACACTATCGGCGTTACGACCTTCCATTTTCAATTCGCATCTATCGTTTCGCTCCTTGATTATCGCTCGCACCTCCCACGCCATTCCCCTCAACCTCACACTGGATGCCTTTTCGCCCCTATGGCCTTTTCTCCGCACTGACAATAATTATATTAGGGGATGTTATAAAATGGACCCTGTGGGATTTGAACCCACCAAAATGACTGGCTCGGCCGATTTAGGTACATGATGCCCGTTCTATCGCATCTTTGGGAGGCCTAGTCGCTGTATCCCAAACCCCTTCTTCTTTCTCTAACAACTACATAGTGGGCCCAGGCAAACACTGTGGTTGCTCCCAAGAGGAGAGCGAAATACAGGTCAAACAGGTCCATCTCGATTAAGTACCTTATCAGGATCAAGGCGCACAGCGAGGTTACGGCTACTGCCTGAACGAGGAGCATGAACAAAGAGGGTGTGCGCCATCCGCATTCTGGGCAAACCCTTTCCAGCACCGCTGCAGGAATCTTGGTGTAGCACCGTTTGCACTTCATGCCATTCCCCTCGACAGTCTTGCGTATCCCCTTCCACCCCTATGGCCTTTTCTCACGGGGAACCCTAACGAATACGGAGCGAAGCGGCTGACCGACGACCAATTGACTAATTCCAGGAAGGGAAACACTCATTCAAGGATTCTCTTGAGATTCAGGCCTTCCTCCCTCATGTGGTCCTCCACAGAGTCCATTCTCTTCTTGGCGAGCCTTGAAAGCACACCACCAAGCCTGAAGGAAAGCGTCGCTACGAAGGTGCTGTTGCTTCCATCAGGCTCGATGGCGAACGTACCCCCGGGACAGATCAGAGATGTCGGAAAGCTGAACCTGTATTCCACATACCTGTTCTCCCTCAACTTGACGATTCTCCCCTTCATTCTGTGGAGCTTGCCGTGCATCAATTCCTCGCAATAGCATTCGGATCCCTCTCGGAGCCCTCCATAGAATTCCCATTTGACGTGATCCTGATGCCAGTCTCTATAGTTCGTGTCCAAGTTTCTTAGCCACTCAAAGATTTTCTCGGGGGGCGCATTGATACGGATAGCGTCGCGCAAGATCATCATGACAGAGTCGATTCTGGAATGACATTCGCCCCTATGGCCTTTTCTAGGCATTCCGAAGGAACACTCAAGTAGAATACCCGTTAATCTTGAGTCTGGCAATGTCATCTATAACACCGGGGCAGGTCGGCAGACTTGAGCGCAAACTCCTAATGAGACATCATCCGAGGCCTTTCCCCTGGAAGTGGACTCTGTTTTGCTTTCTCGCTGCTGTTGTCTCATTGATGCTTCTCAGGTTTCTTTGATTGGAATCCCGCCCCTATGGCCTTTTCTCACGAAGGAATAGCCCGGCTCCCTTATTCAGATTTCAGTCAAATGGAGAACTCGCATCATGAGAATGTTGCCGATGCAGGAGATTACGACCCCAATTTGCGGGAAACATCATCCCAACTGGGAATCTTTGCGCCAGCCGATTCGCTGATTGGCGAGCCGAAATGACGATCGCCCACTTTCACGGAGTTGACACTGAGTCCCATATTCTCAAATGATTTGTTTAATCCGAGCCTCATTTCTTCAGCAACCACCTCTAAGTCTGTGCCGTTCCCGCCAGCCTTCCTCCGCGAAAGCACCTCTTTGATTGTCTTCGAAGACAAGTTCCTTATCTCCGAGTCCAAGCCCTCGACTGTTACTGGAACTCTCGAAGGATCCGCGATGCCAAGCAGAACCTCCGTTCTGGGACTCGATGACTCGAATACGATGTGGAGGGATTCCGCCTTCATTCTGTATATCTTACTGATTATTGGCGGACCCATGAGAAACGCGGGTCCGGAATGTCTGAGAAATTTCCTTCCACGATACACGAAGCCAATCTCTCCTGGCTTGACGATATGAACTCCTGTCGTTAATATCGCAACAACCACTACAATCATCACCAAGGTCACAAGCATTGTCGTACCCTCATCCATGTCGAACCTCCACTTCGTCCTGCAGGCGAATGCTCCTCCGCCCCTATGGCCTTTTCCCATTGGTT